>Ga0302135_10001106_pt1 | contig 16150 bp, 23 predicted proteins | sample CBN3_surface_MG_FD_203119 | JGI IMG/M metagenome (GOLD analysis project Ga0302135, IMG submission 203119) | Marine microbial communities from Western Arctic Ocean, Canada - CBN3_32.1 | ecosystem: Environmental > Aquatic > Marine > Oceanic | place: Canada: Western Arctic Ocean | collected...
TCTAGACAGCACTGCTACGCCCGCAGCCATGTTTTCTACCACACATAAGGCATTGTTATAATAGTTCCCTACCTGAGAAACTACTTGAGAAAAAACGTGGGGCGAAACTGAGTTGCTATAGAATTCGGCCACTTGATGGTAGGTTACGATATCAACGACCTGAATACAACTACAGTCCCCATCATCTCCCACGCCTTCGGACACATCCACACCCAGAACATATTCTCTTCCGTCTAAGCATTCTTCAAATACATGGAATGCACCGGGTGCGAAATCAGGATTAGTAACCTCATTTCTAATTTCATACAAATTGTTATATTCTGGGAACAGTTTTCTTACAGGTTCCAAGAACTTAGTTCTACTATCTGCTCTCTGTAAGACTTCAAGGCTGAAATACGTGTCACCAGTACCAAGGAATTGTTTTTCAATTTCCTGCATCCAGCCCTTTGGCCCAAGCTGAGCTTTGGTGTCGATCACCCATTTTTCATCGTTATAATCTGGATGTTCGGTGTAATCTAAGTCAATTACATTAAATTTGTTTCTTTTATCCAGTGCTCCTTTGTAGGTTTCTTCGTACCAGTTACCGATACCGTTAACTGTGGAAATTGCTACGCAGCTACCACCAGTAGCAATTGTGGGATACATAGCACGCCAAGCTTTATCCATGCCGTCAACGAATGCTGCTTCGTCGATAATAAACCAAGTTAAGGACTGCCCACGAGCAGCCGATGGACCCCAGAACTCTAGTCTACAGCCTGTCTCTTCAAATGCCTTAATATGGTCGTTGTTTTTCCCAAGCGATGGCGTAAGCCAACTTGGGAGGTTGTTGAGGGCGACCGTGACATTCTCACCAGCTTTGATGGCTTCACGGTCAGATTTAGACATACACATTATTTGCTCATCTAGCTTGAACATGCATCGCCACAATGCCCAAATTGTCGTCAAGGTGGTTAGACCGCCCTGACGAAATTTAGACACGATGTTAAATCTATTTTCTTCATAGTTTTGAATGACTTTTTTCTGATAGTCATAAATTACAAATCGAACTAATCCATCAATAGGATGAATAATTCGAGAGTATTTCATTGCAAAATAAGCAAAGCTTGCAGCACACTTGAGCCATTCTTCTTCGACCTTACCCGGAATATCAAGATAGTCCTCGTAATCTTCGACTTTTTCGTTTGGATCAATTGTTAGTTGATGTTCATCAAAAGAAAAATATCTGTCATCATAAACTTGCCTTCCTTTTTTTTGCCCTGTTTCATATTTTAAACTAGTCCAGTAGTCTTCAAATGTTTCTTCTGGATTTTCCATAAATTTACCTTCCTCACTATTACCACTAGATATATATGGAATTTGATACATTTAATAGCGAGGCAGGTCAATATGGGGAAAAAGATTAAGAAGGAAGAAGCACCTGAAGAGGCAGAAGCTCAAGTGATTCCTGAGATTGTAGCTGTAGCTACTGCTCCCTTTGCAATGGTTGTGTTGACAGCAATATTCAGGTCTGTTATAAGTTTCTTTACATGGAGATGGTTAAAGTGCCTTTTCCCGAAGAAGAAAGAAAAAACAGATGAGTCCTCAAAATCGTAGGATAGTTTTAGCTCTAGCGGCTGGCTGTCTTTTAACGACTGTTGCTATTTTAAACAAAAATAAAGTGTTGCAAGAAATTATTGCTCCGGCAGTAATTGAACAACCAGCAATCGAAGTTGCCCCACCTACACACACTTATGATGAGGCGTTAGCTTCAATCACCAGACAAGAACTAAAAGACAATTTAGAATTTCTGGCTTCTGATAAATTGGAAGGCAGAATGTCAGGCAAGAGAGGCAACGTTCAGGCGGCAGCCTTCATCAAAGAGAAGTATGAGAGTTTCGGTCTTGATACGATGTACGATAGGTTTGCCATTCACAAAATGAATCCCGGTCCTCATAACGAGGTTGGCGACGACTTCACTCAGAACATTTATGCTTGGATTCCGGGCAATGACCCGTTGCTTAAGAATGAAGTCGTTGTCATTGGTGCTCACATGGATCATATTGGCTATGGGCCTTCTATGAGCCGCTCAAGACGTACTGGGATTCACAATGGAGCAGATGACAATGCTTCTGGAACAGTCGCTCTCATGGAGTTAGCTGAAGCTTTCTCTCTGATCCGATATCAAGTCAAAAGAACTGTCGTGTTTCAATCCTATTCTGCTGAAGAGATGGGCCTTCTAGGAGCTAGACATTATGTGGATAATCCCGAATTCCCTCTCGACAATCCTAGTTTAAAAAGTCATGTTTTTATGTTGAACATGGACATGATAGGATACTTAGGGCAAGGCTCTTATTCTGCATCATGGGTTACTGCTAACAGCTCCATTGATGTAGGGAAACACATTACCGAGTTGAATGGCGTATACCCTTTCGCTAAGAATATCACGAGCAGAGGTTCTGGCGGCTCAGATCATGCTCCATTTTACAACAAACGCATTCCTGTGGCCTTTCTTCATACTGGTGGTCATCCGTATTACCATACGCCAAGCGACACTGCGGATCGCATTAATTTTGATGGGTTAACGCAGGTCAGTAAATACGCCTTCGAATTAGCATTTAGGATTGTTCAATCGGAAAAATCTCCCGGTTTTAATGTTGCAAATTTCGATAAAATGCCTTATATTCACGATCATGGACATGGCGATATGCCTTTTCCTCATTCCCATGACTAATATAGAATAACTCAAGAAAGGTAAATATATGACAAACGAAGAATTGATTGAATTGGTTAATGCTGATTTAAAGAACGAACTTAAACATCTGCAATTTTATCTCCATGCTGGCGTAATGGTTGCTGGCTTACACAGGCAAGAACTGCGAGAATACCTCTTGGCTGAAGCGGCAAGTGAACTAACTCATTGTCAGCAGTTTTCTGAACTAGTTGTTCACTTAGGTGGCATTCCTACGACCGAGACAAATGAATTTCTAACAGGAGTAGCGTGTCCAGTCGCCCTTTTGAAGTATGCTGTTGAGATGGAACAAGAAGTTGCTGACAACTATGCTGAGCGACTACGACAGACTGATGGGCTTGAGAATGCCATGACTTCTTATTGCCATTTGTTCTATGAGGAACAACTGATAGACTCTCAGAAGGCGGCTTGGGAAGTGGCACAAATGGTCAGAATGTATGACCATGAATCAAAATGTGAAAAGTAACTTATGCCAATAGAAAATGAGAGAAAATATGTTCTGCACCCTAGCATAGAAGAGGAATTATCAAGCCTCACCTCTGTGTGCTATAAAATAGATCAAGGGTATATTCAGAATTCAGCCGAAGGACTTCAAGTAAGGTTTCGGAAAGTTCGATCTTATAAGCATGATAAAAAATATGACACCAAAAGGATTTTTACCTTAAAAAGTAAAAATGCGGACTTTACATCAACAGAGATAGAGACGGAAGTATCAAAAGACGATTTTAAGGCTGTTTGGCCAAAAGTCACTAACCAATTATCTAAAACTAGACATAAGGTTTTCGAGTTAGAAGGATATTGGGAGATTGATGTTTTTCATGGACCTAACGGCAATTATTTCTGGATGGCAGAGATTGAGTTGCCGGATAAAAAGGAATGGCCTGATTCTGTTCCAGAATATATTACGAAGCACTTATTGTTCAAAGTTCCATTGACAGATAATCGTTTTTCTAGTAGAAAGCTATACGATGAAACTTATGCCAACAATATCTTAAACACTCTATTAGAAGGAAAAAGTAATGAAAGCGAATAAAGAATATGAACTTGTAAGGAATCAGCCTGTGGCTAAATTCTATTATCAAGGGTCTCACTCACACCCAGTACGACGCACTATTCTGTTAATCAAAGATAAGACTAACAATAATATTATGGTCGGCTACGAACTTCGAGAAGGCAAAACAACACGAAATCTCGAAAATGCTCCAATCAAAAGTTTTAGAAGAAGCGATATCTCTTCTTATGGGGATTATGTTCGTTTACGTTATTCTCAGACAAATAAGAAGCGAAAAAAGAGCGAAAGCACTCTTACTCGCACCAATCTGATGAATTTAATCCGAACAGGAGCCTAAATAGGATAGGACAAAAGTCCTCATCCAATATGAAAAAGAAAAAGACATGACTTTAGGGTCATGTCTTTTTTTTGTTTTTACTCCCTTAAGCTATAAATAATAGAGTCCTCAGAATTAGCGGAGTTAAAAATATGCCATTTTACATGAATCCATTCAATCAGGAATACAAGGGACTGTTCCCGCAGGTAGATAACTTTGCGTTCGGGAAGTCTTTAATTACCTTTACCGTACCAAACAACAAGAATAACAGCACTGCAATGATTGCGTGGAACACTGAGCCATATGATTTTTCCAGTTTGACTGATTTGACAATAAATTACGCTGTAGACGTGGAATTGCAAGGGTTTTCAGCCTTGACCATTGATGTCTCTGGTGCAACTGCCGCTGCAACAACTGCTCTTGAAGTAGCAACTGCGTTAAATGCAAATTCTACCTTTGACACTTGGTTTAAAGCAGTTGCACAGAATGTAACAGAGAATAATGGATCAGCACCGACTCAATCGGTATTGATTACATCTAAGAAGCAGCAAACTCAAATCAAAGCTTACATGAGCAATTCTGGTGCTGAGTCCCTGTTAGGATTCAACAAAAATGCTGGCATAGCGGAACTTCCAACCACATTCAGTAAAGACAATATTGTCAACTACCACAATGCGAACTCCGCTGGTCAATTGATTGAGTTGGATGGAACAGATACAGCCATTGACCGCCCTATCATTCGTGATTTCTTAGACAACCAAGCTTGGGCCAATACTGATCTGTTAGAAGATTGGCAGATGTTGGAAGGGCGTGGCGGTCGATTTGTATTCCAGATTGCTACCAACGATGTAAATGGGCATGCAACTGAAATCATTACTTGGTCTGCTGGGGCAGTAGCTGGCGATATGGCAGTGAGAACCATTCAGGTTTGGGGTGCGGCGGCTGATATCTTGCCGGATGAGAAATATGAGGTTCCACACGTATTAACAAGTTCTGATGTTGCTAATGTGCCAACAATTTAATGATAAGTTTCAAAAAATGGCTTGAAAATAGCATGGGAACATTGTCAACAAGCACCGACCAAACAGGAGATGATCCTGAAAATGAGGTGGATTTAGACGTAATGCGAGACCCAGCTACGGGTCGTCCTGTTAAGATGGTGTCTGCTAAAGCTGACAATCTTTTTGTTCACAGGGTTAAAAAACAAAAGAAGAAGTAATAGATAAACTCGCTAATAGGAATAAATATGGATGTAGAGCTTGTCACTCTGAATCCTATAGGAGGGGTACTTTAATGAAAAACATCGATAAACTCATGATGGAAGACGGTCGAATGGCCGAACGTCGTGTTACTATGGACGCTAATGGCGATAAGCATATTGAATTGTGGGCCGAAGAGCCACGCAATCTTAAGCTTGAAAGTCGCATTGTTGAAAAGCATGCAACTATCGTAAGCGAACGTAAGATTGAGATGGTTAATGAAGACGGCGAAATAGTTAATGTGAAAGTCGAATCTGTTGATCCTCAAAGCCGAATGGAACTTGTTCAACACATTGGTGTTGCAACGGACAGTAATGTGTCTAAGTACGCAACTAAGGACGAATTGAAAAACGTCGTTGTTGCAGCAGTTTCTGAAATTCAGGCTCAAAACGTGAGCATGCAGCAAATTGCACCATTTCCACCACAGCCTTTCATGAACGCACAATCTGTAGTCGCAACTAATGTTGAAAACAAAGGTTGGGCCACAACGGACATGATCTTAATGGGAGTAGTCGCAATTGCAGCCCTCGCACTTGGATACACTTGGTTCCTCATGTAACGCAGAATGGGGAAGTTACGAATTGCATAACTTCCCCATTGGCTGGGTCTTAGAATCTATCCACATAGAAAAAACAAGTGTTAACAAATTTAAGCTTAGCTTATACGAAATGAATAAGGGTGTGGAGATATACAATTCTCCTCGCCCTTCTTTTTTGTATGAACACAAGGAGGATTAATGTTTAGTTGGCTATTTGAGAAAACGTATAAAGAAAAAGAAGTTGTAGAACTCTTAGATATGATTGAAGAATTCAATGCTGGAGCAATCGATCATCCACTCTCTATGCACATTGCAAAAGTATATGAAGAGTGGAGAAAACAATGCTAATTTGCGATGACCATAAGTTTATTTTTCTAAGGAATCCTAAAACTGGATCGAGAACCATTTCAGCATGGTGGCAATGGTGCAATCAAGCGAATAACTGCAATAAACAATCACTTTTATGTGACAGGGATGACTTTAACTTCAAAGTTATCGCCAACCTTTTTGGTAATGCCTTCTTCTTTAAAGAAAGCCATTGCTAATTGGGTAGCCATTTCCATAGCTTCCTTGTAAGAAGCCGCTTTAACATTTTCAAGGCTCTTTGCCTTCAAAAAATGTCCTGTGGGATTATAGGCAAGTTGAACTTTGGCTTCTTGAAGATTAGCTTCTTCAACGCCTCCTTCAATGAATTTTTCACAAAAACTTACGGCTGCCTCATAAGATGCGAAGGTTTTAATCGTCAAATCAAAATCATTTTCAGAGGATGCAGGGACTAAAATCCTTGTGCGGCTCGTCGGAGTTTCTATTTTTCTAACGTGCGTCAGCTCATCGCTGCCACTAAAAATTACCAGCCCATGTTCCATAATTTTCTTGAAATCTGTCATAATCCCCACCTATCCTTTAATTTTTGTAAAAAACTCACGGCATGAGTCATCTTCTTTGCTTTCTCTTCTTCTGCCATTTGTTTCTTCTTGGCCCTCGCTGTAGTTTGAGTGGTTTTGTATAAGTTGTCAATAAGTATTTCCCATTCGGGGAAAGGAGCATAAGCTCTCAGGTCTCCTTCTACTTCTTGATAAACTTCATAACCCTTGTAGTGACAAGTCAATTTCTTCTCGTATGAAAGATACTTTATCTCTAGATGCATCCCTCGACTTAATCCATCAAATAAATATCCCATACTATAGACAGATGTGTCTATATCCGCAGTAGGTAAATCTTCAGGGTCTTCTTCTCCCCAAGTATCAAAATCATATTCATATGAGTCGTATAGGGTGCCACCCACTCCTTTAATGGCTTCCCCTAAGTATCTGCATATAGAACCAAGTTTACCGCTTGCCCCTAAGAGATTCTTTGATGCAGCTTCTATCAGCCTCTGTGCTTTGATTCGTTTTTCTTTGTCATTCATATGAGTATATACCTCTGTAATATATAGGAGAAATAATTGTGTTTAATTGGTTAATAAATTTAGCAATTGCCCCGACAAGGTTAGATGAAAATTCTATTGTCTATCTGATGAATGATCCGGGGACACCCAACCTAAAAAAACTAGTTCCAGTTCCCTCAATGATGTCTCCATCATATAAGGTGAAGAATTACACTGGTGGTGGACATCTTTTAGACACTACTGGTGGCCGTGCCGCACAGGTTTTTACGGTCATCACAGAAACTTTAAAATGGGTTCAGCACCACTCCCCGGAACACTTGCCTAATTGGGCAAGTGGATTACCACTTTTGGTTGATCCAGAAGCTGGAGAAGCCCTCAATGCATATTACTATAGAAAAGGAATGAAATTCTTTTCTTCTAGAAAACTTCATACTGCTTTATCTTCAGATGTGGTTGCCCACGAATTGGGTCATGCAATTTTTGATTCATTCAGGCCAGACACATGGAGCGTTGCTTCTCTTGAATTATGGTCTTTTCATGAAGCTTTCGGCGACATAACAGCTATTATTACGAACTTGCAAAATGAAGAGGTCATTGATGCTTTGCTTAAAGACAAATATTTAGACAAAGACAATATGGTGTCTCGTATTGGAGAACAAATTGGAAAGGCAATCTACAATATCAATAAAGGTACTGATGGTAGAAATCCTCTCTATCTTCGCAATGCAGCTACAAAATTTGACTATGCTAATCCAAATACGCTGCCAAAAAGAGGCAAGAACAATGTGATCATCGCTGAGGCCCATAGTTTCGGCAGGATCATGCTAAGTGCTCTTTACGAAATTTGGCACAAGATGTATGAATATAATGTGTTGAGAGGACTGGGTCAAAAACACGCACTTGTAGTATCTAGAAATTTATTTTCTAGATACTTGTTAACAGCAATAGTAATTGTTCCTAAGACTCCTCGTTTCTTTCAGTCATTTGCAAGAACATTAATGTGGGTGTCTCAACAAGATGGCCACCCGCATTATCATGGCATTCTGAGAAAAGTTTTCTTAGACAGAAAGATGGTAGGGGAGATTGAAGCTCAACAGCTTCCTGCCGATGGAGTGGAAACAATTAAATTATCAGAAGAAATTGAAATAGGAATTTTGTCTCATAACCCTTTGTATGAAGTTGAAATTGAAATTCCAGCCGACAGCATAGAAGAGGGTATTGTAGACGCTAAGTTGTGTCTGGACTTGCTACATCAAAACAACAGTGTCAGTGACAGCGAAGAAACCCCTTTTGAAATTCAAAACAATAGACTAACTAGAACACATATTTAAGGAGAAATAATGGCAGCATCATCAGTAACAGGCGTAGGAATCGGCGAATCGAACGGTAAACAAAAACGAAACAACAATGCAAGTTGTGGTGGCGGGACTGCCGATGCAGAAGAGGCAGCTAAGAAGAAGGTCATAAAAAATGGCTGCCATATCTCTTACAACGTAAGAGGCTACAGCAGCTATAAAACAGGTCAATCTAAATCTATTCGAGTATGTTAACAGGGTTGCCTTCTGGGTCAAAATTTATTATACTTATTTCTTCGTCTAAATGTTTAAAGAATAATTCCGCATACGGTTTATCTCCCATAAAGTCAACTCTTATTTTTACGCTTGAAATATCCTTTTGAACTTCGGTAATTTTGATTTTGAATCTGTTATTCTCACCTGCAACAAAGTAGTATTGTCCATCTTTAGGTTCATCGTCACGAGCAATAGAGTATGCAAGTTCTTTACATACTCTTTTAGATGCATGGTAAAGTAATTTAGAATCAGCGTCATAATATTTCGTTGCTTCTCCGTTTTTCCACATTACAATGCCGCTTATAATTGGGCCGATAATCATTTCAGCACCACAACCTGCAAAAAAAGTCAAACAAAGTGTTAAAATTAATGTATTTTTCATGGTCCCTCCTTTTATATAAATAGTTCATAAATCTGAAAAGGAGTTCCATATGTACGGCACAAACTTAGAATGGTTAGATGAGGCAACAAGCATGAGAAAAGATGACCTTTACGAAGAAGACGATTTGTGGGAAGATGATCCAGTTGATGAGCCTGACGATGAGGACTACGAAGCTGAATGCTGCGAGTTCTGTGAAGAGTTTGATTGTGAAGGCACATGTCAAGACTCGGGCGACGATGAGTGGGACGAAGACAGGTATGGCTTTGAAGAAGATTCAGATGAATACTGGTATGGAGAAGATGATTAAATGCCGCCACCAAATTATATACCCCCAAAACTAAGCTTAGGCGAGTTTGGGAATCCTCACTATAAATCATCGCCCCAATATTCTAAAAAAATTGGAATGAATTTAGGTATAGAATATTTAGTTCGTTCTGGATTAGTAAGAGGATTTTTGGAATTCCCTTGCTCTATTTTTGTGAAATCAGCTAGTGACGATAAAATAGTCGTCACAATTAATGAAGCCAATACCCAAAACGATAAACATGCTGTGTTGTATTCTGTTCGAAATTGGTTTGTCTCTGACTGTGATGAAAAACAACCTATTCCTTCTATGGAAGAAACCATAGTTCGAGACGTAGACTTATTCATCGATCCCGCAGTTGTTTTGCCCGGATTTTCCCCGCTTTATTTTGACTGCAATTCATTGGAGTGGAAGCGTAATCGTGGGAATGATGGGCATCCGATGCCTGATTACATTTATGAAGATTACTTCAATAAAATGCTTTTTCCCACAAGTCACAAAGTAAAAAAAGAATCTTTTTTGTGGAACTGCTTTACAACGGCCTACATTCCATCAATTCGGCATATGGTCAATGATGAAATGTCTATTGAGTATATGCCCGGCTATATGCCGAGTTTGCGAAGAAAGTCGAAAAATAAAGCACACTCAGTTCAACAAAAGTTAGTAGAAAGAAATTTCAAAACTATTTGGCAAGCATGGCTCAAGTGGAGCAAATTTATGCTTTTTGATACTGTGCCCGGAGAATTAATCTTTATGCGAGATTACTCGCAGTTAGCTTAAACAGTTTCGCAATTTGTTAACCCAATGCTCATTCGCATTGTAACAGAATCTCCATCGATTACAGAGAATGGGGCTGTGGCTGCGACAGAAGCGATAAGGAAACCATTGTTGTCTCCTCGATCTGTCATGAAGAGATTCTTTACTGGCCCCCACGTACCGCCAGATGCTCTAAAAGAAATGATGGATGTAATGGCTCGAATTGCTCCATCTTCTTCTGCAACAGTAATTTCTCCTAAAGAACTAACACTCTGCCTTAAATAACCGCCAGTGAATGGTTCGCCTAAAATATTAACAAAATCATCGTCAGCTACTACATTGGTGCGATTGTCTAGTCCAAAGAAGTAATCATCTGGGATCAAAGCATTAGGAGTGTTTCCTCCAGTAAAAAGTGCTCTAAGCATGAACTCTTCGCCTCTTTTATGAAAGACATTATAAATATCTCTCTCTTCCCAGAGAACTTCTCCGTCTCTTATTTGTTTGATCCAATCAACTTTTATTAGGTGAATATTACTCATGACATTATATAGTAAGTTCAAAGATATCTTCAGGCAGGATATATACTCTTATGGACTTCAAACAATGGCTTCAAGAAAATTTTGGACCAGCACATACTGGCGGCATGTCTCCTCCCAAACAGATTCCCGTTACACCGGGCGACCTTAGAAAAGACCCAGATAATGCTGTAGGAGTTTCTGGGATAAGAGGAAACCCTAATCCGGGTTCGAATACTAACCCTACGGCTAAATCAGACGATAAAGAGTCTAATGGGGAAGATTGCTATGCCTGCCGCAGAATGAAAAAGAAAATGAAGAAAAGCTCTTAAGACAGGCTGGTTGTTAACTTAGATTCATCATTTATGTGAATGTAATGATAAATTTCTAATGCCTCTTCATCTTGATATATCTTATTGTGTTCCCTGAATTGCAGATGCATTGATCCACCATCGTTACCATCTTTTAGCCATTCAACACATGGTCTTGGATTTTGATTATCATAATACTTCATTTTTTCGTCTGGAGAGAATGATCTCCATATGTCATCACTTACACGAGGCACTTCCTTTTCGTGTTCAGATAATTGAGGCATATTAATTCTATACCCATCTACATTAAAGTGAATGGGCATTTTCTTGTCCACATTTGTTAATTCATACCTGCAAAAAACTTCCACAGCAGGTTCTGTAGACATTCCATTGGGTTTCACCCAAACAGGAATTGAGACTCCTGTAACGCTGATATCGTTATCAATCAAAGCATATCTTTGTTCTTTGGTCAAATATATGTGATGGGAGATAGAAAGAATAAGCATAATAATAATCCTCTATGAACCACTCTTAATAAATTAGAGTTTCTTGCTTCATTGCAGAATGCCTTTTGGCAAATTCTCATTACCTTCAAGTCCAACTTCCGCTCCCCAAGCCATCCCCGTAGTTCCTACGGTTATTTTCCCAACAAGGCAATGCCTTGTTGTTTTATGTTTTTAGCTGCATTTATATCTCGGTCATGTTTAGCATTGCATCTAGAACAAGTCCATTTTCTATCTCCTAACGTCAAGTCTTTTTTAATATAGTCACAATTATTGCAAGTTTTGCTGGAAGGAAACCATCTGCTTACTTGTACAACATTGTGCCCACGCCATTCTGCTTTATATTTAATCATCCTAATTAACTCTGACCAGCTTACATCAACAATACTTTTTGCAAGGCAATGATTTTTTATCATTCCTTTGACATTCAAGTCTTCAAGAATAATCGTTCCATTATCTTTAACCATTTCTAAACTTACTTTATTTAAATGATCATTGCGAATGTTTTTGATGCGTTGATGTAACTTAGCAATGCGTTTTCTTAATTTTTCTCTATGATTGCTTCCCTTAGTTGTTCTAGAGAACCATTGCTGTAATTTTTTAAGTTGTTTTTCAAATTTGCAATAAGGCTTAATATTTGGATAAATTTTACCATCTGACTGTACAGCTAATGTTTTTATTCCCAAATCAATACCGACCACTTTGGTTTTCGGTGGCAAGTGTTTAATTTCTCGTTCAACACACACACAAGCAAAATATTGTCCTGATGGGTTGTGATTTATCGTAATATGTTTTATCTTTCCTTTGATCTTCCTATGCAGTTTGATCTTAATTCCTTCACGAAACTTTGCAATGTACAAATGATTGCCTTTAACCTTTCCATATTGTGGAACACAAAAAGATTGTTTAGCCATCTTATTTTTAAATTTAGGAAATTTTGCTGAGTGGGCAAAGAACTTTCCATAAGCATTATCCAAATTATTTAGAGTTTTTTGTAATGATTGAGCATTCACTTCCTTCAACCAAGCTTTATCTTCTTGTTTTTTAAGTTTCGTAAGTTCTTTGGCATTATCATAATAGTTTAATGTTTTCTTATCGTTTAAGTAAGCAGTTACACGCTGATTAAGAAAATAATTATATACAAAACGACAACAACCAAAATGTTTACTCAACAACACTTTTTGTTCTTTGTTTGGATATAGTCTGAATTTGTATGTGTAATTAATCATTGTTCTATGTTTATATAGTGACAAACATAGAATTTTATAATTTTCTTAAAAATATATATCATAGCAATAGATTGCTAAATTAACAAAAGGATTTAATATATGCGAAAAAGATTTTTGATGGCACTGGCTGCTTTTGCCATATTTGCTTTAAGCTTAACAAATGGAATAAACGAAGTAACTCAAGTAAACGTTGATTCTACGGCACCTATGCCGCTTGTTACTGACCCACTAGCGGTCAGTGATAGTATTGCTCCAATTGAGCAAAGAGGGATTGAGTACAGAAAGTGGTTATCGAAAGGCGTTAAAATTCTAGTTAGTGGTTCTTCAGGTTCTGGCACAATTATCTATTACGACAGAGCATCAGGTTGGGCATATATTCAATCCTGTGGACATTTATGGGATGGGAGTATGTCTGTCGAAGAAGGATTGATAAAAAATAAAACTGCTAAGATTACAACTTGGTATCACAACAATAAAAAATTAGATAGCCCCAAGACATATGAAGCTGAAGTTCTATTCTACAGCAATCATAGAAAGCCAGATATTAGCTTATTGAGATTTAAGCCAGATTGGGCAGCAGAATTTTTCCCTATCGCTCCTCAAGACTATGTCCTAGAGAACGGGGCAAGAGCACATTCTATTGGTTGCGATAATGGGGAAGAAGTTGCACACTATGATGTTAAGATTGTAGAAGAAAGAAACGGTTCATGGAAAGACTTAGTTACTACAAACAACAGCCCAAGACCAGGCCGCTCTGGTGGCGGACTTATCAGTGAAGATAGATATTATGTTGGCATATGCTGGGGGACTTCTGATTACGACGGTAGCGGTAATGGATACTTTACTCCTTTGAGTGAGATTCACAGAGTAATGAACAGAGAAGGTTATGGCTGGTTGTTGAGAGTCTCTACATCCCTAGCTAGAGAAATCCCCATTGTAGACAGGAACAACCAACAAGGGACATACCCTAGAGAATACATTGCTGTGCCAAATTAAGATATCTTAACGAAAGGACAGCTATATCTGTAATCGCACCTTTCGCAATGTTTGCCTACGTTTGCGACAATCTTTTCAGGGTCTTTATTCTCAATGTACTTGTAGGATTTCAACAACTCTGCTTCAGCAGCATCTAATGAAGCCTCTGAGAACCTCGCAGGGAAGAGATCACCACCCTCAAGGTAATATAAGGCTGCTGTGATATTCTCAGCCTTAGCTCCAAAGTCTCTTCTGATAACGTTGGCATATACTCGCAATTGAAGATCAGTCTTGATAGTTGCCTTGTTTTTACGAAACTTTCCCTTTTTGGTTGTCTTGTAGTCAATCAGAAAGAACTTTTCTCCTTTTTGAATGACTCTATCGATGAAACCGACAACTAAACGGTCATTTGGCGGGTCAAGATCGTAGGAAAAGGGATATTCAAGCAGCGATTCGCCGCACCCTATCTTTGAATTTAGTCGATCTAAGGCCCTCAGATGCCCCGGTAACCGCTTTTTATACGCTTCGGGTAGCTTGGGAGCCTTTTCCCCTTTGCGGAACTCTATATCGCCTTTGAGGACCGCATCAGCAACATCCCCAAGCGGCATAGCCCCTTCTCGGCCAATATATTCCTCAGCAATGGTGTGGACAATATTGCCGTAAACAAAGTAGAATGGTTCTTCGATACCTTCATCTCTAGGCTTTTTGTCGTGATAACGGTATTTGTATCTGGCTTCGCACTCGTCGATGCATCCCTTTCGAGATACAGATATATGATTAATCAGCATAAATTTATTGTTCCTTATAAGTTACGCCTTGAACTATACGATAAAACTTGCTATATTGAAAGAGTAATTTAAGGCTTAAATATGATTGATTTTGAAACCTTCCTAGAGTGGGCTGAAGATAAATTTGGCGACATTAAAGTCAAAGGGAACGAGATACGTGCCTGTAGTATCTTTCATCCTACTGACAATGATACTAAATATCGTTTATGGATGAGTCCATCTGGTGGGAAGCATGGCAGAGAGCATGGTGTTTACCATTGCTTTGACACCGATAGAAAAGGAACTCTTCTTGGTCTCATTATGATGATCGAAAAGTGTCCCTTTGAAGATGCTCTGGAAATTGCTGGCGGTACAACACTAACTGCTGACCTTGAAGGTCAGATAGATGCGTTCTTCACCAACAAAGAAGACACTGTTGAGGAAATAGAGAACAGCATCTGTCTTCCTGATGATTGTTACTACATCGACGAAGTTAAAGACAACAACCGGACAGCAATTGAAGCGGCAATGTATTTAGAGACACGTAAAATCCCCACAGAAGGATTGATGGTATGTCTTTACGGGGAATACAGAGACAGAATCGTTATTCCCTACTATGACCGGGATCGAGAACTTATTTACTTTAACTCTCGGACACTCGTAGACAAAGATTGGATTCCAAAATATAAAGGCCCACCCAAAGAGATTGGTGTCGGAAAAGAAGACGTTATCTACATGCAGCACTGGCCGGAGCTAGGCAGCAAGATATATGTCACTGAGGGGGAGTTTGATTCAATTGTTTTAAGAATATGCGGATTTAATGCTGCTGCTTGTGGAAGTAAAAATCTCTCTGAGACACAAATCAATTACTTGAGAGATTACGATGTCATAATTGCTCTTGATCAAGATAGGGCTGGTCAAAAAGCACTCATTACTTGGTATGAACAATTTAAAGACAATGGAATAAATGAATTTTCTTATGTCTCTCCGCCCAAGGGCTTCAAAGACTGGAACCAGCTTTATGAGAAAACAGATATTGCAATAGTTAGAGCTTTTGTGAATAAAGAAAGGAAAAGTTTTTCTGAAGAACAATATGTCGATATGACATTCAATTTTCTAAAGAGTTAACTCAATTAACTTATGAGCATTTTACCAGAAGAATATAGCAATCCAGTAACTCTAAACTACTATCTGGGTAAAGTTTGCACTGTATTAGTGGATAGATTGGTTTCTTTTCAGAGCAATATGACCCCAGAAGAAGCTACCCAGACTTTCACCGGAGTTGTCAACAACATCGACAGTCACGGTGTTTACATCACTGATCTTACATCCAAAACAAGAAATTTCTTTACTATGGATCACATCGTAGGGCTTAGAGAAGAAAAAGTTCTTGACCCTAACGATCCTAACGATCAAAAAGAAATCGAAATTATTCAAAAGGCAATGGAGATAAAAGAAGAAAGAGAGAATGCTCCTGCTCCTGACCCTGCTCCCAGTAAGGTTGAGGAAATGGAATCTATTGGGAAAGAAAGTGCCTTTGTAAACATTTCTGATTTACAAAGGCTTGCGAAGGAATCGAAAAATAATTTAAATTAAC
>Ga0302135_10001108_pt1 | contig 16140 bp, 18 predicted proteins | sample CBN3_surface_MG_FD_203119 | JGI IMG/M metagenome (GOLD analysis project Ga0302135, IMG submission 203119) | Marine microbial communities from Western Arctic Ocean, Canada - CBN3_32.1 | ecosystem: Environmental > Aquatic > Marine > Oceanic | place: Canada: Western Arctic Ocean | collected...
ACGAGGGCGCGGTCTACGACACGGAAGTCACCCTGCGGGCCGCCGATATCGCGCCCCAGGTGACCTGGGGCACCAGCCCGCAGGACGTTCTGCCGATCACCGGTTCGGTGCCGGATCCGGCGGCGATCGCCGATGCCGCGCATCGCGAATCGATGGAACGCTCGCTCGAATATATGGGGCTGACGGCGGGCACGCCGCTCTCCAAAATCGCGGTCGACACGGTCTTCATCGGCTCCTGCACCAATGGCAGGATCGAGGATCTGCGCGCCGCTGCGGCCGTCGCCAAGGGCCGCAAGGTCGCCGATGGCGTGCTGGCCCTGATCGTGCCGGGCTCTGGACTGGTCAAGGCCCAGGCCGAGGAAGAGGGGCTCGACGCCATCTTCATCGAGGCCGGTTTTGAATGGCGCGAGCCCGGCTGCTCCATGTGCCTGGCGATGAATGCCGACAAGCTCAAGCCTGGCGACCGCTGCGCCTCGACCTCGAACCGCAATTTCGAGGGCCGCCAGGGCCCCGGCGGCCGGACCCATCTGGTCAGCCCCGCCATGGCCGCCGCCGCCGCCGTCACCGGGCATCTGACCGACGTGCGCGAACTCGTGAACTAGAGCCGGCACCGACTGCCGGAGGCCCCGGCGCATATCGCGTCGAGTCTCCGAGCCCGCCATTCCACTGTCGTCCCGGGACGACAGCCCTCGATGGTGTGAATTCACCCGGGCGATGACGGGGAGGGCCAAGGCGATACCGGCCGCCGCTGCGAAAACTCGATCTCGAATCGACCTTCTCCCATGAGGAGAGGGTGGCGCGGAATCGTCCCCAAGATTGTCGGTGGCCGGCCGTCGGCCGGGCCGCCGATGACTGGACGCCGACACCATGCCTGCCTAGCACCCCTTTGAACGGCCTCGCCGAACGGGCCGCCCACAAATGGGGGGTGTCATGATAAGCGAAGCTCAAGCTGCCGGCCCGGCCTATGCCGATTTCTGGAAGCGGGTTCTCGCCGCCATCGTCGACGGAATTCTGGTCAACATTCCGATCGCCGCGGTCACCTGGGTCGTCGCGCCGGAGACCTTTCACACGGCCGAGGTCGAGCAGCGCAACCGTCGCGATGCAGGTAGTCTCCATCCTGATCTGGATGGCCTTTAAGGGGTTCATGGAGGGCGGCGCCTCCGGCGCGACCATCGGCAAGCGCCTGCCTGTCGATCAAGGTGGTGCGGGAATCGGGTCGCGCCCTCGGCGTGCCGACCGCGATCTACCGCGCCTGGCCTTGCTGGGTGCCGGAGGCCGCGACACTGCTGGGGCCGCAGTTCGGCATCATCGGCCTGGTCGGCGTGATCCCCTGCATCGTCGTCGCCTTCACGGCTAAAAAGCAGGGCCTGCACGACATGATGGCGAAATGCTTGGTCGTGCGGGCTGGCTAGGTGGCCGCGCATGGGCCGCATATGGAGCCGGTTCTGTTTGCCTGGCCCTGCTCTTCCTGTCCTGGTGGCCGCTTTGCTGGTTTCTGCACCCGTCCGGGCGGAACTCACCAAGCAGCAATATGACTGGCTCTATGATTTTGCGGGCATCGCGGGCACCTGGTGGGTCAATCAGGAGTGTCATCACCTGTCGATCGCCGAGCGGAAGGAGTTCAAGTTCCATGTCGGCGAGATCACCGAGTCGCTGGCTGCGATGGAATAAATTCGCCCCCTCGTGCTGCGCACGATCAAGGTCGCCCAGGACTATGCGAAAAAACAGGACTGCCGCAGAACGAAGCAGGCCGTACACGACGCCTTCGCATCGGCGAGGCGCTTGAGTGCTGTTGTGTCCGGGCGTGTCTATACGCCGTGCGAGAGCGATACGATCAATCAACTCCGGAGCCTAGAAAAAATCGCGGCTGGGGTTGGTGTCGCGGAGCGCTGCGCGTTCGGTCCGGCGGACGGTCGGCAGCGTTTGCTGCCCTGTTCGAGGCGAATCTCCACTATATGCGGAGGAACCACATAACGCCGGAATATGCTGACCGCATGGCCGCCGTCCGGTTGGCGGCCCGGTCCGCGAGGCAACCGGCCTGCTCCGAAGCTCTGGAGAGGGCTGTTCTACCGATGGTCGTGGAAAATGGGTCTGTCGGCTTCGATCTCGGTATCTATGACCCAAGCACGGGCGAAATCTTCGAGTGACTGGTTGGGCAGTCGCGCCGGGGCTTCTTAATTCCGGCGGTATCTGCTAGGTAACCGCCCGAATTCACCCGCCAGCGGAAATGCCTGCGATGGAAAAGTTCAAGACCCTGACGGCGGTGGCCGCGCCGCTGGCCATGATCAATGTCGATACCGACAAGATTATTCCGGCGCGCTTCCTCAAGACGATCAAGCGCACGGGCCTGGGCCAGCATCTGTTCGATTCGATGCGCTTCGATGCCGCGGGCACTGAAAAACCGGGCTTCGTGCTGAACAAGGGGCCCTATCGCCAGGCGAAGATTCTGGTTGCTGGCGAGAATTTCGGCTGCGGCTCCAGTCGCGAGCATGCGCCCTGGGCCTTGCTCGATTTCGGCATCCGCTGCGTCATCGCGCCCAGCTTCGCCGATATCTTCCACAACAACTGCTTCAAGAACGGCATCCTGCCCATCGTCCTGCCGCAGGAGACCATCGACGCGCTGATGGAGGACGCGGGCAAGGGCGGCAACGCCACCTTCACCGTGGACCTGGAGGCGCAGGAAATCACGCGGCCGGACGGCGCCAAGATCGCCTTCGAGGTCGACCCCTTCCGCAAGCATTGCCTGCTGAATGGGCTGGACGATATCGGCCTGACCCTGGAGCGGGGCGCCAAGATCGACGGTTACGAAGACGGTCAGCGTGGCGGCCAGCCCTGGCTCTGGTCCGGCGCGACCCTCGCCTGATCCGGCCTCCGGCAGGGCGGCCGCAATTCCCCTGATTTATACCTTTTGAAGGAGTAGAGGCGCATGGCGTCCAACAGAAAGGTCCTCATGCTGCCGGGCGACGGTATCGGCCCCGAGGTTGTCGGTCAGGTCAAGCGCGTCATGGAATGGATGGAGAAGCGCGGCATGGCCGGCTTCGAGGTGACGGAGGACCTGGTGGGCGGTGCGGCCTACGATGTCCACGGCACGCCCTTGGCTGATTCGACCATGGCGGCGGCGATGGCCTCCGACGCCGTGCTGCTGGGTGCGGTCGGCGGACCCAAATGGGATTCCCTGCCCTTCGAATCGAAACCCGAGCGCGGCCTCTTGCGCCTGCGCAAGGAGATGGAGCTCTTCGCCAATCTGCGCCCGGCCCTGGCCTTCGACGCCTTGGTCGATGCCTCGACCCTGAAGCCCGAGATCGTCCGCGGCCTCGACATCATGATCGTGCGCGAGCTGACCGGCGGCATCTATTTCGGCGAGCCGCGAGGCATCGAGAATCTGGGTTGGGGCGAGCGCCGGGGCATCAACACCCAGGTCTACACGACGACCGAGATTCGCCGCGTCGCGCGGGTCGCCTTCGACCTGGCGCTCAAGCGCAGCGGGCGGGTCTGCTCCTGCGAGAAGGCCAATGTGATGGAATCCGGCGTGCTCTGGCGCGAGGAAGTCCAGAAGGTCCATGACGACGAATATCCCGAGGTGGCGCTGAGCCATATGTATGCCGATAACGCGGCCATGCAGCTCGTGCGCGATCCCAAGCAGTTCGACGTCATCGTCACCGATAATCTGTTCGGCGATATCCTGTCGGACGAGGCCGCCATGCTGACCGGCTCGCTCGGCATGCTGCCCTCGGCCTCCCTGGGGGCGGAAGACGAGGACGGCCGCCGCCGCGCGCTCTACGAGCCGGTGCATGGCAGCGCGCCCGATATCGCCGGCAAGGACATGGCCAATCCGCTGGCCACCCTGCTCAGCTTCTCGATGATGCTGCGCTATTCCTTCGCTATGGGCGAGGAGGCCGACCTGCTCGACGGCGCCATCAAGAAGGTGCTCGACGGCGGCATGCGCACGGCCGATATCATGCAGAAGGGCAAGGCCTGGGTCTCGACCATGGTGATGGGCGACGCTCTGCTCGACGAGTTGGACCGCCGCGCCGCTTGATAGCGCGGGGGTTGAAAGGTCCGGCGGCGACCGATCTTCGTCGCCCACCCTCACCCAGTTTCGGGTAGGGCTCGGCTGCGCCTCGCCAACCCTGCGCAACCCTCTCCCCCCACCATGGGGAGAGGGTTGCGCAGGGTTGGCGCATTGCGCCTAGGCGAAGCTGGGTGAGCGGCTGGCGCCAAGGATCTCCGGCATCCAAGCCGTCCGACGATTCTCGCTTATCCCGTCCGGCGCGCTAGGATCTTGATGCCGGGCTTCCAGGCGAAACCGGTCTGCACCGTCTCCAGGCCATGGCGGGCGAGCAGGGCTTTAAGGCTGGACGGCGTGAAGAAGATGCAATGGGAGGGCGGGCAGAAGCCGTCCCAATCGGTCAACCGGCGCGGCCGGCGCCAATGGCTGATATCTGGCGTGGTCACATAGAGATGCCCGCCGGGCTTGAGCAGCCGGGCGATCGCCGCGACGAATCCCGAGACCTCGGGCACATGCTCGATCACCTCCGAGGAATAGATCAGGTCGAAGGGCGCGTCGGGCGCGTAATCCTCGATTCGGCCCTCGAAATAGCCATTCTTCGGATAATGCTCCCGCGCGTAGCGGACCGAGACAGGGTCGAGTTCGATGCCATGGGCGTCGAAGCCCCGCTCGCGCGCCGCCTCGACCATGAAGCCGCCATTGCAGCCGACATCCAGGAACTGGCCGCCCGGTATCCGGCGCGCCAGCCGCTTCATGCGCATGCGCGACCGGCGCAGTTTCTTGTCGACCTTCGAGAAATAACCCGACAGCGCGCCGTCATAGGCATCGGTGTAGAGCGCGGCGAGGGCCGCCTCGTCCGGCATGGGGTGCAGATAGACCGTGGCGCAACCGCGGCAGCGATAGAGGGTCATGCCCTCATGCTCGGTGAAGAATTCATGGGCCGCGGACTCGCAGGCCGGGCAGAGGGGAGCGCTTAGCATGGCGGGACTATCGGGACGCGAAGGGAAGGGGTCAACCGGCGCCGCAGCTTGATAATCGTCGCGACGGGGCGTAAGTCATGCGCCGTTCACGAAGTCCGAACCGGGAGTTGAAGGCCATGGGTTACAAGGTCGCGGTGGTTGGCGCCACGGGCGCTGTCGGGCGTGAGATGCTGCAGACCCTCGCCGAGCGGGAATTCCCGGTGGACGAGGCCGTCGCCCTCGCCTCGGCCAAGTCGAAGGGACGGGAAGTCTCCTTTGGCGACGAAACCGTCCTCACGGTGATGGATCTCGACACATACGACTTCAAGGGCATGGATATCGCCCTGTTCTCGGCGGGCGGCAGCATCTCGGCGAAATACGCGCCGCGCGCGGCCAAGGCCGGGGCGGTGGTGATCGACAACACCAGCCATTTCCGCATGGAAAAGGACGTCCCGCTGGTCGTGCCCGAGGTCAATCCCCAGGCGATCGCGGGCTATACCAAGCGCAATATCATCGCCAATCCGAACTGCTCGACCATCCAGATGGTCGTGGCCCTGAAGCCGCTGCACGATATCGCGCGGATCAAGCGGGTCGTCGTCTCGACTTATCAGTCGGTCTCGGGCGCGGGCCAGTCGGCGATGGACGAGCTCTTCAACCAGACCCGTAGCATCTACATGAACCAGCCCGTGGTGAAGGAGGAGTTCACCAAGCAGATCGCCTTCAACGTCATTCCCCATATCGACGTCTTCATGGATGACGGCTCGACCAAGGAAGAATGGAAGATGCGGGTCGAGACGCGCAAGATACTGGACCCGGATATCGAGATTTCGGCGACCTGCGTGCGCGTGCCGGTCTTCATCGGCCATGGCGAGGCGATCCATGTCGAATTCGCCAAGCCGATCACTGAGAAGGAGGCGCGCACGGCCCTGCGCAATGCGCCCGGTATTGCGCTCGTCGATCACCAGCAGGACGAAGGCTATGTCACTCCGGCCGAGGCGGCGGGCGAGGATGCGGTCTATGTCAGCCGGCTCCGGCAGGACCCTTCCGTCAAGCACGGCATCAGCTTCTGGTGCGTCTCGGACAATCTGCGCAAGGGTGCCGCGCTCAACTCGGTGCAGATCGCCGAAACCCTGATCGCGAGCTATCTCAGCAAGGCGGCCTAGAGGGCTGTTGTAAAAGGAGCGTTGTGCCAATCATCCTTCGAGACGCTCGCTCTCGCGAGCTCCTCAGGATGAGGGGAAACAATACCTTGGCCTCACCCTGAGGAGGCCCGGGGGGCCGTCTCGAAGGGTCTGTTAGCCTTCTTCGATACCCCGCCTAGTGGGTCTTCAGGGCGAGGATATCCTCGCCCAGGATCACGCTCAGCAGGGCGATCATCCCGAAGGCGAAGATGATCACCGCCGAGATGCGCGAGATCCAGCGCATGCCTCGGTCGGACAGGATGCCGCGGAACAGTCCGACCCCCAGGGCGATGATTAGCCACCATACGATCGAACCGGCGAAGACGCCGCCGACCAAAATCCAAGCGTCGATCGCCGTCACGACCGCGCTCATCACGCCGAAGGAAGCGAAGACGAAGGCGAAGGACATGATCGTGATCGGGTTGGTGATGGTCAGGGCGAAGGTCGAGAAGAAATTGCCCAGATGATCGGTCGTTCCGTTCGATTGCGCCGCTCGGGCCGGGGCTGAGACCACGAGTTTAATGCTGAGGCCGATCAGCGCCGCACCGCCGACGCAGCGAACCCAATCCTGGTGTTCCACGATGAAGTTGGAGATGACCGACAGGCCGAAAGCTGCGACGAGGCCGAAGAAAGTGTCCGCCGTGGCCGCCCCCAGGCCCGAGATCAGGCCCGCGATGCGGCCATGAGTCAGCGATCTCTGCGCGCAAAGAACGCCGACCGGCCCGACGGGCGCGGCCAGCAGAAAGCCGATGATGGCTCCGTTGACGAAGAGCGTGGTGTCGTTCACGCCAGCCCGGCTGGCCCCCTGTTTTCTAACGCCCCCATGCCCCGCTCCGCCACGGCCCCTCCTGATCGGAGCCCTTCGCGTTGCGCGACTCTCTCTGTCTAGCCCAGGCGCTCCACTTCGAACAAGCGTGGAGGGTCCGAAATTTCGCCAGCCCTGGTGATCGGATCGATTTCCGCCAGGCCTCGAGCCGCCGCATCGGCCAGCACGGCATGGGTCGCGCCGACTGCCAGGATGGCCGCGCGGGCCGCGTCGCGGCAGTCCAGATAGCGGCCCAGGAAGATCGCCGCGAAGAGATCGCCGGCCCCGTTGGCGGGCGCGTTGGCGATCCAGGGGCTGCGCAGGCGCCAGACCCCCGCCGGGTCCAGGATCAGGGTCGTGACCTCGCCATCCGTCCCGCGGCCGCCCGTTGCGATCACGATGCCGGGCCCCCGCGCCCGCAAGGCTTCGGCGCCGGCGCGCAGGGCATCCGTCTCGTCGATATCGATCCCCGCGAGATAGGCCAGTTCGAAGGCATTGGGGATCATGATATCGGCGCGGCCGGGTACCTCGCCGCGGAAGAATTCGGGTATGCCCGGGGGGACGAAGAAGCCTGAGGCCAGGTCCCCCATCACGGGGTCGCAGCAGAACAGGGCGTCGGGGTTGGCATGCTTTACCCGCGCGGCCGCGTCGAGCAGGGCCGGGCCCATCGCCGGATCGCCGAGATAGCCGCCCAGCAGGGCGTCGCATTTCGCCAGGAAGCCGCGCTCCTCCAGCCCGCGCAGGATCTCCGTCACCTCCTCGGGCGCGGCGAAACGTCCGCGCCAGCCGCCATGGCCGGGATGGTTCGACAGGCTGACCGTATGGATCGGCCAGACCTGATGGCCCAGGGCATGCAGCGCCGGCTCGGCCGCGGCATTGCCGACATGGCCGTAGGCGACATGGGATTGGATCGACAGAATATTCACCACGCCGCGTCGCCTCCCTGGCGGGATATGGCCTCGTCACCCGAAGGCCCCATGTCTTGCCCATATATTGCCAGGGGGACGGCGTCCGATATAGTGCGCCACCCCGTCAAGATATGGCGTTTCCGTCGCCCAACCAGATGAGAGGGCCTCCCGCCATGGCCGATACCATGCGTCCGCGCCGCAGTGCGCTCTACATGCCCGGCTCGAACGCCCGCGCGCTCGAGAAGGGCCGATCCCTGCCGGCCGATATTCTGATCCTCGATCTCGAGGCCGCGGTCGCGCCGGATGCCAAGGACGTCGCGCGCGAGCAGATCGCCGCGGCCCTGCGCGAAGGCGGCTACGGCGCGCGCGAGATCGTCGTGCGGGTCAACGGGTTGGACACACCTTGGGGCCACGCCGATATCGAGGCGATAGCACCCCTGGGAGCCGATGCCATCCTGCTGCCCAAGATCGAAAACGCCCGCATGGTTCAGAACGCGGAGCTCCAGATGAACACCCATGGTGCGACGCGCAAGACCGCTATCTGGTGCATGACCGAGACGCCGCGCGGCGTGCTCGACGTGGCCGCGATCGCCGGCTCGTCCCGGCGCCTGGGCTGCCTGGTCATGGGCACCTCGGATCTCGTCAAGGACCTCCATGCCGCCCATACCCCGGACCGCCTGCCCCTGGTCGCGAGCCTCGGCCTCTGCGTCGGGGCTGCCCGCGCCCATGGCCTCGCCATTCTCGACGGCGTCCATCTCGACCTCGACGACGACAAGGGTTTTGCCGCTTCCTGCCGCCAGGGCCGCGAATTCGGCTTCGACGGCAAGACCCTGATCCATCCCAAGACGATTGCCGCGGCCAACGAGATTTTCGCGCCGGGCGAGGCCGAACTGGCCCAGGCCCGCAAGATCATCGCGGCCCATGCCGAGGCCGAGGCCGAGGGCAAGGGCGTCGTCGTGGTCGATGGCCGGCTGGTCGAGAATCTCCATGCCGAGGAGGCCAAACGCCTGGTCGGCATGGGCGAGGCGATCGCCGAACGGGCGGGCGAGAGGGCATGACCACGGCGCCGGGCGGCAAGGCGAGCACGGGGAATTTCTTCGAGGATTTTGCCCTCGACCAGGAGATCCGTCACGCCACCCCGCGCAGCCTGACGGCGGGCGACGCCGCGCTCTATATCGGCCTCACCGGCTCACGATTCCCCTTGCCCTGTTCGGTCGAGGCGGCGCGCGCGGCGGGCTATCCCGATTCCCCACTCGACGATCTCCTCGTCTTCCACACGGTGTTCGGCAGGACCGTGACGGATATCTCGCTCAACGCCGTGGCCAATCTGGGCTATGCCGAGGGCCGTTTTCTGGCCCCCGTTCATGACGGCGACACCCTGGCCGCCAGTTCAACGGTGATCGGGCTGCGCGAGACCTCGAACGCCAAGGCCGGGGTCGTCTGGGTCCGCACCACGGGCAGGAACCAGCGCGGCGAGGCGGTGCTCGACTATGTCCGCTGGGTGATGGTGCGCAAACGCGACGAGGCCTCGCCCGCGCCGCCGGTCATAGTCCCTGACTTGGCATCTGTCGTGGTGCCCGAGTCGCTGGTCCCGCCCGCCGGCTTCAATGCCCGGGGCTACGATTTGGCGGCTTCCGGATCGGATCATCTGTGGGACGACTACCCGCCCGGCGAGCGGATTGATCATGGCGAAGGGGCCACGGTCGAGGAGGCGGAGCATATGCTCGCCACCCGGCTTTACCAGAACAACGCCAAGCCCCATTTCAATCTGCATGCGGCCCGGGACACGCGTTTCGAGCGGCGCCTGGTCTATGGCGGCCATGTCATCAGCCTGGCCCGCGCGCTCAGCTTCAACGGCCTCGCCAACGCTTTCGCGATCGGCGCGATCAATGCCGGCGCCCATGCCAATCCGGTCTTCGCGGGCGACACGATCTATGCCTGGTCGGAGGTGCTGGAGCGGATCGAACTGCCGGGCCATGCCGGGCTGGGCGCCCTGCGCCTGCGCACCGTCGCGCTCAAGGACCGGCAGGCGGCGGATTTCACCCACCGGGACGCCGAGGGCAAACACGATCCCGCCGTCGTTCTCGATCTCGACTACACGGTCTTCATGCCCCGGCGCTGAGCCGGGAGAATTCGCTGCTCTATCGCTTTATTCTCTCGACACATAACGCCGTCGTCCCGGGACGGCACCGCGCATGGGGGTGACGGCAAGCCCGGCCTGGACGGGATGTGTGAAACCGGTAGGGCGTTGAGTCCGCCGCCGGCTACCAGAGATCGCCGGCCTGGGGCTCGATGCAGCTTTCGATGATCGGGGCCAGGGCGATCAGCCAATCGGCGATTCGCTCGACCAGGGCCTCGCCCGCCTCGCCGGTGAAGCCGGTCAGGCCCGAGGGCTTGTCGCTGTTCGGCCAATAGCTCATCCAGCCCCACTGCACCCACCAGCTCGACGGCGCGCTCAGATTGGGCGTCTCGAACAAGCTTGCCGTGCGTTCGAAGATCATGCGCTTCAGGCGTTCCGAGGATTGCGGTGTGGTGGCGATGCCGATCCAGGCCGGCGCGAGGGGGACGCCGGGCGAGGCCTGGTGATTCAGCACCGGCCAGAAGTCGCGCTCGGCATGGGCCAGGGGGCCGACCGGGCGTAGGCCGATCGCGGTTTCGACCCGGATCTCCTCGAAACTATTCCAGGATAGGCCGGACTCCGCGATCTTCTCGTCCAGGCGCTTGCGCAGCCGGGCCCTGATGTCGCGGCCGAGATGGGCCTTGAAGGCATGCAGGGCGGCCTGGATCTCCTCGATGCGCAGAAGGGTCCGCTGCTCCGAAAAGAGCGCGATCTTCTCGTCGTCCAAGGAAAGGAGCAGCTTGACGCTGCTCAGCGGGTCGTCGGCCATCGTATCGGTCCGTCACTCGGCGGGGAGGGGCGCTTGCCCCTCGGCGGAGGCGACTATAGCGCAAACCGCCCGGGTCCGTGCCAGCCCCTCCGGTCGAGGTGGACGAAATCGGCCGCTTGGCCCGATTCGCGCTGAATTAGCGCAGGATTCGCAGGGCGGTGTCGCGAGGGGCAGGCAACTGGGTAGGACGGTTGTCGTGGCCCCGAACTGCAACATCCTGTTATAAACAGTCGGGCACGATGCCAAATAAAAGAGGCGTTGGGCGCATGGACCAAGGCCCAGTGCAGCGTGTCCGGAGGGGGACACTTCCCGACGCCTCAGGAGCCGAGGCAGCTCCAGGTCCGTGCAAGCGACCGGGCAGCTTGGCCAAATCCCACAAAACGCGCGTCCCTGGCAGAGCCGTACGTCTGCGGCGGGCGACCCGACCCGAAACTCCGGGCTCCTGCCCGACGGAAGACCATGCCATCGCGGACGTGTCCGGCAGGGGCGCCGTCCTTCCCTTGCGGCAGGGGCGGTCCGACCGTCGTGACCACCCGATACGGCGCGAACGCCGCTTCGAGCACGCAGGTCCGGGAGGGATCCCGCGCCTGCCACGAACGGACCGAAGCCCAAATCCGGATTGCCGAGTCTCCTCACACTGCCGCCACCGAGCGAGGGGGTGCCGAACCGCAAGCGGTTCTTTGCCCCTGGTCGAGCCGGCGCGCCCCGAAGGTCGCGGTCCGGATATCGACCCCTCGTTTCCGTATCCGTCACCGGCCGCGCCGCCGAAACGACGCCGCCTCCCAAGCCGGCCGGCCGACGAATCGCCCGCCCGGTTCCGCGAAAGGCGACCGGCTCGCGCCGGCTCGGCCTTCCACAAGGTGCGACGTAATCCGAAGACCCGTCTCGCACCCTGGCGACAAAGCTTCGGCCGAAGCCGGGTTTCCGTCCCGGATATTAATTCTGGGCCGATGCTTGCCAAGCATCGGTCCGGAAACCTGATCCGGCGCTTACGCGTACCGGTATTGATCGTGACGGAATCGGGTATTCACTCAATATAAAAATGGCAAAAGCACACTAAATTCTTTTTATAAATGTATTCGATTTGCACAAGTGCCGCACAAACTATCCACATGTTTATCCACATCTTGGCGGTGCGGAGCGAAATCTTGCCATTGAATCGGGCGGATAGAGCAATTGATGCCGCAGTGCAAAACTGTCTGTCGGCGACGGGGCCGGGGGGACCGGCTCGGTCATCCGGATGTCACGCCGCGCCGTAACCTCTCCCGTGGCGTCCGGTTGACTTGGCGTCCGGCAGCGTCCTAAACAAATCGCATAGCCGCAAGGTGGCCCCGGTCGTTCATGGGCGGGGCAATGGAGACGAATATGGCAAGCGACAACCGTCCGCTTTCGCCCCATCTGCAGATTTACAAGCCGCAGTTCACCTCGGTGCTCTCGATTCTGCACCGGATCACGGGCGTGGCGCTCGCGTTGGGCACGTTGCTGTTGGTCTATTGGCTGATGGCCGCCGCCGCCGGTCCGGACCGCTTCGCCCAGGCCCAGGGCCTGATTGGCTCGATTGTCGGCCGCTTGCTCCTGTTCGGCTGGTCCTTCGCGCTGTTCTACCATCTGCTCAACGGCATCCGGCATCTGTTCTGGGACGCGGGCAAGGGCTTCGAGCTCAAGACCGCCTTCATCTCGGGCTGGCTGGTGGTTGCGGGCGCCGTCCTGTTCACCCTGATCGCCTGGATATTGGCCTATAGCGTGATGAGGGGCGTCTGATGGCGGACAAGGGCGGATTGCGCTCCCCTCTCGCCCGAGCGAGCGGGCTGGGGCCGGCCAAGAACGGGGTCGGGCATTGGTGGGCCCAGCGGGTGACCGCCGTGGCCCTCGTGCCTCTGGTGATCTGGTTCGTCGCCTCGATCGTGTTGTTGAGCAATTGCAGCTACGAGCGGTTCACCGCCTGGATAGGGTCGCCCTTGCCGGCGGTCCTGACGATCCTGCTCATCGTAGCGACCTTCCATCACGCCCAGCTCGGCTTGCAGGTCGTGATCGAGGATTACGTCCATCGCGAAGGCACGAAGCTGGCCGGGATCGTCCTGGTCAAGCTGGCGGCTTTCGCGCTCGGCATCGCGGCCGTCTTTTCGATCCTCAAAATCGCCTTCGGAGGGTGACGACTCGATGACCCAAGCCTACGAGATCATTGACCACGAATATGACGTCGTCGTCGTGGGCGGCGGGGGCGCCGGTCTGCGCGCCACCTTCGGCATGGCCCAGAAGGGCCTGCGCACGGCCTGCCTGTCCAAGGTCTTCCCGACCCGCAGCCACACGGTCGCCGCGCAGGGCGGCATCAGCGCTTCCCTCGGCAATATGGGCGAGGACGACTGGCGCTGGCACATGTACGACACGGTCAAGGGCTCCGACTGGCTCGGCGACCAGGATGCCATCGAATACATGGTGCGCGAGGCGGTGCCCGCGATCATCGAATTGGAACATTACGGCGTGCCCTTCTCGCGCACGCCCGAGGGCAAGATCTACCAGCGCCCCTTCGGCGGCATGACCACGGATTACGGCAAGGGCACGGCCCAGCGCACCTGCGCCGCGGCTGACCGCACGGGCCTCGCGATCCTGCACACGCTCTACCAGCAGGCGCTCAAGCATGACGCCGAATTCTTTGTCGAATATGTCGCCATCGACCTGATCATGGATCCGGAGGACGGCTCCTGCCGCGGCATCGTGGCCTGGGATCTGACCGACGGCACGATCCACCGCTTCCGCGGCAAGATGACGGTGATAGCGACTGGCGGCTACGGCCGGACCTATTTTTCTTGCACCTCGGCCCATACCTGCACGGGCGACGGCAACGCCATGGTGCTGCGCGCCGGGCTGGGCCTGCAGGACATGGAGTTCATCCAGTTCCACCCGACCGGCATCTACGGCGCCGGCTGCCTGATCACCGAGGGTGCCCGGGGCGAGGGCGGTTACCTCACCAATTCCGAGGGCGAACGCTTCATGGAGCGCTACGCCCCCAGCGCCAAGGATCTGGCCAGCCGCGACGTCGTCGCACGCGCCATGACCATCGAGATCCGCGAAGGGCGCGGCGTTGGGCCCGAGAAGGACCATATCCATCTGCATCTGGAGCATCTGGACCCCGCCGTCCTGCACCAGCGCCTGCCCGGCATCTCCGACACGGCCAAGATCTTCGCGGGCGTCGATCTGGCCAAGGAGCCGATCCCCGTCCTGCCGACCTGCCATTACAACATGGGCGGTATCCCGACCAACTACCGGGGCGAGGTCGTGACCCTGAAGAACGGCGAACCCGATTCGGTCGTGCCCGGCCTGATGGCGATCGGCGAAGCGGCCTGCGTTTCGGTCCATGGCGCCAACCGCCTGGGCTCGAACTCTCTGCTCGATCTCGTCGTCTTTGGTCGCGCCGCGGCCAATCATTGCGCCGAGATCGTCGATCCGGCCGAATCCCACAAGCCCATCGCGGCCGACGCGGCGGAATTCGCCCTCGACCGCTTCGACCGGCTGCGCCATGCCGATGGCGGCACGCCCACGGCCGAACTGCGGCTCGAAATGCAGCGCGCTATGCAGTCCAACTGCGCCGTCTTCCGCACCGGTGAGGTTCTCGAGGAGGGCTGCGAGAAGCTGGCCGCGACCTGGGCCAAGCGCGGCGACATCAAGGTCTCCGACCGCTCGATGGTGTGGAATTCCGATCTGGTCGAAACCCTGGAATTGGACAACCTGCTCTATCAGGCCGTGACCGCCATGCATTCGGCGAGCAACCGGCAGGAAAGCCGCGGCGCGCATGCGCGCGAGGATTTCCCCGACCGGGACGACGAGAACTGGATGAAGCACACGATCGTCTGGTGCGGCGAGGACGGCAAGCCGTGGATCGACTACCGCCCCGTCCATATGCAGCCGCTGACCAACGAAGTGCAGTCTTTCCCGCCCGCCAAGCGGGTCTATTGAGGAGCGCGGGCGATGGCCGAATTATCCCTACCCCGGAACTCCAAGGTGAAGCCGGGCAAGACCTGGCCGGCGGCGTCTGGCGCCAAGCGGATCAAGAAGTTCAAGATCTACCGCTGGACCCCCGACGACGGCGAGAATCCGCGCCTCGACACCTATGAGATTGATCTCGACGCCTGCGGCCCGATGGTCCTGGACGCCATCATCAAGATCAAGAACGAGACCGATTCGACCCTGACCTTCCGGCGCTCCTGCCGCGAGGGGGTCTGCGGCTCCTGCGCCTTCAACATCAACGGCACCAACACCCTGGCCTGCACCACCCATATCTCCGAACTCGACGGCGATATCCGCATCTATCCCCTGCCGCATCTGCCGGTGATCCGCGATCTGGTGCCGGATATCGCGATCCCGGTGGCCCAGTACCGGACCATCGAACCCTGGATCAAGACCGATAGCGCACCGCCCGAACGCGAGCGGCTCCAGTCCCCGGAAGAGCGCGAACAGCTCGACGGCCTCTGGGAATGCATCCTCTGCTTCTGCTGCCAGACGAGCTGCCCGAGCTACTGGTGGAACGGCGAGCGCTATCTCGGCCCCGCCATCCTGCTCCAGGCCTATCGCTGGCTGGCCGACAGCCGCGACGAGGCGACGGGCGCGCGCCTCGACGCCCTCGAGGACCCGTTCCGGCTCTATCGCTGCCACACGATCATGAACTGCACCCGGACCTGTCCCAAGGACCTGAACCCGGCTAAGGCGATCGCCGAGATCAAGAAGATGATGGTCGCGCGCCGCTAGGCGGCCGGCGGAAGCCGGGCATCGTGCCAATCACCCTTCGAGACGCTCGCTTGCGCGAGCTCCTCAGGATGAGGATAGAATTGGATCGGCCTCACACTCAGGAGGCCCGCAGGGCCGTCTCGAAGGGTTTGTCTGGGATTGTCGCTGCCATTCGGCGGTGATCGCGCCGCGTTCGCGCGCCAACCGGGGAAGGAAAACGCCATGTCCAGTGAAGGTCTGCATGCGCCGCGCGAGCGGTTGAGCAAGGAAACCATCGCTCTGCATCAGGCGATCTCTTCGCTGATGGAGGAGTTGGAAGCGGTCGACTGGTATCGCTAGCGGGCCGACGATTGCGACGATCCCGCGCTCAAGGAAATCCTTCTCCACAACATGCGCGAAGAGATGGAGAACGCGGCCATGGTCCTCGAATGGATCCGCTGGGCCTGCTCGGGAAGAAGCCAAGCCATGATCTCTCCCTATCCTGGCACGATCTCTCCTCATCCGGAGGAGTTCGCGAAAGCGAGCGCCTCGAAGGATGAATAGCAAAGCGCTCGTTCTTCGAAAACGCCCGGCGGGCCGGAAAAGTCTTCGGTGCGTCGGGCCGGTGCGGCATACTTCGCCCCGGCTCGGTCTCTGCCCGGCGGTCTCGCCGTGCCGGTCGATGTCAA
>Ga0302135_10001115_pt1 | contig 16061 bp, 17 predicted proteins | sample CBN3_surface_MG_FD_203119 | JGI IMG/M metagenome (GOLD analysis project Ga0302135, IMG submission 203119) | Marine microbial communities from Western Arctic Ocean, Canada - CBN3_32.1 | ecosystem: Environmental > Aquatic > Marine > Oceanic | place: Canada: Western Arctic Ocean | collected...
GCATCAGTGCGTAGACGACCACCGCCGCAGCCGCAAGGGCGGCGCCGGCCACGAGCACCGATATCTCGCCGCCCGAGGCGAGCCCAAACGCCACCAGCAGCACGCCCATCACCGCCAGCACGCCTGGCAAGGCAAGGCGCCACCTGGACGTGGTCGGCTTGGACCCACCAACCGTCTGCACCTTAAGGTCACCGTGTCGCTGAGCAGCCTGATCATATTCAACGAGACGGCTGCGCACGGTTGGCAGCGCCGAACGCCGCGCCTTCAACGAATCAGGGGACAACTGACCTCGCGCGCCGGAGTCATGCCTGGCTAGTCGTTCCCGTGCCCCCTCGACCCGCCGATCCGTGTCGTTGAAGCTCTCGCTCGCCCGATCTGCCTCCAGCGCCCCCACTCGCAGGTCATCGCGCACCGACGCCAGGCGCGTCCTCCACTGCGAGACTTCATCACGGCGTGGAATGGAAGTGTCGAACACCGCGAGTCGCGCCTCGTCCCATCCCTGGCCCAGTGCGCTCAGAACATTCGTCAGGCCGGTCTCGTTGGTGCGCAGCTCCGCTTCACGCTTGGGAAGGTCGCGCACCGATGCGTCGAAGCTGCCACGTCCGCGGCGAATTGCCTCGACCGCCGCGGCGTCACCTAGCAGCGCCACTCCCTCGACGGGACGGTCCGCCCGTTCCCGAGCGCCCTTCAGCTTGTCGCGGGCCGCGGCCACCAGTTCGTCGGCGTCACGCCACCGCGCCTCCAGTTCGTCGAGTCTGACGATCGGGTCGTCGGGGAACCCGGTGCGGTCTGGAATCTCGGACACACGCGCCTCGACATCGAGCAGCGCCAGCCACTCGTCCCACGTCCGCTGCCGACGCCGTAGCTCTTCCACGCGGGCGCGTGCCGCACCCACCTTGGTCTCGAGCGCCGTGGCCTCTTCCACCAGTTCGGCTCTGCGAGACATTGCATCGCCATATTCCTGCGCCTGAGACTGCGCCTCGCGCAGCTTGCCCTCGACCTCCTTCAGCTCCTCTAGCACTTTGGCAACGGGCTGCTTCTCACCACGCGGCACATAGATGTTGGCCGCGCGCTCCTTGAGCTGCTTGAGCGCCCGCGGCAGCCGCGCCGCGCCTGTCCCGGCGCTGTAGATACGGCTGTTGATGCCGTTCTCTTCCTCCGACTTCAGTTGCCGCAGGTCGTCGAGATTGAAGGCGAACACCGACGTGAAGGTGGACGCCGGGGCATGCCCCAGCAATCGGGACAGCGCCGAGTCTGGGACAGGTGAGCCGTCCGCGCCCGTGACGGTCACCGGGCCGCAATTCTTTCCACGGTAGCGTTCCACGGTGAAACGCTCATTCGCGTCGGTCACGAGTTCGATGCGGCCACCGTGACTACCCCCGGCACGCGGAGGAAAGTGGTCGGCGGCACCACTCCGAGGGAACCCGAACAGTACCATCCGGATGAAGGCCAGCAGGGTGCTCTTGCCTGCCTCGTTCGGACCGTAAAGGATCGTGACTGGCGTCTCGAACCGGGGTAGCGAGGTTGCAACGTGGTCACCGAAGCCGTCGATGTAAACGCGATCGATTTTCATGGCGTGGGTTCGGGCCTAGTTGCCGGATTCCTCGGCGTCGTCTACGAGCAGACCGAGCGCGACATCCTCGGCGGCCGCAAGAAGGTTACGCATGTCGTCAATCGCCGGCAGGCTGTTGTCGAGCACTCTGCGGACTCGCGTGTTGTTGTAGAGCGGTGCCAGCTCCTGCTGTAACTCGGCAAGCAGGGCGCCGTCCGCCGACACTTCATTGCTCAGCGCCAGAAACTCGCCGACAAAGTCCTTGCTCTCGGCCAGCGCCGCCCGGTCGATCTGAGTCCTCGTCTCGTTCAGGATCCCTCCACAGAACGCAAACCGTTCGCGATTGCCCCACACCTGGTTGAGCTGGCTGATTAGGTCCTCGATGCTGCCCGAGCGGGCAAGCGACTCGTGCACCGGCCCGCGACCGTCGAGACGAATGCGATAGACCAAATGCCGGCCGTCCGCCTGGATCACAAGGTCGTCAACGAGCTCCTCAAGGCGACCAAATAGGGCGCCGCCGTCCTCGATGCCGTCAATCTGCAGATCCACCTGTTCCCAACGCACACTGTCTGTGGCCACGAACTCGGGCGACATTGTCGCCTGGGCCCCTTGGTCATCGACCTCGACGAGGTAGACCCCGCGTGGCCCGCGCTCGTTCGGGTGACGTCCCTGCGTGTTGCCGGAATACACCACCATCGGCGAGGCATCACGCAGGATAGCGCGGGTGTGCACGTGCCCCAGCGCCCAGTAGTCATAGCCGGTGGCGGTCAGTTCCTCGACGGTGCACGGAGCATACGCCTTATGGCCGGTGCTGGTCCCAACGTTGGCGTGGAGCATGCCAATCGTGACCCGACCGGGTTCACGGTCCGGAAACTCAGGTAACAGGCTGCTCCAGATCTCGCGCGTCGGGTAGCTGATGCCACAGACGACAGGTCCCGTGGACGATTGCGGGTCGACCGGAACCGCTTCTGCGCCCTCGCCGAATTGATGCACATTCGGCGGCATCTTCAAGCGCGCCCCCCAACCGTCGAGGGGGTCGTGGTTGCCGTGGCAGATGAATGCGCGAATGCCGGCTTCGTCTAGCCGTTTGAGCCCCTGCACGAATTGGATCTGGGCCGTCAGACTGCGATCGGCCCCGTCGAAGACATCGCCAGCCACCAGCAGCGCATCCACTCGCCGGTCGACGCAGAGATCGATGACGCGTTCGTAGGCCTCGAACGTGGCGCGCCGCAGGACGTCCGCCACACGCGCCTCGGTCTTGCGAACGCCCTTGAACGGGCTATCCAGGTGCAAGTCGGCTGCGTGTACAAAGCGATACGTCATGCCGCGAGCATACCCTTCAAGGCTTTCTACGTATCGCCGGGAAGCTGAAACGCTTCTTGGCTCAGCCACGTCTCAGGAGTTCCATCGAGCTCTAACCGGCTACGCAGCGCAGCGCGCTCCGGACGCTGTAGCCAGTCTTGCATGGCTTGCTCCGTCCCGATTATCTGGACTGTCAGGTCATTCTTGTCATCGACTGACTGATAGAGGCGCTCGCTCACACCGTACGTCCCCTGCGCAATCAGTGCCTCCGCATGGACAGCTTCAAATGCGACTATGTCTTTCACTCTTATCCGGTTAAACCGGATAACCGCAGGTTGACCCGTTGTATTCACTCTGGGCTGCTCCGGAAAGGAGTTGCGGGGATTGTTCACCCTAGAACAGGTTCGAGAGCCAACAAGCTTCAAAGCGACTAGGACCCTACCATAGCCCCCGGTTAGAACAGTCGATGAGGGAATCTCAGAACATGAACGATGACCAAGGTAAGAGCACAATGATTTTCCATCAACAGAACAGCCTGTTTTCGGAAGTTCATCGGCGACCCAACGTGATGCGCTCAATGCGAGGCGTTGTCGCGCGAATCGTCACTGACCCGAACGACGCACCCCACAGCGCTCGCACCGGCCAATGCGCTAGGACGCGGACCGGCCCAGGGCGGTCATCTGATTCAGGATCTCGCAGCCGAGGGCGGCCGCACTCTTCTGCTCGGCTCGGCTCCGGGCTCGAAGGGCCTCGCCGAGGATCGACGCGTATCGGAAGAACACGCTTTCCGCTCACGCCTGTCGATTGAACCCCTGTGCTCAAATGGTGGCATCTATTTGACTGTCATGAACTGACCTCATCGGCATGCTCGGCATAGTCAGGCCAAGGACCATAGACTGTTCCTGTCAGCAAGGACGACGTCAGACGCCGTGCTGCCCTGAGGGCCGATACGAGTTGTAGACATGCCGAACCGATCCCCCCGCACGTCGCTGCTGCTATTTCTCGCCTTGGTGGTCGGCGGCGTTCTGGCCATCGGTTTCATCACCCTACCAGGCGAATGGTACGCACAACTGAACAAGCCGTCATTCAACCCTCCCGGCTGGATCTTCGGACCAGTTTGGACGACGCTCTACGTGCTGATCGCCATCGCTGGCTGGCGCATCTGGCAACGCGACCGTGCGAGACGAGCGATGCAACTGTGGTGAGGCCAGCTCATGCTGAACTTCCTGTGGTCACCCGCCTTCTTTGCCGCGCAACAGATCGCACTGGCGCTGGCGCTCATCCTGATGCTCTTGGCCACCGTCCTGGGATTCATCGCCACCTCACGACGACAAGACCCGGTCGCGATGTGGCTGCTGGTCCCGTACGCAATATGGGTGGGATTCGCCACGTTGCTGAATGCCTCGATCATGGCCCTGAACTAATCCCGTTCTTCCACAGGTAGCAGATAGCATGCGCAGGCTGGTAGTCGGTTGCGGGTATCTGGGCGGGCGGGTCGCGAGGCTCTGGCGCCAGGCGGGGGACGAAGTGTATGCGACCACCCGAGGGGCTCGGGTCGATGAACTCTCCCGAGAAGGGCTCCAGCCGATTCGACTGGACGTAACCCGAGAGACGGCAATGGACGCCCTACCCGCCGTGGACACGGTGGTGTTCGCCGTGGGGCGATCCGGGACCACGATGTTCGACATTCACGTGAAGGGATTGCGTTCGGTGCTGGACGCGCTTCCCGCGTCGACGGGTCGCGTCATCTATGTCAGTTCGACCGGCGTCTACGCGCAGAGCGCCGGTGAGTGGGTCGATGAAGAATCGGAGTGCGAGCCCACGAGTGACGGGGGGCGGGCTTGTCTAGGCGGAGAGCGGCTGCTCTTCGCACACGCACATGGGGCCAATGCCGTCGTGCTCCGCATGGCAGGCCTCTACGGGTCAGGACGGGTGCCCCATGCGAACGTGGTCACCGCGGGAGGGCCGATTTCCGGGTCTCCCAGTGCCTATCTCAACCTGGTCCACGTGGACGACGCCTCGCGCGCCGTGGCGGCGGCCGCGGACTTAGCATCGATCGCCGGTCGGACCTACAGTGTCTCCGACGGTCATCCGCCCACTCGCGGTGAGTATGTCGAACTGGTGGCCAGGAGGCTGGCCGTGGTCTCGCCGGGGTTCGCGGGCGCGACTGGTCTTGGCAAACGCGTGCGAAATACCCGGGTGATAGACGAACTGGGCCTACAGTTACATTACCCGTCGTGTCATCAAGGTCTCGCGGCGTGGCCAGAGAAGACGGTGCGGTCCGTCGACGGGGGCAGACGACCGGCTCGCTGAGTGGACGCTACCGGTCCGGAAGGTTCAGTGTCTTCGGCATCGGTCGCACACCGGGGACCATTGTCCGTAGACGGTAGAGATCGCGGCCGGCCGCGATGTACAGCATCCGGCCGTCCGCACCGCCGAACGCGAGGTTGGACGCGGACATCCGGATGAGGCCCAGCATCTTCCCGGACGGCGAAAGTACCCAGAAGCCCCCGGCCCCACGGGCATACACGTTACCGGCCTGATCCACCTTGATCCCGTCGACGATCCCGTTGGCGTCGGGCAGCGTGAGGTCTGCGAAGGCAGACCGGTTGGTGATGGTCCCATCTTCGTTGACATCGTAGCGGTACAGCGTGGAACCAGCCCCGACGTAGAGTTGCTTCTCGTCCGGCGATAGCGCCACGCCGTTGGGCGGCGCGCCGCCGATGTCCTTGTCGATCACCTGCAACGAACCGTCTTTCAGCAGGTAGAGCCCGAAGAAGGGCAGCTCGCGTGCGGGACTATTCGGCGCACTCAGGCCGGCGTGGAAATCGGAGAAGTAGATGGCTCCGTCGGAGCGCACGACCACGTCGTTCGGCCCGCTGAATCGCTTGCCCTCGAAGCGGTCGGCGAGCACCGTGATCGTTCCGTCTGGCTCGAGGCGCTTCAGCGCACGATCGCCATGGGCGCAGAACAGGAGCCGCCCTTCCGTATCGAGGGTAAGCCCGTTCGATCCCAGCAGGATCAGTTCCAGCCGTCCGTTGTTGAGCTGCAGGGCATCGCTCTTCCCCGTACCCGTGTACCCGCTGCGCTCGACGAACACTGACAGCGCTCCGTCAGACGTCCACTTGTAGATGCGGTTGGCTCCGATGTCGCTGAAAAGCAGGTACCCACCCTCGGCCGCCGGCACCCAGACCGGCCCCTCAAGGAACCCGAAGTAGTCCCCCTTGAGCAACTCCGGCTTCTCGCCGGGAGCAATCAGCGCATCGAGTGCCGCGTCGCGTCGCTCGACACGCGGGCCAGCACCCGGCGCCTGCGCGCCGATCGCAACGGTGGTCGCGGCCAGGATCGCGATTGTGTAGCTCAGTCTTCGCATTGAGTTCTCCAAGAGTTCAAGCATGTCATGATTTGCGCGCACCCCTGCAGTTGGAAGGCAAGTCCTAACCAAGGGGGGAAGAGATCCCTTGCGCCTCAAGGCGACCGAGAATGCTGCGTGGGGAGCTGAGGACAGGTCGTCGGTCCCGCTCCGACGATGGCGACTCAGCAGTCTTCCATGTCACGAAGAGCCACACCGAGCACCGGAACTGTGCTGGCCTTGATCGCCGGAGATGAATCCGTGACCGATGTCCGAGAGATAGATCGGGAGGAACACGCCGTCCAGCACGAGGCCGGCCTGTTCTAGGGGCTCTCGAGCCATTGCGTGAAACGACTCCTGGGCATGGGGTCGGTCATCCATCCTGTATCAGGCGCGGGTAGCTCCAGAGCACTGTGCACAGTCAGCCATCCCGTGTCCAGAGGAAAGGATTGGGTGGTACCCCGTCTTGTGAGCCATTGAAATCGTCTTGCCTTTTCACATGTGACGGCAACGTTGAGCGTCATGCGGACATCCTGGCTCACGTAGCCAAGCACCTCTGCGTAGCGCCCATCACTCCACATCTTGGGCGCCATCTTGCCAGACATGCCTGGCGTCTTACCCGGTATACCGAGTCCTTGCGCGGCCTTGTCAATCGCCACCGGAAAGCCACGGTTGCAGAACACGTGAAACATCATGTCCACATGATTCATCGCCAGGGCTTTGCACTCATAGAGTTCCCCAGACTCCTCGGCCAGAACGTCGAGATCGAATCCCAGGCCGTTCCAAGTCAAGAGCGTGTAGCCTTCCGACACGAAACGCATCAGCTCATGAACAACGCGCGAAGCCTCTGTTCGTGTGAGCCTCGGAGCCGGAGCACCATCGGCCTCTGTGCCGTGCCAAAGGATCGGGTCCTCGACATCAGACAAGAGCGCAGCGGCACAGCAGATTCCGAGCGGTCGGTGCGATGCCATGTCAAAGTCGTCTCCTGGCACGTCAGTCGCCGTCTCAATATCAAATGCCAGATACTTACGCACAAAGACCTCTGCCATTCTTGCCCACTCTCTCTCCTTTCTCGAAGCGCTCCAAGGGCGTTGTACAGAGCCCCTCCGAGTCGGACTTCAACCTCTTATTATTGAAACCTTCGGAGACCCAGACGTGGCGGTTTGGATTGTAGAGGCTGGCAGAGAGCGCGCCGAGTCGACCATCAGCGCGCTCCGTTGCAGCACACTTCCTGGCTAGATTCCAGCCGAACCCGCTAACGGATCCTCGCGCCTACCCGCCAGCAGCAGCGTCAGGATCATCGACCGGCTCGAGGCGAAGCAGTGCGCCGTCAATCTCCTCGGTGAGCACGTACAGCAGTCCGTCAGGACCCTGGCCAACGGCGCGGACGCGCTGTCTGAGATCCGTCAGCAACCACTCACGGCCCACTTCCTCGCTCTTGTCGTTGAGCGAGATCCGTTCGAGATGTCCGGTGCCGCCGATGCGGCCGGTCATGAGCGACCCGACGAAGACGTCGCCCTTCCATTCCGGAAAACGATCGCCGGTATAAAAGGTCAGCCCGGACGGGGCGATCGAGGGGACCCAGATCGTGAAAGGCTCAGTCAGACCCTCTTTCGAGTGAAACTTTGAGATGCGTGGGCCCTCATACTGCCGGCCGTAGGACACGAGTGGCCAACCGTAGTTCTTGCCGGGCTCGATGATGTTGAGCTCGTCTCCCCCCTGGGGCCCGTGTTCCGCCGCCCACACCGCGCCGGTCACTGGATGCAACGCCATAGCCTGTTGGTTGCGGTGCCCCATCGAGTAGATCTCGGGCTTGTAGCCTGCGCGGCCGACGAACGGATTGTCGTCGGGAACAGTGCCGTCCGAGCGCAGACGCAGGAGCTTGCCGACATGAGACATCGGGTCCTGCGCCTTCATCGCGTGATACTGCCCTCCAACCGCCGCGAGAGCCGCGCTCCCGTCCTCATTTTCGACGCCGAAGCCTCCGCCAACCGCCAGGAACATGAACCCATCCGGCGTGAAAGCGATGCTGGTCGCGGCAATGAAGCCGCCCCACGGATCGGCAACGAAGACGTCTTCCACGTCGACAAGGGACATGCCCTCGAGCCGCCCACGTATCAGCGCGACCGTGCCGACGCGGCGCTCGACCTGACGCGTGTAAGTCACATAGACCAGCCGGTTCTGCTCGAAGTCTGGATGAATTGCGACATCCATCATCCCGGCAAAACTCATGCTGAGGACGTCGGTTGGTACTCCGGCGATCGGCTCGGGATCTAGAATCCCGTCTCGAATCATTCGCAGAGGGCCATCCTTCTCCGTGACGAGAATGTCGCCGTTCGGCAGGAAGGCCATCCCGCCGGGATGCTTCAGCCCACGCGTGACCACCGACAGCCGGACCTCGGCGATCTCGTGCGTATTGATGATGGTCGGCCCGTCTGGCAGGGATCCGTCTGGCAGCCCAGGAGGCGGCGTAAAAGTACCCTCGCTCTGCTGGGCCGCGACCACCCCACAGATGCACATCACACCTATGGCCGTCACGATTCCCAGAAATGGCGGGCGAAGCCAGGCGGCTGACCTTCTCATCTTCGTACTCCTCATTTAAACCAACTGACGTGTTGAGTTCTGGACCGGTCTAGTCATCGGGCCACTCAGCTCCCTCTTCGATCCACCTCCGGATAGTCTCAATCTGCTCCGCACTGAGCCTTGTGCCAGCTCGATACGGCGGCATCCGTTCTTCGGCCAGCACTGCGCTGATCCGCAAGTAGAGCTCGCTCTCGGCCGGATCGCCTGGAACGATGTTCGGGTAACCACCGACATCGGCAAATGCGAACGTCTTCAGGTCCAGCCGCAATCCGGCCTCCCTCTTCTTCTCATCTTCGCCATGACATCCGTAGCAATAGCCCGCCAGGATCGGCCGAACCTGGGTCCCATAATCAACCGGCTTCTTCGCCTGGGCGTAACCCGGCTCGGCAGTGCCAAGAGCATAGCCGAGCGCGATTCCGATCAAGGGGACACTCAGAAGGCAGCCTTTCAGCATCTATCCTCTCCATGGACGTCGAGTCGACGGTTTAGCTGGCTCCGATTTCTCATATTGAGCGTCTTCAACACACTGATCGATCCGAATAGCCCCTGTCAATCACGTACAACCACAACTGGCGACGGCACGGGGATCTGCTACTCTCCTGCCCAGTGCGCCACCGACGCGTGGTCTCGGCTTTGGAGCATGGAGCGAGCGTGAACCGGCCATGGCCTCGAAATCAGGAGAGCGTATCGTGAACAACTCTCGACTCCTCATCACAAAGTGGAACCGCCTAGCACTGACCACGATCTCCCTGGCAACCCTGGTCGCGTGCGCCGCGCCACCGGCAGCCGAGACGACGGCAGTCACAAAACCGGAAGGTGCGAGCGATCTCGTCATGCGGTCCCTCCCGAATCCGACCGCTGACGTCATCACACAATGGGCCACCCTACCCGACGGGCGAACGTGGGGATCCACCGCCGGAGTCGACATCGGTCCCGACGGTCATATCTGGGTATACGACCGCTGCGGTGCCAATGGCCTGGATGGCGGCTGCGAGGCCAATCCAACCGTCGATCCGATTCTGAAGTTCGACCGCAACACCGGCGAGGTGCTCGCACACTTCGGAGCCGGGCTGTTCGTGCTTCCGCATGGCATGCACGTCGATGACAACGGCAACGTCTGGGTCACCGACTCGCAGGGGAACGACGCGGGGACCAAGGGGCATCAGGTAATCAAGTTCAGTCCGGACGGCGAGGTCCTGCTTCGCCTGGGCACGGCCGGTCAACCTGGAAGCGGACCAGGCCAGCTCAACGAGCCCTGCGACGTAATCACCGCACCGAATGGCGATATCTTCGTGTCAGATGGCCACAGCGGCCAGAACCCCAACCCACCACCAGGTACAACCGGACGGATCCTCAAGTTCTCGGCTGACGGTGCCTTTATCAAGCAATGGGGCGAGCTCGGCTTCAGGCCCGGCCAGTTCCGTACGCCTCACGCCCTGGAGTTCGACTCGCTAGGACGCCTGTATGTGGCCGATCGCGGCAACCATCGCATCCAGATCTTCGACCAGGAGGGTCAACTCCTCGAAACATATCGCAATTACAGCCGCGTCAGCGGGCTGTTCATCACCGCTGACGACCTCCTGTACGCAATCGATTCGGAGTCCGGCGTCAACAATCATCCTGCCTGGATGACCGGCGTGCGGATCGGGCCGGCTGGTGAAGATCGGCCGACCGGGTTCATCCCGCCCCACGCACACGATACGCGCGTCCTCCAAGGCGTGGCGGGAGAGGGTGTGGCGGTCGATGCCGATGGCAACGTCTTCGCTGCCGAGGGTCCTGGCTCTCGCCCGACAGCCGGCGGCGGCCTAACGAAATACCTCGTGCGCTGAATCGGAGGCCGATTCTTCGCGCGCGCAGATCCGGCTCCGTCGACGACATACGAATCTGGAGTTCCGTGCACACGCCGATCGACATCGCGGGTCTCTGACGTCCGCGTCAGGCGCTATCATCAGACGAACGATGATGGACGCCATGGGCACCGGCCTCTGCGACATCTGCGCTCACGCGGAGTGTGTGACGTCGTCTCGACAGTCGACGTTTTCGCTCTGCCGCCTGTCGCTCGGTAACTCGCGTTACGCCAAGTATCCGGCGCTTCCGGTACTCAACTGCGAGGGATACGAGCCGCGCAGCATCCGGCAGGCCACGAATCAACCGGACTGACTCGACGCGACGTGTCTGGACACGCACTGGCGACATGGCTCTGGGGAGGATGCGAGATGGCGGCAGTCACGGCCAGGCTCGGCGACGGCACCGCAGTCGAGATGCAGGCTCGCCATCTTGCATGGCGTGGGGATGAACCTCCCTCCACGGGCTCCATCATGCGACGCGTCGTGCCCACCGCTGCGTCCTACTCGACGTGCTCCTTGCATAGGACGCCGATGATCCGCTCCGGGGGCACGCACGTCACCAGCACGATCGTATCGATTGGCCCCGCCGGAATCGCCTTCGCCGGGGTCACCATCCGGGCGGCCGACGTCAACCGCGACGGGCCGTTCTTCGAACGTGCATGGGTGGCGGGCGACCTCCTGGCACGGGTCGATCTCAGGTAACCTCCTCGGTGTCCCCTCGACCTACTATGCATGGGCCAATGCACATCCCGTTCGACAACAGCTACGCCCGTCTACCGGAGCGCTTCTTCGCCAGTCAGGCACCCGCTCGCGTTCCTGAACCGACACTCATTCGTCTCAATCGCGAGCTTTCGGCACGGCTCTCGATCAACGCCGACTGGCTGGCATCCGCTGACGGCGTCGCCGTGCTCGCGGGGAACGTGATCCCTTACGGTGCCGAACCGATCGCACAGGCGTACGCCGGCCACCAGTTCGGTGGATTCGTGCCACAACTCGGTGATGGCCGCGCCATCCTGCTCGGTGAAGTCATCGACACGAACGGCGTCCGTCACGATCTGCAGCTGAAGGGTTCCGGCCGCACGCCCTTTTCTCGCGGCGGCGATGGCAAGTCTGCGCTCGGCCCGGTGCTCCGCGAGTACGTCGTCAGCGAAGCCATGGCTGCTCTCGGGGTGCCCACGACCCGGGCACTGGCCGCCGTGACCACCGGTGAGACAGTCATGCGTCAGGAGGGGCGCCTACCAGGTGGAGTGTTCACGCGCGTTGCCGCCAGTCACATTCGCGTCGGGACCTTTCAGTATTTTCTCGCGCGCAACGATGTCGATGCCCTCCGGCTACTCGCCGAGCACGCGATCGCCAGACACTACCCGGAGGCCGCCGCGGCACCGGATCCGTATCTGGCCTTGTTGGAATCGGTGGTCGCCGCGCATGCGGATTTGATCGCCCACTGGATGTCGCTCGGGTTCATCCATGGTGTGATGAACACGGACAATACGGCCATCTCCGGACAAACAATCGATTATGGGCCGTGCGCGTTCATGGACGCGTTTCACCCGCGGTGCGTCTTCAGCTCCATCGACTCCGGTGGACGCTATTCCTGGGGCAACCAACCCGACATCGGGATCTGGAATCTCACGCGCTTCGCCGAAACCTTGTTACCACTGCTGGCCGAGGAACCTGATACGGCGACCCAAAAGGCCGAAGCCGTGCTCTCCGCGTACGCGGAACGGTTCGACAACCAGTACACCACCCGTTTCCGCGCCAAGCTGGGTCTCCCCACCGAGGCGCCGGTCGCGCTCATCAGCGAGTGCCTCGATTTATTGGCCACCCACGAAGCCGACTTCACCCTCTTCTTCCGCCATCTCACACGCGTCGCCGGCGGAGAGGACTCCGCAACGCTCGCCGCGATGTTCTTGAACAATCAGCCTTTCGAACAATGGCTCGCCAGGTGGCGCAGCGTGGCGGACCCTGCCGCGCACCTCTCCAACATGCGTGCCGCAAACCCGATCCTGATCCCGCGCAATCACCGAATCGAGCAAGCCATCCAGCGCTCCTACGATGGAGACTTCGCTCCGTTCCACCGGCTTATCGACGCGCTGGCAGCGCCATACGCCGAGCGGATCGAATATGCCGACTTCGAAATGCCGCCGCAACCAGACGAGATCGTCCGCCAGACTTTTTGCGGCACCTAGTCCACCTCAACCCTCACCGTCGGTGCCCACGGCCCATCTTGACCACGATGTTGTATTCAGCCTTGGTGGCAGGCTGGACAGAGAGACGGCTACCCTTCTGGACCACTTTCATGGCTTCGAGCCCCCGCGTGGACTTCAATGTCTCGAGCGCGATCGTCTTCTCGAAGGCTTCCACGAAGGCGATGTCCACCATGTACCAGACCGGCTTCTCCTTGGTGCTGGCCGGGTCGGAGTATTTGTGGGCCTTCTTCCACGCGAAGTGATCCGAGTAGCCGGCTCGTGCAATCCTGGCCAGGCCAGTGACACCTGACGGCGTGGTGTTCGACGCGTAGAACAACACAGGGTCGCCAACCTGCATGTCGTCACGCATGAAATTCCGTGCCTGGTAGTTCCGCACACCTTCCCAACTGGTCTCTCCATCGCGCTGGAGGTCCAGGATGGTGTAAGCGCTCGGCTCGCACTTCATCAGCCAGTATCTAGTCGCCATGTGTGAGCAGGATACAACGCGCTTGCCGGATGGCAGGGACCAGCAGCGCGCGGGCTGGCTCTATAAGGGGAGCGTGGCCGGGCCGACTGAGCGCGACCGGGAGGCACAGGCACAGTGAGCGTCGACAGCGAAGGATGCGAAAGGGATGACTCGAACCCCGATAGCGAGACTACCGGAGTTCGAGTCTTGAGCAGGCTATGCGGGTGAGACGTTCTCCGCGCGCGGTCCCTTCGGGCCCTGGCCGAGCGTGAATGTCACACTGTCGCCTTCGCGCAGCGAGTCGAAGGGCGTGCTCGTGCATGCGGACTGGTGAAAGAAGTATTCGACACCGTCTGGCGCCGCGATGAAGCCGAAGCCTCTGTCCGTGATGCGTTTGATGATTCCGGTCGTTGATTCCATTGCGTGAGTCCTTTGAGTGTAATCGGCCGAAATAGGCCGGCGATACCAGATAGTCTCTGTTGAGCACTGCCAAACAATTTACGACAATGCACTCCTGCCTCAGATGAGGTTGAGCACTACCCGCGGCTGCTTTATAGAGATTGGAGCTTCGGATTCGGCAGAATGCCGAGAGAGTCAGCGGTGAATCCCAGGAAAGTAGTTAGCGAGATCATACACCATTTCCTGATTGCGAGTCGAAAATTATTGGCAATGTTCGAAATCTCCCTGGCGGCAGGCTACGTTCTTCCAGTAACCGAACTCCGGCTCGAAGCCCGAACCCTCGAGGTCGGCCACAAGGTCCTGCAGGTGCCTTTGAGCATCGGCGATGACCAGATTGTAGATGCGGGCGCCATCCTCACCCCGGCATCCCTCTCCCCTGACCAGTCCCAGTGGCGCTTGTCGAGTATTGGTGGCGCTATTCGAGCGTCAGCATCGACACCAGTCCCCACCGGTTGAGCGATCGACCGGTAAAGGCCAGGGGGCCCTCGACCGGGTAGATCCTCGACACCCAAGGGTAGGGATTGCCGACGCGGTTGTAGTACGCGCCGATGCGGACGTGGCGGCCCAAGTCCATGAAGAATCGGAACACGCTCATCCGGTCCTTCTTGCCTTCCTCAACTCCGTAGAGTCCCTGCTCGGATAGATACCGGATCAAGCTATCCGCGCGGTCAATCTCCTCCCGCGTGTAGCTTCCTCCGATCGCGACGCCCGGCCGGATCTGCAATCCGGCTTCCGCGGTGACGTAGCAACCGTTCTTATACACGGGGGCAGGCCTGGAGCCAACGATGAGAGCCGACGATTCTTTCAGCCCTACCGTGTAGCGCGCGCACTCGCCGAGCACACGAGTGAGCCGGCTGATGCGGTACTGTCCTGAGACGACGATGGCGTCGTCGTTGTGCTTGCCGGCGCCGAAATACGATGGCGCTAGGGCCTCGATCTTGGAGCCCATCTCGTTGTGGCGATACCCGAATCGCACGTCGAACCTATCCGTCCTCGCATAGAACTCGACGATTGCTCCCGGCCCACTGTTGCCATCGAGTGACCCGTCGTTGAACAGCTTGTTGTAGCCGTAGTCCTTTGAGGCGTCACTGTCGCCGGCAATGGCCGCCGCACTTCCGCCGATGTCGACTCCGCCAATGCGGCTCCGCAGCCCGAGCCTGAGCGTGAAGAACGCATCGCGATTCAGCCGTTGGATGAGCGCGGCGTCCTTTGCCGTCCATGAGCCCGCTTCCTCAGGCGTAAAGCCGATCGGCTGCGCAACCCGTCCGAACTGCATGAAGGCACCGGCCGGCAAATTGAACTGCACGTAGCCCTCGCGAAGGGCCCCTTGCTGCGGCAACATGTCCAGGGCGATCCCGCGATAGAGATCGACCCGGCGAGTGCCTTGTGGGTCGCAGGCGATGCGCGGGCCGACCCTCCGCGTAGAGTCCCGCGTACGCGAACAAGGGGTCGTTGGGATGGAAGAATCCCTGTTCGGGGCACGCCGGCAGCGGGGAGATCTCATCGATGGCCCCCATGGAAATGAGGTACTCGACACGCGGGCTGAGCGTGCCCGACATTGTCACCCAGGCCTGGCCGATCCGGCCCTGGGTCTCGTACCCCTTGTCCGCGTTGGCGGCGTCGAAACCGTAGCCGGCCAAAAGGCCGACCGAAATCCGAAGTCGGTCGTCCGTCGGCAGTGCGAGCCCGGACCGATCCTCCTCAGGGGCAACGGAAACGGCCGGCGCCTGCAGGCGCGCCGACACACTCGGAACCACCACGTCGGAGTTTCGGTCCCGCCCAACCTCCTGAGCGAACGTCGGACCAGCAGCGCACAGCATCGCGAGAGCGACGAGCAGTTGGGAACGGCTCCGCACTGCACTGAGACGTGCGAGGCGCATGACCGACCCAGCGCCACAACCGAGAATACGGTCTAAATTCGAGGGTGATTGGGACCCGCCTGCAGGAGCCTGGCGCCCTCGGCAACGGACCAGCGTCTTAGTCAACGGTCAGAGCATACCTGAGCGCCACCGGCACCGTCTGACGATCGTAGCATCCAGGCTGGACCTCTATCACCCTGCTAATTGACACCGAACACGGGGGCGCGAGTGCTCCGCGCGACGCCACGCGCATCATCGACGCAATTCGGAACGGGGGCTTCCCCGTCACCAACATCCGGAACAGGTTCACGAAGGCAGGCCGATCGCAGCGGCGGTCGGGTATCAGGCAAGGTCGCCAGCATCTATACTGCCGATTGCGATGAGCCTGATACACCGATTGGCCTTGCGTCTCGGATCGGAACTAGCCCGTCGCCCGGAGGCGCGAGCCAAAG
>Ga0302135_10001116_pt1 | contig 16039 bp, 8 predicted proteins | sample CBN3_surface_MG_FD_203119 | JGI IMG/M metagenome (GOLD analysis project Ga0302135, IMG submission 203119) | Marine microbial communities from Western Arctic Ocean, Canada - CBN3_32.1 | ecosystem: Environmental > Aquatic > Marine > Oceanic | place: Canada: Western Arctic Ocean | collected 2017-09-15
TAACCGCTGTCACATTCTTCGTTCGACGGATAATACACACCACAGCTCCCATAAGAGCCATCAGAGACAGAACTGTTCCAGCTCCTGTTGGAGCAAGGTCGTCTGCAGATGAATGAAGCATCTGTGATTGAAATTGTGATACTACTTGGTTCTGGTTTACACGTCCGAGAAGTCGCATTGTTCGTTGCAGTTCAAGGCTTGCACTATCAAGACCTCCACCTTGCGTTGGTGCAGCACCAAACATTGGCTGTCCATAGAATCCATTAATCGGTACGGCCATATATCCTGCAGGCATAATTGGCTGCTCAGGAGCAGCTGCCTGTAGTGGCTCGACGTATTCTGGCTCTGGATGTTGCAATGAAAATGCACGCTCTTGTTCTCGTTCACGTCGAGCACTAGACTCCTCTGTCTGTAGAGCATTACGCCCCTGTGCCTCACGTGCACTTGGTGGCATGAATAAATCACGATTCAGTAGCACATCTTCAGGGCTCAAGTAGGCCATTGCACTCTGTGGAAGAGCGATTGCGATGAGTGCCGTTAGGAGTGTAATTTTTCGAATCATCATAATAGTATACAGGAAATTAGGTTTTTTCTCAACAATCATCTCCTCCATTAATCACACAAAGGTATACTTCGTGCTCATCAAGGATGCCATCACCATCACTATCCACAACACGTGGATTGTATTCACCATCACCTGGGTCGTAGACACCGTTAAGGTTCTTATCTTCTCCGCGAAGGTCTTGTCCTTTATTCACTTTACAAAGTCCATCACACAGTCCATCACGGTCTGTATCCCATTCACGTGGATTTGTTTCCCCTGCTTCGAATCGACCATTACGGTTTGCATCTTCGATACCATCGATAATACCGTCACCATCGCTATCACGCTTTGTGGGATGAGTCATCGCACGGAATACTTCTAGTCCGTCCGCTACTCCATCTGCATCACTGTCTGCGTTGTCTGGCGACGAACCATACGCACGCTCGAGTGCAGAGTTCAAAGAATCACCGTCCACATCTGTACCAATTGGTAGTGATTTTTCTGTCATGATGTAACAGGTTGTACCACCTTCGAATACCTCTTTCTGATGCCGAATACGCGACTTCACCTCTGGCTGAGCTTCATTGAGATCTGCAGCAGTTAGGTGCTTAAATACAGAGAATGTACGCCTTCGTTGTTGTACAAGAACCTGCCTTCGTGCCTCTCTTTCTGCCTCACTAAGGAAGAGGTCTCCAGGGAATCCATTACGATTTCGGACCGTGTTGTCCTGGTTCTCATGTGGGAAACAGTATCCCCAATACCGTACAGTATCTCCTTTACGACTGAGAAGTACACGACGTGTAATACGTGTTACCTCTTCAGGGATATGAATAATAACGTTAGTATTTTGTGGAATAGTTGTTCCAGACATAATCGCTTTCGCATCTATTGTGACCCATTTCGTTTCCTGCTGTTGCATCTGACTTGGAAGAAGTCGTCCTTCAAGGTGCTCTCCACCATCCTTGGAAAAACCATACACAACAAACACTAGTGACATCGCACCAAGAGCCAGAGTTGCATGCTGTAGGGCCTTTCGAGACGCAGAAGAACTAAATGGATTCATCGAATTATTATAGCATAAAAGCAATAAAATTACCATATTTACCCCCTAACCCTGGATTAAAACCCGTATTTCGCGCTATTGTGTCGCTCACATACTTCGATACTCTCAGCATAAATGTCTAAAGACTATTATTCCACTCTCGGCGTAGCTCGTGATGCTTCTGAAACCGAAATTAAGAAGGCATATAGGGATATGAGCAAAAAGTGGCATCCTGATAAACATAAAGGGGAGAAGAAGGCTGAAGATAAGTTCAAAGAGATCAACGAAGCATACGAAGTCATTGGAAACGCCAAAAGAAAGCAACAATACGACCAATTTGGATCAACTGGCGGACCAAGTGGAGGAGGAGCAGGCGGGTTCGATTTCTCTGGTTTCCAGCAGAATGATATGGGAGATCTCGGCGACATGTTTAGTAGCTTCTTTGGAGGTCAAGGAGGACAGCAGGGACGCAGGGGGCGAAATAGTAACCGCGGACGTGATATTCAAGTCCGCATCACGATCGACTTCATAGACGTCGTCAAAGGTGCCCAAAAAGTCATCGCCATTGAAAAGTTTATCATCTGTGCAGATTGTAGTGGTTCAGGGGCTGCAGATAACGGAAAGCTTGTCACGTGTACAGACTGCAACGGAACAGGACAAGTAACACACACAGCACAGTCTTTCTTCGGAACCATTCAGCAGGCGGTCGTTTGCGGCAAGTGCCAAGGGTCTGGTCAGGTGCCAGAAAAGCCATGCACAAAATGTAAGGGGGAAGGACGAAAAAGAGAAAAAGCAGAGATCACGGTCGATGTTCCAGCCGGTATTCACGATGGGCAAACACTCCGTATGCAGGGACAAGGAGATGCCGGAAAAAATGGTGATGCATCCGGAGAATTGTATGTACAGATTCAGGTAAAGAATGACCCAAGTTTTGTACGGGATAACGATGACATTCGTTCAGAGATAAATGTATCTGTACTCGACGCAGTTCTTGGAACAGAAGTAAAAGTGAACACAGTGCACGGAGAAGTAACGCTAAAAATTCCAGCAGGAACGCAGCCGAATCAAGTACTCAGGCTTAAGGGAAAAGGACTTCCTGTCCTCAGTTCCGCGCGCACTGGCGACCATTATGTCACCGTAAAAATAGAGGTACCGAAAAAACTATCGAAGCAAGAGAAGAAGCTTTATGAGGAGTTACAAACGCATCTTCGCTAGCCGACCTCACCCCCAACCCCTCTCCTCTGAGGAGGAGAGGGGAGCTTCGTGATACAATATCACTCCTATGAAGGAAGAATCACAGCACCAATTCTACAAAAAACGTAAATGCAAATTTACGAAGAAGTTGCGACGTTCAATGACCCCAACAGAAACAATACTTTGGGACATCCTGAGAAACCGAAAATTTAAAGGATTGAAGTTTCGCCGACAAGTAAATATTGGTCCATATATTGTTGATTTCCTTTGCAAAGAATACAAGGTAGTACTAGAAGTAGATGGAGGTATACATGAAGAAGGGCATCAGAAAGAGCACGATAAACATCGAACAACATTTCTCAACGAATGCGGATATGCAGTATTTCGAATGAATAATAAAGACGTACAAACCAATCTCGAATCCACTCTGAAGAATATAGAGACTTTCATTAAAAAAACAGGAGACCAAACAATTCCCTCTCCTCCAGAAGAGGAGAGGGGTAGGGTGAGGTCGGCTGAGGTAACACACACATGTGTTACCTCAGTTTTTTGTATGTACAACAAAACACACACACGTCATGCATAGTTTTTTTATTTCAACAGTAGAAAATGGTACCCTCTTATACAGAATGTTTTCTGTAAAACCATCACTGCGCATCGCAACATTTGTTTTACTTATTGCAGGTGTCGCAGGTTCTATGTATGTACTTGAGAATACGAGTGTTCTGAAAGGGCAAAATTCCTCATCATCATCTCCAAGTGATCCCTGTTGGGCATTAACAGATGAAGAGAATTGTGGTTGTTATCATTTTGACTATGCAACTGCCGAGGATCATGACAGCGGTTATTGTAACGATTCAGAGAGTGCGTGTGTCAGTGCATGTGAGGCACAGTCAGGTGCATTGTGTTGGGCACTTGACCCTGTTCTTGCGGCATTAGGTGGGTGTGGATGTATAGAAGTTGTTACTGAGGGTACGGCAGAGCAATTGTGTGGTGACAGTAGCTTTTCTACTGCAGAAGCCTGTGATGCCAGTTGTGGTAATACTGCTCCAACTTGGGGCTCAGGCTCTGGGCAAACATCCAGTTGTGGAGAGGCAAATGCTAATACTCCAGGGGTTCCAATGTGTGACTCGTGTGGCGCAGAGGGTGCAGAGTGTGGTGAGCCATGTTGTTACCCGAGTGAAAGTGGTAATTATTTAAATGATTCAGACGGTAGTTGCTGCAATGGTTTTCAGTGCCAAACAGCACAAGACCCAAACGCTGAAGTAGGTGTTATCAATATATGTGTCTCTAGTGAATCGACAGGTGGAGAATACGGAACTACCGGAGGGGGTGGAGGTGGAGCTGTTCTTCCTACGTGTAATGCACCGGATCGTATCATTAATGGAGCGTGTATATCATGTTCAGCACCGAGGCAGTGGAATGCTCAGAACCAATGTGTATGTGCTGCTGGCACAAGATGGCTAAATGGTAGTTGTCAGTCGTGCGATGCACCGAGGCAGTGGAATGCAAATAATCAATGTGCGTGCGGATTTAATGAGTCGTTTAATTTAAATACACATACTTGTGACCCAGTCTATGAATGTCTGGGTGAGGATCCAGACCATTCTTCTCCAGACTTTACCAACGATTGTCGATCGCAATGTGGCGATGTGTATGATGGTGAACCAGCCATAGAAGCATGTGTGGCAGAGTGTGTCTGTGAATGTAATCTAAGACGTGAGGGTGGCGGTGGTAGTGGCGATGAAGCAATAGAATGTTACGACCAATGTATGCAAGGAAATACCTATACATGTCCAAGTTCAGGTGAAGCTGACTGCTGTCGTGGAGCATGTATTGGAGAAATTTGTCCATCTCCTGAAGGACAGGACGATGGAGGTGGAGATGCCCCAGAAAACCCACAGCCCCCAGCAGGTGGAGGAGCAGGTGGCCTTTTGGGTGGTGGAGGTGATGATGGCGGAGACAATGGCACAAGCGAAACATCTACCGCCTCTAGTGCAAAGCCAGATACACCGACCTCAGAAGCAAGTGCTCCAGCAAGCATTGGAAGCTCTGAAGCATCAACGCCAGACGCTTCTTCTGCACCGACCTCTTCTACACCTACATCCAGTGCTCCAGCAATTGTTGCAAGCTCTACTGCGTCAGTTCCAGGCCCAGGTGTACCACCTGTATTGTCATCCAGTCTGCCAGCAATCATTGCTAGCAGTGTTGCATCTAGCTCTTCTTCAAGTTCCTCCTCCAGCTCTTCATCATCCAGTGAAGATTTCTCTAGTGCATTTGCATATTACTCTGATGCCCTCCCTCCTCCACCACCCGCTGATGTCTGTGGAGATGGCAATGTCAGTGGAGAGAATGGCGAAGAGTGTGATGACGGTAATCTTATTAATAGCGACGGATGTAGCGACAAATGTCTTCTTGAGTACTGTGGAAATGGCATACACGAGCCAGAAGACGGAGAAGAGTGTGACGACGGAAATATTATTCGTGGTGATGGCTGTACGCCAGAATGTATCCTTGAAGATACCTCTTCCATTGCAAGTTCACAGAGCTCTGCATCATCACAGCTGAGCCTGACAATTGTTGCAACGGTAGATGATGACGATGGTGACGATGGTGATGGGGATAACGATGATGGCGTCAGGGGAAACAGAGCAGAAGAAATCATCGCAGCATTAGAATCACAAATACTCGCAGAACGCACAACGCTCGTAGCAGCTGCATCTATTTGTGGGAACGGCCTCCTAGAAGGCAAAGAAGAATGTGATGACAGTAACCGTAGAGACAACGACGGTTGTAACTCTACCTGCTTACTTGAAATTGGAATCTGCGGAGACGGCATTGTGCAGTCCCTCCTCGGTGAACAGTGTGAATCATCTACGCACAATTCATCACTGTCATATCAGTGCAATAACTGCCGTTTCTTATCCCTCTTCTGTGGAGATGGAAAGATAGATCCTGGTGAAGAGTGTGACCAGGGCCCACTCAATTCCGCTTCTCCTGATGCAGCATGTCGACCAGATTGTAGCTTGTCGCGTTGTGGAGATGATGTAATCGACTCTGCAGAAGTGTGTGACGATGGAAATTATCAACCAGGGGATGGTTGCGATAGATACTGTAGAGAAGAGGAGGAAGACACTCCAACACAAATAGCCTTTGAGGAACCAGAAATCGCAGCACAAGTCGCTGCACAACAGGCTGCACAGACATGGCAACAGCAACAACAACAATTCCAGTTCCCTCAGTATCCAAACTACCAGCAGTTGCCATACCAGCTTCCACTAGCACAGCTGCAACCACTCATTGCTGGGCAAGGACCAGTGGGTGACACAGGACCTGCAGCAGTCGCAGTAGTCGCTTCCGGAATGGCTGCAGGAATGGGTTGGATGAGACGAAGGAAAAGAAAGTAAATACCTCAATAGGCTTCGTTTTCTCTTTGTAACTTTTGAAAGATCAAAAGTAACCAAAAATCTTAGCCACTGATATGGACGAAGAAATAGTTAGGGCACAGAGTTATGCGCTCCTCGACTAAGCTTGCTGCGGCAACTTAGCTCGTCGTCACTATTCAAGACTATTAAAGCTGAATGATCTTCGTCCATACTACAGTGGCAGACGATCGTGGAGGGCAAAGGAATAACGAAGTTACTGTTGGTATTTCAAAACTTCCACCCCTTAATACTTTTTAAATATCTAAATTATCGAGACCATCATCTGATGATGCTTCGATGACCGGAGCAAGCTCTTGGTCATCAGTCGCTACTGCGCCATCTTTTTGTCTGAGGATTACCTGTCGGTAGTCTCCTTCTCCTGCACTCTCTGTTGTGAGGTCCGAAAGCGCTTCAGTATTTGCAATGTGCAAGTGAACAATACGACGGAAGTATGGGCTCATTGGGGCAAGAGCGACGCGATTTCCAGTCTTACGAACAAACTCTGCTTTCTGTTCTGCGATACTTCGCACCTTATCTTCCTGAGTCTTTCGGTATCCATCAATGTCGACGACAAGGAAGGGGCTACGAGCAAGCTTCTCCTGCTGACGGATAATAGACTTTGATAGATGCTGAATACTGTTCAGTGTCTCGCCATGCCATCCAATAATGCGACTGGCAGTCTTAGAAACGATCTCTGCACGGACCATGTCCTCTTCTTTGCTGACAACGACATCATCAAAATCAAGCCCGAGCTTGGTAAGGAGTCCGCCAACGGTATCTTTTATCAGTGCGTCATTCATGTTAGCCAAAGAATAGCGGAGCCTTGGGTGGAAGAAAATCAAAAAAGCCTCCGCTTTCACGAAGGCTTTTGAAACTTAATGTAAGTGTCCGACTATCGAACAGCGTCCTTAAGAGTCTTACCAGCTTTGAAAGATGGAACTTTCATCGCAGGGATAGAAATACGCTGGGTAGGATTACGTGGATTTACACCAGTACGCGCAGCACGGTTGCTGACTTTGAATGTTCCGAAACCAGTAATGGTTACAGAGTTTCCTTTCTTAAGCTCTTTTGTAACTAGGCTACAAAGTGCTTCGAGAGAGGCAGCTGCAGAACGCTTGGTAATACCAGCAGCGTCTGCGATAGTGTTGATGATATCCTGCTTAGACATAGGATAAAGGGGTAAGGAAGTAACTTTAAGTTAAGTCTACGGAGGCGTTGCCCTTGTGCAAGCCAAAAATATGTCCTCATCATAAAAGTCCTTGGAAAAATAGCAAATAAATGGCTTAATAAAGCCAAAATCAACTGAGTACGAAAGATGATCAGCGTGGAAAGTAGACTTTACTCTCAGACAATGTTTTGGATCGGAAAGCAAGTGATAGAGCGACATTTGACAATGCCCTACCCCACACCTACCCTTCATGCCATACGTTCGTTACCTCAGTATAAATGTCACACCTCGTCATCGTCGAGTCACCAACAAAGGCAAAAACAATTAAGAAGTTTTTAGGAAAAGATTACGTAGTGCAGGCAAGCATGGGACACGTTCGTGATCTTCCAAGCTCAGGATTATCTGTCGATGTCGATGGTAACTTCGATCCTGTCTACGAGGTCCAGGATGAAAAAAAGTCTGTTATTTCGAGCCTTCAAAAAGAACTGAAAACTGCAGAAGCGATCTGGATCGCGACTGATGAAGACCGCGAAGGGGAAGCCATTGGGTGGCACCTTCTAGAAGCTTTGAAGATTAAAAAAGAACAGAAAGTACATCGTATTGTCTTCCATGAAATTACAAAATCAGCGATAGATGCAGCGGTTGCCTCTCCACGTCAGTTGGATATGAAGCTCGTAGAAGCACAGCAAGCACGTCGTATTCTCGACCGACTTGTTGGTTACACTCTCTCTCCATTCCTTTGGAAGACGGTGTACCGTGGCCTTTCTGCAGGACGTGTACAGTCTGTTGTTGTAAGAATCATTGTTGATAGAGAAAGAGAGATTCAGGCATTCGATGCAGTGGAGTATTGGACGATCGACGCGGAGCTTAGCAAAGAAAGTGAAGAGACATTCACCGCAGGGCTCCGTCAGAAGGATGGAAAGAAGTTCGTGCCAACGTCTCAGGAAGAATCAGACCAGGTCTTAAAAGACATCGACGGAAAAGAATGGTCGGTTACAGACATTGAAGAAAAAGAGCTAAAGAAAAAGCCACCTGCTCCATTTACGACATCAACGTTGCAGCAAGAGGCAGGTCGTAAGCTTGGTTTTTCTGTGAAGCAAACAATGGTTGTAGCGCAGCAATTGTATGAAGGTATGAGCCTTGGTAAAGGAGAAGAAACAACAGGACTCATCACATACATGCGTACAGATAGTGTGAACCTTAGTGAAAAAGCGCTCGCAGATGCCAAGATGACCATCGAGCAACTATTTGGTCGAGAGTACGTATTGTCTACTCCACGTGTGTACAAGACAAAGAGTAAAGGAGCACAAGAAGCGCACGAAGCTATTCGCCCAACAGAGATGAGCCGAACACCAGCGTCACTAAACACAGTGCTCGACCACCAGCAGTTAAAGCTCTACACACTCATCTGGAATAGAACGATGGCAACCCAGATGGCTGCTGCAGAACTGAAACGTATAGGGGCCGATATTACAATCGCACAGTACACATTCCGTGCTACTGGTCAGACAGTTGTATTCGACGGTTACTACCGCGCCTACAGTGAGAGCACAGACGCTTCGCAAGATGAACACCGTAAAGACGACGAAGAAGGAAGTGAGCAAAGTGGTGACAAGTTCCTCCCAAAACTCACTGTCGGCGAGAAGTTAAAGAAGGAAGAGATCAACCCAGAACAGCACTTCACAAAGCCACCTCCACGGTATACAGAAGCGAGCTTAGTTAAGAAGTTGGAAGACGAAGGCATCGGTCGTCCGAGTACATACGCTCCAACAATTTCAACGGTTCAACAGCGTGGATACATTCGAAAAGAGAACAAGCAGTTGGCACCGGAAGATGTTGCATTCACGGTGACAGATCTTTTGGTAGAGCACTTTTCAGACATTGTGGACCTCAAGTTCACAGCAACAATGGAAGACCGGCTGGATGACATCGCCGAAGGAAAAGAAGAGCGTGTAAGTTTCCTGAAAGGATTCTATGGTCCGTTTAAAAAGCTCATTGATCAGAAAGGAAAAGAGGTAAAGAAAGAAGATGTACTGAAAGAAAAAGTTCTTGGTACAGATGAAAAAACAGGACTCAGCATTGTGGTACTCACTGGCCGCTTTGGTCCATACATTCAGGTAGGAACACCTGCCGATGTTAAGGACGGAAAGATCGACGGTAAGCCACAAAGTACATCTCTTGCTACAGGTATGACAAAGGAGACAGTAACACTAGAAGATGCCCTTGCACTGCTGAGCTTCCCACGAAACCTCGGAGAAAAAGATGGTGAAGACATGACGGTGAACCGTGGACGTTATGGTCCGTACATTAAGTGGGGAAAGATCACGGCAACTATCCCAGAAGATGTTGATCCGATCTCTGTCGACATGGCCGCAGCCGAGGAGTTGATTGCCACTGCAAAAGACAGAAAGAAAAAAGAAGCAGAGCCATTGAAGGAACTTGGGAAAGATCCAAACACGAAAGGAGATGTCCTGATAAAGACTGGTCGGTATGGTCCATACATCACGGACGGTATTACGAATGTCTCGGTGCCAAAGAGGTTCGAGATCGCAGACATAGACTTAGTCACTGCCTGTGAACTCCTTGAAAAGAAGCGAACAGCACCACCGCGAAAGGGAGGTGCATGGGGTGCAAAGGCTAAAGCGAAGCCGAAAGCAAAGCCTAAAGCGAAGAAGAAGTAATTCCTTTGTCACTTTTCCGATGAAAAGTAACCAAAAATCTTGTCAGTTGCTAACTCGCCCGAAGAAATACTTCGAATGATAATTTGTGCGCTCCTTCAACTCCGCCTTGCGGAGCATTCAGTCACTATAAAAGAGGGCCATCTTTATTCTTCGTGCTCAGACAAACGCAACTGACGAAACCCTGCTATCGGTGTAGACGATCGTCTGGCCCGCCCGGATGAATCCGTTCGGACGGGCAGACTGCATGTTTGAGGGCAAAGGAATAGCGAAGCTTATTAATGAGAAAGGTGATATATTAGAGATTAAAAGAATAGAGTTGACTTTTATAGGTGAATAATATACACTATTAACATATTTTCACCCATAAAATGCACGGAACAACCCTAAACAACATCGAGGAGCTCCAGAAGCGCTATGAATGCCTAAAACCAGGTAAAGAGTCTTTGCTTACCCTTCTTGAAGAGGCAGAGATGCCAGAATTGGTGTTTAACAGTAATGCGATCGAGAATTCGACCCTGACCCTCGATGAAACAGAACAGATCCTCGAGCATCAGTGTTTGCCGCCAAATAGCTCTCAACGAGAAGTCTTTGAGGCTATTAACCTCGGGAAGGTAAATACCTACCTCGATGCCAAGATCGAAAAGAAAGAACTGTTCTCAAAAGACATGATGCTTCTTATACATGGAACACTGCTAACAAATATTAACGACGAGTTTGCGGGAAACTTTCGTAAGACTTCCGAGTATGTAAAAGTGGGAAAGCATATCGCACCGTCACCTGAAAAATTACCGAGCCTTATCGATAACCTCCTTGCAGATTTTGCAGACGACCAAGAACATATTCTAGATCGCATAATGTTTTTTCATCTTGCGTTCGAGCATATTCACCCGTTCCTTGATGGTAACGGTCGTGTTGGTAGAGCACTGATTAATTTCCAGTTAAAGAGTGCAGGGTACCCACCAATTATCATCCGAAATAAAGAGAAAAAAGACTACTACAAAGCGCTCCAGGCATACGATGCAAAGGGCAACACAAAGCCATTTGAACTTATTTTTGCACTCCTTCTTAAAGAGAGTTTTCATAAACGTATTGCGTACATGGAAGGGGACGACATTGTTCTTCTAAGTGAGCTCGCAAAAGACCATCCAGTGCATTCACCACAAGCAATTTCGAACGCTGCAAAAAAACAATCCCTCGAAGCATTTAGAGAACGCGGAAGATGGAAAGTTGGAAAAAAAGGCTTTGCCTGTTGGGAGCAAAGCCATGAGCATTCAGTAAAAGCTTAGGCACCGTGGCTACCATCTTCGCATTCGCATGCAACGAGAGGTTCGCCATGTTTGTTACAACTTTCTGCTTGGCATGTGCCAACAGTTTCGTCGTCTGTCTTACCTTTGCATTCACCTGTACAGATGTAGTGAGTCATAAGAGTGGGGGGAGTAATGGCAGGCGCGGCAGGATTCGAACCTGCGACCCCCGGTTTTGGAGACCGATGCTCTAGCCAACTGAGCTACGCGCCTTTATGCCTTTATTATAGCAAAAAAAACATGCTTTGCATGATCCCTAGAGTGACTTTTTTTATATGGCTCGTCTGCTAAGGCAGTCCTGCCGCGCCTGCTATAGACAAAAATACAAATTATTGATTCTTATAACTAATACAGTCCTAATTAGCAAAATTAGATGATTGATAAATATGTCATAATTCTCTATAATAATATGATAGTTCTGTGCCGTATATATGCATCAAACAGACAAAATACCCGAAAATGAACCAGATGAAACTGAGAAAGATTCATCATCTCCGCATGCCGAATCTATTGTTTCGATTGGTGAAGGTATAGAATCTATACGATCAGGTATTGAAAAACTTGAAGTGGTAGATGAGGGAGTTTTTACTTCTCTTGCTAAAGATAATCAGGCTTTCTCTGATCTTATAGATACAATAGATTCGCAGCCAGTCTCTGGAAGAGACATTCCACACTCAGAATATGAGGAGCTAGATTCCCATCTTTCATCAAAAGAACTTCTTGCAGAGGCACAGAAAATTCAGGAAGATATTGCAAAGCGTATGACTACAGCAGCGAAAGCCTTCGAGGAATACACCGAGGCTATCTCTTTGATGGAGAGTACGAATATTCAATCTGCAGATGATATTGATCTACTGAATAGCTACTCCCAGACAGCATTACGCGCTGCTGCAAGTGGTAGGGAAGCACTTGACCCCTTAAGTTATGACGGACCTGTTGAACCCCGTCTTGATGACATATACAACGCACACAGTGCTGCGCTCTACAAAGAGGCGAATTATAGTACGGTACAACAAGCGCGTGATGCAGTGACCAAATTCGGTAATGATGCTTGGGAATTTCAGAGGAAGTGGTTTGGGAGTATGCGATTTAAAAATGAGATTAAAGAATGTAATAGGAAATATCGCGAGGCTTCTGCACTCACCAATCTTCATAAAAGAGATCCCTTTTATGTTGCCAGTATTGAACCTGATCAAGAAAATCTCTTCTTACGGAAGAGCGTTCCCTATATTCTGACGCACATTGTCGAAGAGAAAGTGACAGATCGATACCGTACTATTGCATCGGAGTTACCAGAAGTGCACTACGAAGATCAGCTAGATGTGCCAGAAATTACTTCGCTAAATGAAGCATATATTGAGAATGTGGTTCTACCTGCATTCAATAAACTGCCAGAAAAAATGCAGCGTGATCTCGATAATTTTCGACTGTACAAAGAGCGAGCCACGACATTTGCTATTTCTGACATAGATTATGAGGATAGGAAGAACGCGTTAATGGAGTCTTTTGAGCAGGACCGCGATAAAGCAGTAGCAGTCATTACTGAATCTTTTGCAGAAAATCTTGGTAAAAATGGAAAAAACTATGCAGTATCTGGAGCAGTTGAAGATAAAATACAAGACCTTCCGTATGACATGCGTACTTTGACAAAGCATTTTATATATTATGGATCTACGTCTGGTGACGAAAGCTATCAACGCATAGCAGCAGCTGCACAATATAATACAGACCCACGCGTTAGTGCACTCAGAGAGGCGGTTAACGTCGTGGAGCGACTCTCTAACGTAAAAGGCGTTGACTATGAAAAGAGAGAGCAGTTAGCTGAAGCTATGGAAGAGCTTAAAAAAAAGGATCATAGCGAGTCTCCAGATGTATTTATTGATGATTTTGATGGTCGAAGGTTTGGCGTTTTTACAGAAAGCTCCGTTGCGCAAGAGCATCTTGGGGATCGTGTCTCAAAAAATACTGTCACGGTAGGAAACCAAGTAATTGCAGGTCTTTCACGTGGAATACGTAATGACGATGACAGGAATTCTACCGACCTAGGAAGAGCACTTCTCCATATACCAGAGCCAGAGTATCTTCCGATTGCGATTGTAAACGCATTTCGTAAATTCAGTCGGTATAACTCCAGCTCATACTTTACTGAAAATCAATTCGGTTACGGATCTGAGCTTGCATTTATTCTGGCGCAATTTCCCGATAACTCTATAGACCCATTGGTTCCAGGACTACAAGAGCTCATAACCTTAGTGCGCGATCATCCAAATAATTTTTTCCAAGAAGAAGTAGTAGATCCTGAGACTCAGGAGAGGAAAATGAATCCCGTATATCCAAAAGTAAATGCGGCTTTGTATAAGATGTGCACGTGGACGTTACAATCTGCTGATAGAAATCAGCAGAGACTCTCGCTTGATTTCATCATAGATGATAATAATAGTGGAGAGTCAATTAATGTTATTGAACATACCCCAAATGGCATGAGTACCATTGCAGAGTATATGCGATGTGTTAGTCAGTCAGAAGCTGCTGCGCCGCATGCTTCTTTTTATTCTCATAAAGATGTCATTATGTATATGGCCAGTCATCAGGATATGATTGAAGAGAGTATTACTCTTGCAGAAGACCAATTGCTTTCTAAGGATTTTTACCAATTCTATGCAGAAAATTTGTCTGCTATTTTCGCTATAGAGCGAGGGAAACGTCAGGAGTACGTGGAGGTATTTCGAAGGATTGTCGCTTCTCCTTCTCAGGATTTGCAGCGTGTGCGAAATGAGCTCCTCGAACAGGTTTTACGTACATCAGATCCTGCAGCAGCATTCGATAAAATTGAGCTTGTATTCATTCGCAATAATATCCCCCTTGTTGGAAAGGTATTTCAGGTATTCGAAATATTGCATAGTGGAGAGCCGCTAAAAGAGAAGGTGGCAAAAGAGTATTCGAGTCCGTATTTGAAGAACTTTGCTGATGAACACTCGGAAAAAAATGCTGAGTACCATCAGCTTAAGACGATATACGAAGATTTAGCGAAGACACATGTTCGAACTGGAAACCGGTCTCTGAGGCAGTTTCTTTTAGTGCTACGCGATAGTGAAGAAGCCTTGAATCAGATGGAATCAGGTGACATAGACCTGCTTGATGAGGACGATATTGCGCGTGCCGAGCATTGCTTACAGAAGATGCAGACACTCTTTGGTGGATCGCGTCTTGCCCAAGGAAGTGACTCTTCTGTTCTAGAGATAGATACAAGTGCTACTCGAGAGGAACGTACTGCAGCTGCCAGACAGGGGTATACTCAGCTAAGGATCGATCTTGGTATCAAGGAGGGTCAATCTGTCAACGATCGACTAACACAAATGTTTCTTCGTCCTCTGGGATTCTCGACGATCGATCAGGTTCTTTCAGAAATGGATGATGCGAAGCGTACATCAAATGAGAGAGGATATGCCATCGAAGCGCAGGCTCCTGATGGACAGGTTTCTATTGCAGCAGGAGATTTGCTTAAGGGTGTAGATTCTCACTATATAGATAGTATTCTGCAAAATGGATCTGTAGCAAAAGAGTATCTCGGCGCGAGTTCCGATTCAGATCTCACACCACTGGATACGGATATGAGCATGGTCATGGAAGATGATTTTGCAGAGTGTAGTGACGATGATCATGTGAAGCGTTTTCAAGGGGCACTTAATCGCTCACTTGCGAGTGGCTATGGCGATGTTCTCTTTGCTCTTCGTGATAGAGGGCAGTGGCAAGTAACAGATTCTGAGACGAAGGAGTTTGATGCAGATAAGTATGAACTCATTACTACTCCAGCAATTGGGGATAGACATTTCGGAATTCGCACAGGGTTTCCGGCTACAGAAATAGATTATATTATGATCAAGAAGGGATTTGAGGAGGAGTCCAAGAAACGAGAAAATCTGTATTTTGAGATAGCGAAGAATGGATACTACATTCCTGTAACGGACGAATCAGGAAAGATAATTTTTACATCAACAATGTACGAGGAGCGCAGAAAAGCATTTGCAGGATTACATAGATTTGATGGTGATGATATTACTATGCTGCAACCTGAAGACGTTCAACTCGGTGAACAGTACAGAGCATCTCCACCTCTGCATGAAAATAACATCGCGCAGATGGTAAAGACGATCGAGAGTTCTGAAGAGACTCTTGAGCGTATATCAACAGCAACGGAATCGGTGATAGCTGACGTCCTTCGCGAATACGATATAGAGATTAAGACAGCGCATGATACCTCTATGGGTGGGGCGAGATTGTATGACATTGGTTCCACAGGAAGACTCACCAATATGCCAGGAGACTATGATTTTGATCTGACTCTTAAGCTGGATTCGTCTGCTCTACCAGGAGAAACATCTGATTTTGAGAAAAGTGAAGAAATTGCTACCAAGATGAAAGAACGGTTACAGGCAGAGGTAGATAACTCTCATGGAGAAGATGGTGGGTACTATCAGCTTCGCGTAGAGAAGGCTAAGGGCATAGACGGTGATCCTGATGTCGATATTGGTTTTGCAAAAAACTCCGAGCTTACTGCATACGGTTCTCATGACGCCGTACGTGAAAAGCTTGATCGTATTTCTGAAGCGCACGGACAAGACGCATATCGATCTGTGCAGGCGAATATCATTGTGGCTAAGCAGATTCTCAAGAAGGGAGA
>Ga0302135_10001117_pt1 | contig 16039 bp, 14 predicted proteins | sample CBN3_surface_MG_FD_203119 | JGI IMG/M metagenome (GOLD analysis project Ga0302135, IMG submission 203119) | Marine microbial communities from Western Arctic Ocean, Canada - CBN3_32.1 | ecosystem: Environmental > Aquatic > Marine > Oceanic | place: Canada: Western Arctic Ocean | collected...
GGCCGCACGTACAAGGACCTGTTCCTCAGGTTCCGCAACATGCAGGGCTACAAGCAAAGATTCCAGAACGGATTCGACGGGCAGGGCCTGTGGATCGAAGTTGAAGTCGAAAAAGAGATGGGCTTCAAGTCGAAACGCGACATCGAAGCGTTCGGCATAGGCAAGTTCGTTGAAGCATGCCGTGCTCGAGTCGACCAGTTTGCAGAGCGTATTTCCAACCAGTCGAAGCGACTCGGCTACTTCATGGACTGGGACAACTCCTACCACACGAAGTCGAGCGAAAATAATTACACCATCTGGCACTTCCTCAAAACCTGCGCCGACAAGGGCTGGATCTACAAGGGTCGAGACGTTATGCCGTGGTGCCCGCGCTGCGGTACCGGGCTGTCTCAGCACGAGATCGTCACCGAGGGCTACCAGGAGATCACTCACGAAAGCCCGTATCTGAAGTTCCCACTTATCGACGAAGGCCACGAGGGCGAGAACCTTCTTGTGTGGACTACGACGCCGTGGACGCTCGCGGCGAACGTTGCTGCAGCTGTAAACCCGGAATACACGTACGCGAAGGTCGAGGACCGCGGGTCGGTCATCTACTTCTCGAAGTCGCTTGTAGAGTCGTTGAAACGCGACCACGTGCTTACCGAAGACGCCAAAGTAATCGGCGAAGTCAAAGGCTCCGAACTGGTTGGACTTCGATACAAGGCACCTTTCGATGAGCTTCCTGCGCAGGATGAGGTGCGAGATCAGCACAGGGTTCTGGCATGGGATGAAGTTGGCGAAGATGAGGGAACCGGAATCGTTCACACCGCTCCGGGAGCGGGTGCAGAAGACTTCCGACTCGGCAACGATAACGGCCTCACGCCGATCGCTCCACTCGACCAGAACGGCATCTACATAGACGGTTTTGGTGAGTTCACGGGAAAAGCAGCAGCCGATGTGAAAGACATGGTCTTCGCGTCGCTCGAAAAAAAGGGCTTGCTAGTTCGGGTGAACAAGTACACCCACCGATATCCCGTGTGCTGGCGTTGCGGCACCGAACTCGTGTTTCGACTGGTCGACGAATGGTTCATCAACATGGACGAAATTCGCCCCAATATGGTCAAGGCCACAAACGAAATGAACTGGTATCCGGAGTTCGGTAAGGCACGTGAGCTGGACTGGCTAAAGAACATGCAAGACTGGATGATTTCGAAGAAGCGGTACTACGGCCTAGCCCTGCCGATCTATGCCTGCGACTGCGGTCATTTCGACGTGATCGGCTCTCAAGAAGAGCTCAAAGAACGTGCAGTCGAAGGCTGGGACGAGTTCGAAGCAAGTGGGGCTTCTCCTCACCGACCATGGGTCGACGGCGTGAAGATTGCTTGCTCGGACTGCGGAGAAACAGTTGAGCGCATCGCCGATGTCGGCAACGCCTGGCTCGACGCTGGAATCGTGCCGTTCTCGACGATCGGCTACAAATCCGATCCCGATTACTGGAAAGAGTGGTTCCCTGCCGACTGGATTTCAGAAAGCTTCCCGGGTCAGTTCCGCAACTGGTTCTACTCGCTGATAGTTATGGCAGCGGTGCTCGAAGATTCTGTGCCAGCGAAGCAGGTATTTGCCTATGCGCTAATGCGTGACGAAAACGGCGAGGAGATGCACAAGTCGAAGGGCAACGCTATCTGGTTCGAGGACGCGGCCGACAAGATGGGCGTCGACGTGATGCGCTGGACGTTCAGCCGTCACAATCCAGCCTCGAACATGAGCTTCGGCTTCAAAACCGGCGATGAAGTGCGTCGTCAGTTCGTGATCCCGCTGTGGAATATCTATTCGTTCTTCACGACTTACGCGAACCTCGATGGCTGGACTCCCGCCGACTGTGTTATCCCCTCGTCGTTCGAGTTCACGGCAGACGGAGAGCAAAACGCTTACGAGCCGTGGACAATGCCAGCCGACGAAGGTTTTTCGGAGCTTGATCGCTGGATTCTGTCTGAGTTGAACCAACTCACTGCAAAGATGACCGACAATCTCGAAAACTGGCAGCTTCCGTACGCAGCTGGTGGAGTCGAACAGTTCGTTGAGGATCTTTCGAACTGGTACGTCAGGCGATCACGTAGGCGCTTCTGGAAGACAGAGGGCGACAAGGACAAGAACGCGGCCTACTCGACGCTGTACACGTGTCTGACCACGCTTTCTCGGCTGCTGGCGCCGTTCACGCCGTTCGTTGCCGACATCATGTATCGCAACTTAGTCGCTGACCGTATCGATGACGCTCCCGACTCCGTTCACTTGACCTCTTGGCCGAAAGCTAACGAGTCGCTTGTCGACGAAGACGTTATGAAACAGACACGTCTGGCAATTCGACTGGCATCGCTGGGTCGTTCTGCTCGGGCGCAGTCCCGCCTGAAGGTTCGACAGCCGCTTGGCGAATTCGTTGCTGAAGTTCGGCACGACTGGGAGCATTTCGCACTCGCCAAGATTGAGACCGTGCTGAAGGAAGAACTAAACGTTAAAGCTGTTCTGGATGCCGCGGATATGGGTGGTCTTCTCGGATTCGAGATCAAGCCTAACTTGCGTTTGCTGGGTCCGAAGTACGGCAAGCAGATTGGTGACATTCGAAACGCACTTCAGACCGCTGATGCCGATGAAATCGCACGTGCTTCAGAGGCTGGCGAGACGATTTCGGTTGGTGGATTCGAACTCGAATCAGACGAAGTTCTGGTCGAGCGAGTTGCACTTGAAAACTACGCTGTTGCCACAGATGCCGGGTACGCTGGTGCGGTTTTGACCGTAGTTTCAGACGAACTCAAGGCGGAGGGCACAGCACGGGAAGTTGTACGAGTTATTCAGAATTTACGAAAGTCGTCAGGACTTGAGATATCGGATCGGATTAATCTGTGGATCTCCTGCTCCAACGAAGTTAATGACTCACTCCAAACACACTCTGATTACATCTCAAACGAGACCCTGGCAGAAAACCTGGATATTGGAGGTGTTCTGAGTGACGACGCAATGGGCGTTGGGGCCAGTGAAACACTCCAACTAGACGACGACAACAAGGTAATCGTGACACTCGAAAAAGCGTAATTCATACTTCAAAGGCAATCTCATGAAAGCACTTCTACTCGATAAACCCGGACCCGTTAGCGACCTTTACGTTGGTGAACTCGCTATTCCTGAACCCAAAGCGAATGAAATTCGGGTGAAGGTTCATGTCGCTGGTCTGAATCCGGTCGAATACAAGCAGGCCGGGAAGGGTAACGACAACTGGTCGTGGCCCCACGTGCTTGGACTCGATGTAGCAGGCGTTGTCGACGCGGTTGGCTCAGATGTAGACCAGTGGTCACCAGGCGATCGGGTCTTCTACCACGGCGATCTCGCCAAGGCTGGTGGGTTTGCTGAATACGCGATCACGACCGCTCACACAACGGCCAGAATTCCCGAGAACGTCTCGTTTGCCCAGGCCGCTGCGATTCCCTGTGCCGGTCTCACGGCCTACGAGTCGGCGGTGCGTCGTTTGGACGTTCAGTCTGAACACACTGTGTGGATGCAGGGCGGTGCCGGGGGTGTCGGCGGATTCGGGGTTCAGATCTGTGCCAATATCGGTGCAACGGTCATCACCACAGCCTCAGAGCGTAACCACGAATTTGTGAAGTCAATCGGTGCAGATCATGTGATCGACTACAACACCGAAAACGTTGTCGAGGCGATCATGGCGATCACCGACGGACTCGGCGTAGACAGGGTGCTGGCTGCTGTGGATGCTTCGACCGCCGACGAGGGAATCGAAGTGTTGAAGTACCGGGGTGGTCTTGCCGCCGTAGCAGGCATGCCAACGCTGAACGATGCAGCTTTTTCGAGCGCGAGGTCGATTCACAATATCTCCTATGGCGGTGCTCACAGTTCGACCAATTACGCGGCACAGGTCGATCTGGCGACGATGGCTGAAGAGATGATCGCACTGGTTGCCGATAAGAAAATCGATGCGATGATCGAGCAGACAATCGGTCTTGATGAGATTCCAGAAGGGCTGGCGCAGCTGCAGGGTCGGCACGTTCGTGGAAAGATCGTCTCTGAGATCGGGTAATCGTCGCACGGCTTTCAAACATGTTTAATATCTGTCATTAGCAAAAGCGCCGGGGCATGTAATCATGTGGAATGGCATCGACCAACCCGCCTGAGACAACAGCTCCGCCAGCAGCTCGCAAGAGTCTCTGGAAAGATCCTGACTTCCTGAAGATCTGGACCGCTCAGTCGACCTCGAATTTGGGTCGGAGGATGATGGTCGTGCCTTTGGTCGCCATTCTCATCCTCGACGCACGGCCGTACTAGATGGCGATTCTGGGCGGCGCCACTACCGCGGCCGGGTTGGCGTTCGGGCTTTTCGCCGGACCGTGGATCGATAGGTCAAGACGAAGAATCGTTCTGGTGGTCACCGATCTCGGCTCGGCGGCGGCACTTGCCAGTGTGGCAGTTGCGCACTTCTTGTTCGAGCTTCATATCGAGCACCTGCATGCCGTGGCGTTCGTGAACGGATCGCTTGGCATTTTCAACGAAGTTGCGAGCAGATCGCACCTGCCAAGTCTGATCGGGCGTGACCGCCTGCTTGAGGCGAATTCGAAAATTGCAGCGTCTGATTCTGTTGTTGAGCAGATCGGATTCAGCGTCGGAGGGTTTATCGCCCAGCTGGCGTCCGCAATCGCAGCGAGCATCGTTCAAACGGTGACTTTTCTTGTCTCGGGCCTTCTGATACTGGCGATTCGCAAGCCCAAGCCAGCGCCAACAAAGCCAGCTACCCGTCCCAACATTCGTCGTGAAATGGGCGATGTATATCGGTTTATAGGCAGTAATCAAACTCTTCTCGTTATGACCATCAGCGGAGTCACTCTTGCTGGTGCGGGCGGGATTATTGGCGGGATGATCACGCTGTTTGCGATCTCAGAAATCGGGTTTCAACCGGGACCACCGGGAGTGATGTACGGAATCGGTGGAGTAAGTTCGTTAATCGGTGCCCTATTTGCCACTCGTGTCACCAACAGGCTTGGTGTTGGCAACACGATGGTTCTCGGGGCGTCTATTTACGGAGTTATTGGCTTCCTGATCCCGCTCGCACCGACTCAGATTTGGATTGCAGCGATTTTTTTCATACTGCCGCAGTTGTTCGGTGACGGATTCATGATCATGCACGACATCAATCGCCGGAGTCTTCAACAGTCGATCATCCCTGAGAACTATCTCGGGCGTGTTATCGGAGCGATGAAGGTGTCAGAAATGGCGGCGGCGTTGATTGGCGTTGCAATTGCTGGCGTGGTGGCTGAAACCGTGGGCTTGCGAGCCGCACTTTTCATCGGGAGCGCTCTCATGGTGATCGCAGCCGTTGTTTTGCTGCACCCGGCAATACGAACGATCAAAACGATTCCTGAGTCGGCCGTTGCTCCAAAAGCTGAGTCGACGGAATCCGGCTAATCCAGCCGTTTAACCATCCGTTGCGATGTTTGGGTAACTGTCACTGACGGGAGTCCGTCCACAGGCTGGCTCCACTGCAACTTCTCGGGAGTGCCAACTGGCAGGTAGCCGAGTTTCTTGTACAGACTGGCGGCAACATGATTGTCGACCGAGACTTCGAGACGCAAAGCTGAATGGTCGTCAGACAACACTCGGCTCTCGACTTCTTCGATCAACTGCGTGGCAAATCCTCGACGTAGGTACTCACGCCCAACATCCAGTGCAAAAAGCCTACGAGTCACGCCGTCTTTGTCGGCGTTGGTAGACATGCTGATGGTTCCGGCAATAGCTCCGTCAGCCTCGAGTACCAGCAGCAAGCGGAGCCCAGCGTGAAGCTCGGTGAACCGATTCGTGATTACGTGTGGATCTACTTCGGGCGAAAGAGCCAGCATGAGCGGTGCTGAGTCGGAATCCACCGCGGCTCTAATCAGGACGTCCACGGAAGCCTCATCTACCTGAGGTCGTCCGAACCATTGTCGTCATTACGCATTGCACCGGGTTTTTCGATGAAATCGGGTTCCTGGGGCCCCATCGGAACTGGGTTCGGCATACCGGGCAGCGATGATGTTCCTCGAATACGCTCCAGGCTTCGAGATAGGGAATTGTTGCGTTTCTTCTGTTCTGTCTCTGCCAGGTAGAAGGCATATCGGGACGTGAGCATAGCGGCAACAAGCAGAATAATCGCCGATACGTAAACGAAAATCATCAACACGATGATCATGCTCACACCGCCGTAGATCGATGTGGCGACACCGCTCATGTTTCGCAGGTAGAAGATGAATATCGCTTTGGATATCTCGAAGGAAGCCGCACCAGCGAGAGCTGTCGGCCAGACCTCTTTGAATCGTAATTTCGTGTTTGGCAACCACCACAGAAGAGTGAGGAACACCACGAACGAGAGTATTAGAGGGACGAAAACCAAAAGTTGCTGCCACAATTCGGGATCACTGATGGGTGCATCCGGCAGCCAGATCGCTGTCAAATCGGATATGACCGTGATCAGTCCGGAGATGATCAGCGAAGCGAACAACAATGTCGCTGCACCGAACATTAAGGCGAAGTCCATCAAACGCTCTGTCAGGAACGGTCGGGGTTTGTTGATGCCCCAGATGACGTTGATGCTTTTTCGAACTGCACTGAATACCTGCTGCGACACCCAGAACAACCCGATGATTGCGACCACTCCACCGACATTTCGACCCTCTTTGATGCTTGTAAAGAAGTTACCCAGAAACTCGTCGTCGGCCTCTCCAAGGACCGGAATCTGCTGACGGAGTCCGTCAATCAGCTGTTGTTCGAAGCCTTCGACACCCAGAACAAGGGAGAACACTGCGATGAGCGCGAGTGAAAGTGGGAATAGCGAGAAAAAGGAGTAGTACGCGATGGCCGCAGACATGTAGGGCCCGTTTTTCGCCAGAAACTCATTGAAGTTACTGGTAAAAAATTTAACTACTGAAAAGGTCGCGCGAAGCATAAGGTGGACTATTGTGCCTAAGTGAGCGCGGTTGATGCAATTGGCGAATTAAGCGGAATTCAGGCGCAATGGCGTTCAGGGGGATGATTCAACCCACACTCGACTCTCTCTCCCTGCGAGGGAGAGGGGATAGGTAACCAACGCCTGCTGGCTACTGTTCTAGTTCGCCGGCTCGGAACGCTGTGATGTAGTTCATAGCGAAGTCGTCGTTGCCCTGCAGCAGATCGATCGCCAACTTGACCGGGCCTGAATCTAGATCAATACCGAGCGATCGTGAAGCCGAGCTGGTCAGAGGGTCGATTATCCCGGAGTCGGCACCAGCTTCGATGGCGAAGTACAGGAATACGTCGTTAATCAGTCGACGTTTGGGAATTCCGAACGACACGTTGCTCATGCCACCCGCAATGTGAATTTTATCGCCGAAGTCAGCCCGTATCTGCTTGATCGCGTCAAAGGCGTGTTTGCCATAGTTCGAATCGACGGCAATCGGGAAGTAGAGCGGATCTACAAAAATATCCTCTTCTGCCATGCCCTTTGAGAGCGCCATTTCGAGGATTCTGCCAACGTTTTCAACTCGTTCACCGGCACCGTCCGGCATACCGACCTCGTTTGAAGCCATCACAACTGCACGAGCGTTGTACTTCACCGCCATGTCGATCGCATCGGGGCGCTCAAGGGCTATCGAGTTGAGCAAAGGCCGACCCTGCGTGCCACCGTATGCGGCAAGCCCGACTTCGATAATTTCTGTATTCGATGAGTCGACACTCGGAGGGACGGACGACACCGATTCGACGTATTTGACGAGCCATTCCATCGACTCTTTTTGCTCGGGCAATCGATACGAAGATTCGTCTACGTTCAGATCAAGATAGTCAGACCCGGCATTGATCTGCCGATTCACTTCGTACTGGATATATGCCTTGCCCTCGTACGACTCAGCGGTATCGCCGTTCAGACCCTTCCACATCGCAATCATGAAGTGCTTGAGGGTGCCCTGTTCGTATGGCTGGGTGGTTGTGAAGTGCTCCGGCACGTGAACGAACCGTTGATCGCCATCGACTTTGTACTTGATGGCCTCTGTGCCATCTTCGAATACGTGTCCTCGAATTCCACCGCGCTTCACAACGCGGGTAGCGTGGATGTTCTCGCCAATGACGGTGAACTGATCAGGATTGTCGATGACTCTTGGCATGTTGAATTCACTCTCGTAATTGCGTTGAGTTGGATGACCGTACCAGAACTCAGCAGATAGAACGCGTGGCATCTGAAGTGCGGCTATCGATTATGCCCCACCGCTGCCATCTGCGGGGCTTGTCTCGGCGTAATGATCTCGCCCGAGAAACCTGTTTGCCCATGCTGAAGTGTGCTTGAGTGATGCATCACGAAACACAACCGGCCGTTCGAGCATGGTTGTTTCTTTATCGAACGGCTTCAGCCGGTCATACGCTCGAATCCAGACGCACTCCTGGTCAAGGATTTCGCATTTTCCAGCCTTCGTACCGCCACATGGACCGTTGCGCTGATTCTTCGCGCACTGCGATTCAGGACACAGGTAGGCAATTTCGGGTAGAGAACAATCTCCACAATCTCGACATCAAAAGATGGGAATTTTCGAGGTCTGCTCGATCATATGAGCGATGCCTGTGAGCTTTTTACTCTTGTCTACCTGCTTGTAAACAGCTCTTCCTGCCTTGAAGCCCAACGTGCCTTCGATAAATGTTCGGTCGTGAACGAATTTTCCTAAACGATATTGCAACGGCACGGTTACCCGGGCTTTTGCTCTGGCGGATTTCGATTTCGATACCCTGTATTTCTTGTTCTCTATGTTCGAACTCAGGCCCGGATTGTCGCCTTGCTCGTAGTAATAGAACTCGTCGTTCTGGGCGAAGTTGATCTCTTTTGCAAAGTCTTTCCAGTCGTTCTCGCCATAAGAGTTGGCGAGTTCGAGAATGCCCTGAATACGTTTGAGCTGGGGGCGACCCGAAATGTATGCGCCTCGATATCCAATGCCCTTGAGAATCGCTATCTGTTTTGCCGCAAGTTCAGAGAAGAAAGCACGTCCTCTGTCTTTGGATTTAGCCTGCTTATTGGCAATGTCACGAAGCTCGTCCGAAACCCACACACCGGGCACGCCCCATCGGTTGAAAAACCTACCGGAGGGCGCCGTGAGAATGAAAACGCTGCCGATCAGCGGGACGTTGATGTTGTTTGACCGAACGTACTGGAAGAGTTCGTCTGCTTTGCGTGAATCGTAGCCAATCTGCGTAATTGCGAATCTGGCGCCGGTTCTGACTTTCAGGGCGAGCTTTAAGTACTGCGTCATCAGTTCGCCTTCGAGCTTTTTGAAGGGACTGACCGCGCACCCGGCGAAGAAATTCGTCTTCTCGAGCCGGTCTTCTCGACCAACCGATCCCCACATTTGGTTCGGCAAGCCTTCGTTCATCTGGCGCATCAGTTCGAGCAGCCCGACAGAGTAGATATCAAACACGGGCTGGGCCTGCCCCCGGAAACCACCTATCGGGTAGTCTCCAGAGAGTGCCAGTACGTTTGAAAGCCCTGGCTGCCCAGTGCCCAGAGTCGGCTTTCAACGCCGTTCCGGTTGTAGTCCTTACACGACATGTTGATGACGACGTCGCGCCAACGGAATAACAAATCCTGACCGAGAACCTCAGGGCGGATATGCGGGTTGCCGCCTGGGTTGTCGGTCAAGGAGACGAAGTCAACTTGATCGAACTCAGAAAGTGATTTTGCGAGTTCGGCTGTCTTTCTCGATGCTTATCCCATTAGAAGCCCTAGAGATGTTTCGATTTCGACAGCGGTCAAAAAATTATTGCTGTCTTCGAGCATGCTGCGTAAGTTTTGTGGATTCGAACCAGTCAACGTTACCCCCAACACTAGCCCGCTACCCACGTGTGCTTGTCTAATGCGTTGCACGGCCTACTTATTCACTTTCGCCGAGCGACATCATCGTTCGCAAGTTGTTGAAGTGAGGGAACGGGGGTGAATTACGAACTCTCTAACGAGTTTTGAGTTAGATAATTCTCTGGTGCAAACTGCGAATTAGCACATTCAGGCACCCAATACACCGTGATGAGGTAATACAGTGACGGGTAGAATGTGCAGGCGTTCGCGGTTGGCCGTTACCGGATAGTGGTTCCGTGTAACGCTTACGTGTATTTGAACTGCAATGGAGAGGACCCGATCCTCGGAACCGTATGAAAACAAAGCAGCAAGTTGTAGTAGTTGGTCTGGGTCGTTTCGGCGGTAACGTCGCACGAACGCTATACCAACTCGGTCACGACGTAATGGCGATCGATATAGACGAAAAGCGCGTTCAAGCCCTTATGGGAGAAGTAACGTACCCGGTTGCCGGTGATGCCACTCAAGAAGCGGTTTTGCGTGAACTCGGGGTTCACAACTTCGACATCGGTATCGTGGGCATTGGTGCAAACATTGAAGCCAGCATCATGGTGAGTGTTTTGTTTCAGACGATGAACCTGCCGTACATCGTCGCACGTGCTCACAGCGCCCTCCACGGCAACACACTCGCCAGACTCGGTTGCCACAGGGTTATTCACGCCGAGGAAGAGATGGGTAACAGGCTGGCTCACAGTCTCTTCAACCCCGATGTTGAGGAGTACATGGAACTTGCCGAGGCGTTCGGAGTAAGCAGGCTCATCGTTCCCGATCGATTCACGAATATGACTCTTGATGAGGCTGGCTTTGCCGGTGCTCGCGATAAATATGGAATTGCAATCGTTGCTCTAAAACGCGGCAACGACATCACGCTCAGCCCTGATTCAGAAGAACGCCTTCGTGCAGGAGATGTACTTGTAGTTGCGGGACGAGACGAGTTCGTCAGCCGTATCACCAACTAGCCGTAGTACGCACTGACTGCCTTCGGGCAGCATGTGCATATCAAGCCTGCAAAGGTACATAACACCCAATGCCTTTCAATCGAGTGCTAGCAGTCGTCACAGACGACCCTTCGGATATCAACACCGTCTCACGGGCAGCCGATATCGTCCGAGACGATCACGGTCGTCTATATGTCATCTATGTGATCAAAGTACAGCGATCGCTACCGCTTGATGCCGAGATTGAAGACCAGATAGCACGGGGTGAGCAAGTATTGCACCGTTCGGAGCGTTTGGCGCGCCTTCCTCGTAGCGATATCGATTCTCAACTGCTCCAGGCGAGAGATCTGGGCCCGGCTGTGGTTCACGAAGCGATTGTCAGAGATGCCGACGCCATCGTAATCGGAACCTCTTATCCAACGAATTACGGGTCTTTTTCGCTCGGAAACGATATCCCGTACATACTCGAACACGCTCCATGTGATGTAATTTTGTGGCGAGAACACAGCAGTTCCGCAAAACCAGTTGCCCGGACGGCTCGAAATGGTCAGGGCTAGTCAATTGAACTCAGTCGCGGCAGATACACCAGTCGAATCAGGACCCGTACCTGAATGAACGTAATAATCGTAGGAGCCGGAAATCTCGGCTCCTCACTCGCCCGGAAGCTAAGTGACCTGGGGCACCGGATCACCATTATCGAGAAGGACCCAAAGTCCGTCTCGCTGCTGCCACGCGGGCGAGTCGATTCCGGGGTGATGACCGTGATTCATCGCGACGGCTCTACCGGTGCGGCGATGATCGAAGCTGGAATCGCTAATGCAGATGTGTTTATCGCAGCGACAGGCAAAGACTCGCTGAATGGTCTTGCAGCCCAACGGGCGAAGACCATCTTTCAAGTTGATGAGGTAATGACTGCTGTGAAAGACGAGGGTGCGAAAATCCTTTACGATTCACTCGGGATAACTACGATCAACAAAGCCTCACTGGCGGGTGACCAACTCGTGAAACTGTTGACTGAGGAGAAGTAGAAGTCTTTTGTATCTCGTAATTGTCGGCGGCGGAGTAGTCGGAGCACCACTTGCATCGTCTCTCATCAATGAGGGTCACGAGGTGTTTGTACTCGACCGCGATCCCTACACGGTCGCATCCCTTCAACGTGAGCTGGGAATGATCGCAACCGTCGGCGAGGCGACTTCCGTGCGGGCTCTCCAGGAGGCTGGTGCATCACGGGCTGGAGCGATAATAGCCACTACCGATTCGGATGAAGACAATCTTGCCGCCTGTCAGTTAGCAAGATCGAATTTCGATATTCCTCAAACCATCGCTATCGCACACTCGCCCGAGAACGCTGAGTTGTTCGATATCGCCGGTGTTGACCTTGTTGTGAGCGCAACTGATCTGGTTCTTTCAAACCTTGCAACCGCACTTCCGGCGCACCCGCTGATCAGGCTGATGCCGATTGCCGATCGCTCTCAAGAACTCGTCGCTATCAAGCTACCCGCCGCAGGTACCGTTATCGGCCGCACGCTTTCGGAGCTGACACTGCCGTACGGAACCAAGATCATTTTGATGGTTACCGCAGAAGGCCAGTCGAAAACCCCTGAAGCGAACACGCGGGTCGAAGCGGAAGACCAGATTGTCGCCCTGTCGCCAGCGAACTCCACTTCCGAACTGTGGGAACTTCTCACTGAACTGAGGTAATCATGCCCAAGACTGTCGCCTATTTAGGCCCCGAAGGCACATACACCGACGAGGCGTGTTACTTCTATGCTCCCGATGAGGAGCGAATTCCGTTTGCATCTCTTGGACTTGTGACGAGCGCTCTCGAAGATGGAACGGTCGATGAGGCGGTCGTTCCGATTGAGAACTCGCTTGGTGGGACCGTGATCGAAGTCGTTGACTACCTGATCACTTCGAAAAATTCCCACATCAAGGGCGAGATCCTACTTCCTATCGACCATTGCCTGATCACACGACCTGGTGTTCAGCTTTCCGACATCAAGGTTGTGATGTCCAAGCAGGAAGCACTTACTCAGTGTCGAGAGTTTCTGGCTACCGAACTCAGGTTCGCAGAACAGATTCCTACTACGAGTACTGCTTCGGCGGTCACCGACCTGAAGGAGTCTGACGACCGAACAGCCGCTATCGGACCACGCAGGTCGGCTGAACTAGCAAACTTACCAATTCTTATTCAGGGAATTCAGGATCGACAGAACAACGTGACGCGGTTTGCCGTGCTCAGTTCGAACGGCGACACCCCGGCCGAAGGCGACAAGACATCGATTGCATTTGATTTCGACCGACCGGATGCGCCCGGACTTGTGTTCGGGGCACTGAGTCCATTTGCCGATCGCGACATCAATCTGCTAAAAATCGAGTCACGCCCCACCGGCAAAGGAATGGGCAACTACATTTTCCTACTGGATTTCGAGGGTCACATCGACGAGCCGCAGGTCAAGGAAGCAATTGCAGAGCTGATAAAGCACACGGCGACGTTCAAGGTCTTCGGGACGTATCCAAGGGCCAGAGGGCTTGTCGGCGGCTAGTTGGTAGCTACACTACCCGTTTCGAGCGTGTGCGAATGTTGTACGTGTAGGCAGGATGCTCGATTGCCTCGATGCGTTAGAGGCTTTCGTCGTCCAGATCGAGATCGTCGAATCCGTCGTCGTCTCGTATCAATGATGCGGCCCGTCTGCCCTCGGTCGCGGCGGTTGCCATGCGTTCCCGGGTTGCTGAGGTGAGTTCATCAGCCTTATCGCGCCATTCCCGGCTTTGATCCAGTATGAATGCTCGTGTTTCTTCACCCGATTTTGGGGCCAGGATCATTCCGGCGACAAATCCGCCGATACCGCCCATTAGCAGTCCAAGGAGGAATCCTCCTCCTCCGCCATTTTCATTCTCAGCCATTACTTACCTCTGGTGGCCTTCGATTGTTGGTGGTTCGCAAAATTGGCCACCGAACGCTCTCTAATCTTGATCACTGATCGAGTCTTCTTTGGTGGACTCTTTTGAGCCGAACATTTTTCCGAACCCTTTAAACAGTCCAAGCACGCCAATCCCTTGCGCTACAGGTTTCAGTACCGCTGCAGCTTCTTCGACGGCCTTACGTGCGACTGCGACCCTCCCGAACGTTTCTTCGAAGCCTACGGCTACGTGTTCCATTCGATCCATGAAGCTGGTTAGCCGCCGGTGCAAATGCCGGTAAAGCACCAATGCATACACCAAAATAGCGAAAGTACCGATCAGAAAGATGATCAGTACGATGTCTTTTATCTGGGCTATGGTCTCAGCGGATGTCATGTGTCGTTCAGTATCGAGAGTGTTGATTTCACGTTCAAATCAAGTTGATTTTTACGATTCGTCAACAGGGGAATGTGAGACCCCTTGAGTTCAGGTTACCAGTGATGACCACTTTATGGCAATAATACAAAGTATTTGCTTCATAAGCATTTACTTAATTACCGGTCGAAAAGCGATCCTGGCTGACATGTCCGGCAATAGCTCGTCACACGCTTATTCGCCGTAATAACCGTGATTTTGCTTCCGCATCGCGGGCAGTTTACGTTTTTCTTGCCGTGCACGCTGAGGAAGTCACGGATCTTACGGTGGATCTGGTCACCTACCCGCTCTCGCAGGACGTCGACTGCCGCTCCAGTCACTGAGTAGATCGACCGGTGCAGCGATGCTTTCTCATCGACCGAGAGTTTTGTGACTTTTCTGAACGGGTAGATCATCGCGTGATGAAGGATTTCATCGGCATACGCGTTTCCAATCCCAGCGATGAGCTTCCCACGGGTGAGCACGCCTTTTACCTCGCCACGGAACGGCTTTAGTCAGAGATTGAACTCATCGAGAGAAAAAGGTTCGTCGATTACGTCGGGTCCTTTATTTTCGAGCCTCACGATCTCACTGCGCTGATCAGGTGCGATGTAGTAGACCTGCCCCATTCGTTTCTGGTCGATATAACGAAGCTGCTTACCCGATCTCATCTCGAATACCAGAACGGTCGACGCCATCATCCGAGTCGCCGGGTCGCACCACATCAGTGCGCCAGTGAGCATCGGGCTGATGATCAGCTCACGATTATCCGAAAGGCCGATCTCGAGCAACTTGCCATGCCGTTCTATCGATTCGACGCGCTTGCCTCGAAGTTAACGTCCTGCATGTTTCGAAGCACGAGTAGTTTTCGTTCGCTGGCGGTGACAATTTCATCACCAACAAGACGCGTCAGTAGAAACTCCCGGATTACGACGAGATCAGGTGCTTCTGGCATTGTTTACTGGAACCACCAAATCAGCACAGCCGGGCGGATGCGACTGGCTTACTCCAGGAAGTCACGGAGTTTCTTCGAACGTGTGGGGTGACGAAGCTTCCGGAGCGCTTTAGCCTCGATCTGGCGGATTCGCTCGCGGGTAACACCGAACTCACGCCCGACTTCTTCTAGAGTTCGGCTACGACCATCTTCGAGACCGAAGCGGAGTTGCAATACCCTGCGTTCCCGCTCGCTTATCGAGTCGAGCACGTCGTCCACCTGCTCTTTGAGCAGTTGGTACGAAGCGGCATCCGAAGGTGCCGGCGTGTTGTTGTCTGGAATGAAATCACCGAGCGAAGAATCCTCTTCCTCACCGAGCGGTGTTGCAAGAGAAATAGGCTCCTGAGAGATTTTAAGAATCTCTCTTACACGCTCAGCCGGCATCTCCATTTCTTTCCCGATTTCCTCGGAAGTGGGCTCTCTGCCAAACTCCTGCACCAGCCGACGACTCACACGTAACAGCTTGTTGATCGTCTCGACCATGTGCACCGGAATGCGAATTGTCCGGGCCTGATCTGCGATCGACCGGGTGATCGACTGTCGAATCCACCATGTTGCGTAAGTGCTGAACTTGTAGCCCTTGCGGTAGTCGAACTTCTCTACGGCTCGGATCAAGCCGATATTGCCCTCTTGAATTAGATCGAGAAGCGACATTCGGCGCCCGATGTACTTCTTAGCAACCGAAACGACCAGGCGAAGGTTGGATTCAGCCAGATGTCGCTCGGACCTTTCAGACTGATCTTCTATCTTCGAGAAATGTGCGCCGAGAAGGAATTCGTAAACCACCAGCTGTTCTCGATACGCCTTAGTTCCAGTCTTTTTCACGAGCTGCCCAAGATTAGGGTCGGCATCGAGTGCGTCGAGCGTCTCAGGTGCAACGAGCGCAGAATCAATCGACAGGTCCTTGACCAT
>Ga0302135_10001119_pt1 | contig 16035 bp, 18 predicted proteins | sample CBN3_surface_MG_FD_203119 | JGI IMG/M metagenome (GOLD analysis project Ga0302135, IMG submission 203119) | Marine microbial communities from Western Arctic Ocean, Canada - CBN3_32.1 | ecosystem: Environmental > Aquatic > Marine > Oceanic | place: Canada: Western Arctic Ocean | collected...
CTGAGCAGCCTGTCGAACACGATAACTAAAGACATTATTTCTTTAATTAAGTCGGAAACAGAAACTTACAAGTCAGTGTACTTTCCTGAAGAAAGTTTTTATTTGATTACTTTTACCGGGCATAATACAACTTACTGTTTTGATTTACGTGGTACGTTAGAAGACGGTTCTTATAGAGTAACGCGGTGGCCCGGAACAGGGTTTACTTGTTACGAACGAAAGCAGAACGGAACGTTACTTATAGGAAGTTCTCTTGGTATAGGGCTTTACGCTGGATACCTAGATAACGCAAAGACATACCGTTTTCAGTATACGAGTCCTGAGTTAAGTTTTGGTGACATAACAAAATTAAAGTTTCTTAAAAAACTTAGGCCCGTTATTATTGGCGGAAGCGGTGCTGATATATACACCAAATGGTCTTACGACTTTAAGTCAGCTTCTGGAACTTCTTTTATATCTCTGCCTACGCAGGCTACAGCCTATTTTAACGAGTCAGAGTTTAACGTAGGTCAGTTTTCATTAGGGGAACTTGTGAATTCTAAGCTAAGTGTAAACGCAAATGGTAGCGGTACAAGTCTTTCGATAAACATGGAAGCAGACATTAATGGAGAAGAATTATCTTTACAGGAAATAAACGTGCTTGCACTTCTGGGTAGGACTATATGAGTAACTATACTAAAACAACAGATTTTGAAGCTAAAGACAGCTTATCTTCGGGAGACGCCGGGAAAGTTATTAAAGGCACAGAGTTTGAAACCGAATTTGACAACGTTTCTACAGCTATTGCAACTAAAGCAAACCTAGCTGGACCGACGTTTACAGGCACTGTGACTATAGCTGCCTTAACATTTACTGGCACGTTAGCGTCAGGGACTATTAACGGAGGGACTTACTGATGGAGCCAGGCACTATAGCAGGACTCTTAGGCACAGGCGTAGGCGCTGCGTTAGCTTCAGAAGGGTACGACGCTCTTGGGGCAGCCGGAAAAGCAGGTCTAGGGCAAATGGCGGGGTACACACAAGACCCCAATACTAAACGGTATTCCGGTGGCCTTGCTGACGAACTTTCCGACAGACTGACGTTCCAGCCGTACACCGTGACGACAGCAACGGGCAGTAACTTTGGTATGTCGCAGCAGCCTGACACAGTAGCCGCAGACGGCACTGTTGTCCCCGGTAGCATGGATTACCTGTCTACGCTTTCCCCTGACGAGTTGTTGTTTCAAAACGCTCAACTAGGGCGAGCCGAATCCTTTTTTGGTGACGCATCTCAAAGCCTTGGCGACACTGTGCTTGAGGACGGTACTGTTGTTCAGGGCCGTGAAAGCCAAGTCTTCGACAGAATGATGTCGGCTATGGCTCCTGAGAGGGAACGAGCGCGTCTGGACTTAGAACAGCGTTTAGCCAACCAAGGACGCTTAGGCGTTCGTACAGGGATGTTTGGCGGTACTCCCCAAGGACTTGAGTTAGCCAAAGCTGAAGAAGAAGCTAGAAACAAAGCAATATTAAGTGCTATGGAATTCGCAGGTGGCGAACAGGAAAGACAGGCTAGGATAGGAACTGGTATGCTTGCGTCTGGGTACATACCACAGTCACAACTGTTGAGCGCTCTTGAACCGGGAATGGTCGGTGCTGAACGAAGACGTCAGGCTATCTCAGAAGCTACAGGTGCTTATGGAGAAACTTACGCTTCTGGTCTTGACGCTCTGTTGCTGTCTAGTGTAGGGCAAGGAAATCTTGTAGGATCGCTTGGTTCGTCTTTAGCTAGTTCAAGCATGTCGGGTTTACTTAGTGGGTTGTTTAGTTAACAGGAGTAGATAGATAATGGCCACATTTTCACAACAATTTCTTAGTAATTTAGGGAACCCCCAAGGTATGCTTGCGGGTGCGACACAACTAGGGCAGGCTCTAGGTAGTGCGCCAGGTATTATTGCTGAGGGAAATAAAAGAAGGGCGCTTGGAAAACATAATTTAACTACTCTTGATGGCCGGATAGCACACACTACCGCTTTGTTAAACCAAGAAACAGACCCACCAAAAAGACTAGCACTGTCTAATGATCTTGCTGAATTACAAAAACAAAAAACAACAGAAACAAAAAAAGAAAGTCAACAAAAAATTAAAGAGCAAACTGCCGACAGGCTTCGTGAAATAGGTAAAGAGGAAGAAGCTGACCAATTAGAAAGTGGATTGCTGACTATTATTCAAGCAAATTCTGTAATAACTACCGCAGCACAACCAGAAGAAATGAAAATACAAAGGAGAAAATTTATTAAATCTCAAGGGATTGCGTTAGGCAGTCCTATCTATGGTAATGTTGAGAGTGGCGCTTATGACCACATGCCTGCTTCCGTGTTTACGACGTTTGTAAAAAACTACAAAGAAACAAGCAAAGAAAACGAACGTGATGCACTTTTGTTACAGAATATAAACAGCCGCTTAAAAAACACAAAAGACGAAACCGAAAAAAATCGTTTGGGAAACATAGCTAATGATTTTGAGTCGGGTTTTATAGATACAACAGAAGCAGTAAAGCAACTTAGAAACAAAGAACAAAAACAACTAACGTTTACAAATAGAAAACAACAGTCAGTTGACGGCAACATTGTTTGGGTTGCGGACGTGACACCAGTAGACAGAGAAAAGTTTGTTGGGTACTTTGACGACGCTAGAAAACAATGGCTTCCTGTTTCTAGCAATAAGGTGAAAGACATTCCTACACCAAAAGGAATAAAAATTCCTGGCGCACCAACTAAATCCGAGCTTAACGAGGCAATTTATTCTTTAGAGCAGCTCCCTTCTTACAGTGACCTCAAAATAGAGGACAAAGAACAAGCTAAACGTAGGTTTGCTCTTATAGTAAAAACACTAACAACAAACAAAGGGGTAGAGACAAGAGAGGAAGCTATAACAAAAGCGTTAAATGCAATAAAAAGTCAAATAACTGTAGAACCAAGGACTTTTAAGATGGGTTTAGGGCCTTTTTCATTTGATTTTGAGTTTTTAGAAACAACCACGCTTGACAAATCACCAACCCCATCATTTAAAATACTTCCGGAGCAAGCTAAAGAAGAAGAGCAGCCAGTGGATAAAGGATAAAGTAATGCCTATCTATAGAATTACCAATCCTAATACGGGCGAAACATTAAGGGTCGAGGGAGATACTGCGCCTACTCAGGCAGACGCCGCTGCTCTTTTTGCGTCAAGAACCCCGTCGGCTGCTGACAGCACACCACCCCCATCACAACAACAAGCAAGTAAGAATAAAGACATCTCATGGTTAGATGAAGCTTTGTATGCTTTTGATGCAGCAGACACTGACATTGAAAATTGGCATTTAGCTATGGAAGCTTTTATGCCTAGCCTTGGTATTCCCAACACTAAACTGACTATAGGAAAAGGCGATGATTTAATTGGTATTGAAACGGAGGAAGACCGTCATGGGACTGAGTGGGCTAATTTAAAAACTTATGAAGAACGAAGAGAATTTCTTCAAAACAAAAAAAAGACAAGCCTTGAAGAAGAACACGCGGATGTAATAGAGTTTCAACAAAAAGAAGGCATCTCAGCCTCTGCTGACCTTTTAGGAAGTTTAGCAGGGACGTTAGCAACGCCTACTACCCTTACTCCTTTTGGGAAAACTTTACCAGGAGCTTTAGCTGTTGGGGCTTTTTTAGGTACAGAGACAGAACTTGCAAGACAATCCGCTCAAGAAGGAGAACTAGATGTTTCAGATGTTGTAGTTGAGTCTGCAAAGTTTGCGGCAGGTGCTGGAGTAGGGCATGGTTTAGAGAGAGCTGGTAAAGCAGTGTACGGTAAAATACTAGCTAATAAAAACTATGCAAACATAAAAAACCTATCGGGCAGAGTTAATGAAGAGTTATTAAACGGGGCAAAGTTGGGTTTATCTCCTAAAGACAACATTAAAAGAGCGCGGCAGCGGCTTGTGCTAAACAACGAAGACATGGCTGAGTTAATAGCCCACAGACAAGTAACATTTCCAACTAAAGAAACAGTAATAAAATCTATAGCTACTGATAAAAACATTGTAGTTTCTCATTCTAAAGCTAGAGAAGTTGCTGAAAAAGTATTAACTCCTTTATCTAAGGCTGTTAAAGAAATATCAAAACCTGTTTTTGGAAGACTAAAAAAGCATGATTTTGAATATCATAAAAATGTTAAACTGAACGAAAACAAAGCTAGTAAATTTATGCAACTAGGGACAAAACTAAGTAAAGGAAGTTTAAAACAACAGTACGCTAAATTTGAAACAGAATTAGCTAACAGTAATTTTGCTAAAGCAGAAACAATAGCACGAGAACATTTTCCAGAGATAATTGAGCCGTTAAAAGAAATTGTTGGAGAAACAGGGATTTTAAATAATCTCCATAAACAACTTAATGAAGCAGGAGCTAAAGTAAAGTACCGTGCAAACTACTTTCCTAGGAAAGTAAAAGATTATCCGGGTTTACGGGAAGCCCTTGGAAAAGTAGGAAATAAATTAGACGGGCTTTTAAATAGAGAAGCAAGGAAACAAGGTTTTCAGAGCTGGCGGTCTTTAGACGACGATGATATTAGTATAATTATAAATACTTTTCTTTCAAAGAAACACGCTCAAGCAGGAACAAAAAAACTTGGTTTAGGCCAAAAAAGAACTGTTAAAACAGTAGACTCAGAATTACTTGGCGACTTTTATTACACTGCCCCTGAGTCTTTGAATTTTTATATAACGTCTGCTGTAAGGGAGATAGAGAGACGAAAGTTTTTTGGGAAGCAGAACATTGTAAAAGGGTTCGACAATAAGACTGACATAAAGCAGACAGTAGGAAATTTAGTTCGACAAGAGATGGAGCTGGGACGAGTATCAAGCGACGGCGCAGATCAATTAGGTATGCTTTTAACAACACGTTTTGGTCCAGGAGAACAAGCAACAAATAAAATACTCGCTACCGCCAGAGACATTCAAACAGTAACACTACTGGCTCACCCTGACTCTGCTCTTTTTCAGTTAGTAGACCTAGGCTCTTCTCTTTTTATGAATGGCGTTATAAACACAATTAGAAGTTTAGTTCCAGCTGCTAGAAAAAAAACAATAACGTCTGCTGAAGAGTTTGGAATACTAAACAACATATCAGCAGAGATAAATTCTCATGGTGGTATGGCTCCGCTTGTAGATAAGTTTCTTAGGCTGTCTGGGTTTAGAGGTGTAGACAGGTTTACTAAGGATACTTTTATTGACGCAGCTTACTTAAAAGCGACACAAACCGCTAAGAAAAACCCTAGAAAACTTGTAGAAGAATGGGGAGACATTTTAGGCGATGACATGCCTAAGTTAATACATGATTTAAAAACAGGAAAAATAACAGAAAACGTAAAGTCTTTTTTGTACAATGAATTAGCGGGTGTGCAGCCAATAGACCTGTCTGAAATGCCTGAATTATACCTTAAAAACCCAAACTTAAGACTTCTTTATTCTTTAAAAACTTTTGCCGTAAAACAACTAAACGTTGTCCGTGAACAAATTGTAGAAGAAATGGTTAACGGAAATTATAAAACAGGTTTTACAAACGCTGCACGATACGTGGCAATTTACGGTTTAATTGGCGGAGCTGTCGGAACAGCACGGGACGCCCTTCTGACTAAAGAATTACGCCCAGAAGTGTTTTCCGACAAAGCACTAGAAAACCTTTTGGCTGTTGCTTTTTTAAATAGGTACACAATAGAAAGACATTTGGTGCAAGGTAAAATAGGGCAGTACGTGGAAGGAATAGCAACTCCTGCTATCTTAAACATAGGAGACGACATTGGTAGTGCTGCCGTAAAAGCCGCAGGGATAGCAATACAAGACGAAGAAACAAATCCTGAAGTTTTTAAAAAGGCAATGACTAAACTTCCTGTGTTGGGAAAACTTTACTATAACTGGTTTCTTGGCGGTGCAGAGCGCAGGATAGAAAGGGACAGAAAAAAAGAAATTCAAGACTACAACAAAAGAATGGGAATAAATTAATACAGAAAAACCTACGCAACGTCTTATGCGTTAAGCTGACCGACGTTGCGTAGGTAATCATAATGGTTCAGGACTTTAGCGCACGTTTAAATCTCGCAGCTATTGCCAACACAAGCCAACTGCTGTGACCCTTCTGTCATGTCTGACTCTTCCGACACGTTCCAGTCAATCTCTGTGGGAAAGCCCTCAACTAAAGCAGCAAACTCTTCGTCGGACTCCACCGGCTCGTAAGGAGCTTGTTGGTACGTGTGTTCTGAGTAAGGCAAAAAGCTAATGCCACTAACTTTGTCGAAGTTGTTGTACAGCCATTGTCCTACATCAAGAAACTCATGGTCTCTATAATAGCAAGTCATGCTGGGCTTGTGTTCACACCAGTGTTCCTGGTAAGCTTCCCAGAGGTCTAACTGTTCCATAGCTCCCATGTCTGTCGCTACCACAGCGCCTTCAGGAGACTTCACAGGGAACGAAAAGATTTTAGTAGTAGCTGAGGTTATGTCTTCTTCCACAGGCACTCCAGCAGCTTCTAAGACACTACAGAGGGGGTCTCTTGCATCTGCTCTGACTCTCCTTATGTACTGCTTAGAGTACCGTGGGTGTATACCAGAGGAGCTGTCCACTAGCTGGCTAACCGTTCCCGAAGGTTTGACGGCAGTGATCGCGGTACTGGTGTTAATCCCAAGACGTTTAGACCACTTAGCGTTTGTTTTAATGGCTTCTTCTTTAAGCTGCGTAAGCCAATGCTGAAGTTCACTACTCCCGACCCTCCCTGACATAGTAGGATGGTCCATAATTCCCGTTAGCGAGACACCTAGTAACGCTTCTTCTTCGGTGTTCGTCTTCCATATCTTCCGTAAGTACCTGAAGTCAGTTAAGGTTGCTTGTAAAGTCCCTAGTATAGCAGCAGTCCTTACCTTTATCCGCAGGCTTTCTAACGTATCTTCTGGCCTAACGACAACCTCAGAAAGATTACAGAACTGGTACGGCCTGAGTATAATTTCAGAACATGGGTTAGTACCGAAGTCTACTTCGGCGTCCCTACGTCCGTTCCTAGCAGCCTGCGCCTGGCTCGCTACCCGACTAAAGACACCCCGCTCTCCCGAATGAGATTCGTACAGACTTTTCCACTCTTCCAAAAAAGCACCAAAGTCAGGCTTCTCTGTGTAGCAAGCAGAGTTGTTGGCTAGGCCGCGCTGTGGATTCTCTACCCACCACTGCCCAGACTTGCAGCGTCTTATTCTGTCGTCAGTGAGGTTACTGAGACTGATAAGGGCACTTCGTCTAACTCCTCCGACAACAACGACTTGTGCAATCTTACAGCAGAGATCGTGACATTCGATAGAGCTGAGTCTTCTGCCAGCAGCGTTTCTAAAGACTTCGATAGTAAAGAGGAAGAGGTCAATAAGAGGCTCAGGACCACTCGCTCTACCTCCGAAAGTCTTAAGGGGTGACCCCGCAAGTCTAACTCCAGATACGTCGTGCTTGGGTACTTGACCAGTATACAACATTGCAATAAGTTCTCGGTACGCTTTTGCCCACCCAATTTTTGAGTCAGCGACGTGTATAACTGTATCGGTATCATGAAACTTCTCGGCTACTTCGGGTAATTTACTTATGTACTGTCTTTCTACGCTGAACCCCACACCTGTTCCACACATTAAAACGTACATCATTTCATCGAACGCTTTAGGATGGTCTATAGGTAAGTAAGAGCAATTGAAACCAGCCACGTTATCTCTATGTAAAGCTTCACCAGCAGTCATTAAAGCTCTCATGGAGGGCATGACGTTAAGCGTCTGTATCTGTGTGAAGATGTCCTGAGCTTCATGTTTTTTTAGTTTGTCTTGAGACACCCAGAAGTCCAGGTAGCGGTTGACAGTCTCTTCCCAAGACTCTCTGCGCTGCTCCTCTGGTAAGTAACGAGCGTACCTTGATTTGTGTATGTACTGTTGGTATGCATCCATTATAATTGGTAATCTCCATCTGTTATCAGTGACATTTTTATTTGGTCAAGTAAAAAGTACAGTTCGTCTCGTTCCATATTAGTAGAGACCGTTATGTAGTCTGGTGATTTCATAATACAAAAAGCCGTCTCGTATTCCTTTAACTTTTTCGAATTTAGAGCAGCTTCAAAAACTTGCTCCACACTTATTTGTTTCCCAAAACCGCCGTCTATGACCTTCATTTCGTAGGTTCTACTTGGTAGTTTTCTGGGTACGTATCTAGTTGTTGCATTAATTTTTTTTCGTAGTACTCCGCTTTGAATATATCCTGTATTCCGTTTTTATAAGGATACCGCCACCGATACTTAAGGGAGTTACCGCGCAAGTACCCAATGTATTCCTGTGGAGTTAACATAGCTTCTATGCCCTCTATGCACTCGAAATTACCTTGGTTATAATGTACAGGATTTTGTACATCGTCGTCAGTCCTCTCCACAGCTTTTTTTGTGTTGCCTCTAGTGGAATCTTCGGGGCAAACAAATGTCATGTCGTCCCACTCTTTAGGAGTAGCCTCCCTCAACTGCGTCTTCGTTCTCTTCTTCGTCATTTATAAAGTCCTCTTCAAATTTATCTATGTTGTCAACAAGTTTGTCGTCAAACCTGTCTAGCAGTTCTTCGGAGCTTATCTCCAAAGCTTCTAGTAAAGCGTCAGGGTCGTAAGTGTTCAATAAGTACTCCCTAAGCTCTGTTAGTGTCAGAGACATCTTTTAGCAACTCCTCTAGTGTGTCAACGCTGTACCAAGGTATGCTCTCTTTCTCACACCAACGGTCCATCGTGATTTTCCCCCCTTTCCTGACTTTCTTTAAGGGGTCCATTAGTACAAAGACAAGGTGCTGGTCCTCTGGTAAGCTGTCCCTGATACTTGTGTACTTTTTAGTGTCCCCTTCCCTAAAGAAACCTTTGCACTCCACAAGTGTACCGGACGGCTCGTGCACAAAGTCAGGACAGTACTTGCGGTGAACAACGTAAGGAACTCTAAATGGTTCATAGTCAAAATCTTTTAGTAAGTTAGAAACAGTTTGTTCAAAATTACTACGAAACTTTAATTTCTTGGACCTTCGGCTCATAATGCACCTCTGTTAAATAACGTGGGCCGCTTGAATACAGGAAGCCCCTGACTTTAGGCCAGCAGACTTTCTTGTACTGGCAGTAAGAACAACCGATAGCAAGTTTTTGATTACCGCTCTTGCCGTCAGGCTTAGTCTCGTAACAAACTTCCGGTGGTGTCTCTTCTTTTACTACTTCTTTTATACGGTTTATGTGGTCAGCGACGTCATAGTTAATAAGATGGTGAACACGGGATGACTCATCTTTCGCGTCGTACTTTAAGTAAGTAAGGTGTCCATTGGCTTTGTCCATTGCCAACCAGCCAAACTCGCTCTGTCCTTCTGAAGCTGCGTAACCTTTAATCTGAGCAACGTACCCAAAGGGGTCGTCATAAGCCAGTGTTCCTTCCTTAAACTTCTTGAACCCAAAGGTAGATGCAGACTTAACGTCTGTTACCAAGCCGTCTATCTTGCAGTCCATAGACCCGGTGATGCCGTTAACTTCACATTTCTTTTGTTCGTCTGTGACAGAATGTCCAGCGGCTCTCGTCAGAAATAACAGCAACTCTTCTATGACATGCCCGTAGAGAAACTTGACGTAAGTATGCGGCGGTATATCTTCTTTTGTTTCTACTTCATTAAAGACGTTCCACAGGAATCTGTCCTTGCGGCCTATGTTAGACATACGGAGTTTACGGCTTCCGTCGCGTTTTTCTTTGAACTCCTGACGCATCAGGTCTTTCATACGCTCACCAAATAGGTCTATACATTCGTCTATGTCTACAGACTCTTCGACAGACTTAGTAGAAACTAAATTATAAATGTCGTTAACTAATGTGCTTACGTTTTTCATTTGTAGCCCTCTGTTATTTCTTCGACAACTTCTTTAGCTTGCTCCGGTGTGCAGTTGAACCACTCAAACTTTCTTTCGTAAACCTTTTGTAATGCCCCGTGTGCTTCAGACTCCGCTGATCTACGGTCTGTAACGTCCCAAGAAGCAACCAAAGAGTAGTCCCTGAAAGGAGAAGAAGTCTGATAGTTGTAGAGACGGTCTTCTGCGTCTATTGCCATACCAACCTTTACCCACTCAGGGAAGTTTGGGTTAATAATGACGTACACCTGACCTTCTGTGCTGCTTTCGTACTTCTCAAGACTGCTAAAAGCAGCGTCCTCAAAGGTCTTATAGCTTCCAGGCTTGTGTAGAGGATGCGAAGTAGGGATGTAACGGCTGTTAACCCACATACGTTTACTGTTCTTACGAGCATGAGAAGCAAGAGTTCTACGTCCCCCGTCTTTACAGCCAATATAATACTCTGTCCCGTTTTCTACTATAATGTTTGTTTTGTAGCTCATGTTGTCTCCTTAGTGTGTCTCCGCCCACGTAGTTCCTATCTTGTATTCACCGTCAAGAGGACACCTAAGACCAAACTCAAGTCCTGCTGCTTTCAGGCATTCAACCGCAAGCCAACCGAACTTGTCTGCTTGGTCTCCTCGTACCTCTGTTTGCACCTCGTCATGTATATTTCCTATGAATTTATATTCTAAGCTCCACTGTCTAGCGTAGTCGTCAAGAATAACTAATGCCTTCTTCATTACAACCGCACCTGCTGACTGTAGTAAAGTATTTAGTGCAGCGTGTGCAGACCTGACGTACAGTCGTCTTCCGTCAAGCCCCCTAAGATAACCTCTTGAAGATGCCCTACTAACTGATTCTCTAAGGCGTTCAAGATGAGGTGTATTCCGAAGAAAGCGTTGCTTAAGCTCCTTGCCATGTCGTGAGCCTCCTCCTGTGATACTTCCGATTTTTTCGTCTCCTGCTCCATATAGGAAAGCGTAAATAAAAGTTTTTGCTTCAGCTCTTGTTCCAAGTCCCGCAGCTTCTTGATTTCTTGTGTGTACATCTCCTGTGAGTAGGACATTCGTAAACTCCTCGTCGTTCATGTAGTGTGCTAACATTCTTAGCTCTAAACCACTGGCATCAAAACCAACCAGTTTAGTTCCCGTAGGGACAGCCCAACAGGAACGACATTCGCTTCCGTAAGGGCTGTTGCTTGAAGGAACCTGTGCCATATTAGGTGACATGTGTGTCATACGCCCAGTAACCGCACCGTTGCTAATGACACGCCCATGAACCCTTCCTGTTTCTGGGTTCAAATGTTCTAGCCAAGAGTCAACCTGTGCGTACCGTTTCTGTAGCATCAGGTACTCAAGACAGGAGCGAGCTTCCGGTAGGTCTACTGTTTCGAGAACCGACTCGTCCACAATCGGATTACCTTTTTCTGTAACCTTTGAAAAAATAACACCAAGCTGTCCAAGCCTTCTTGCAATCTGTGGGCGAGAGCCGACGTTGAAGACTTCAATACGGTCCTTAAGTTGCTTGCCAGTTTTATCAGACACTCTCTTATGGATAATGGGCGGGAACCTCTGTTGTAAAGTTTCTTCAATTTCATTCATTCGCTCCTTAAAGGTAGCGCATAACTCACGCGCTTTATTCTGGTTAAGTAACCAACCGTTCAACTCCTGCTGGTTCATCAGCGCCTGAACCTGATGCTCCAAGATAATAGAGTCCTCTGAAAAACAAGACATGTCCCGGATCAGCCTAGTGTGTACTGCTTCCGTCACTTCTACGTCACGCTTACAGTACTCTACCATCTCCTGTGAGAGCTTTGACCAGTCGTTGTAGTCACCCTTTGGAAACCCTAGTAAAGCACCCCAGTTCCTTAGAGAATGCCCACCTTCCCTGCTTGGGTCTGCGAGCCTAGAAAGAACCAAAGTATCAACAATCCTCTTAGGCTCTACAGAGAGACCCCACAGACGTTCCAGAACAGGCAAGTCGAACCCCAAGAGGTTATGACCAACAACGCTTAGATCGCTTCTGAGGGCTTCTGAGAGACTTTCAGGGCTGGTGTGTACTTTATTCACCCCATTTTCCCTAGTTACAGCACACCAAATCCTTGTGGGGTCCAGGCCGTCCGTTTCTATGTCAAGATAAATCAACATATACTCCTTCGTCCATCTCTATGTCAAGATAAATCAACATATACTCCTTAGAAGTCACCTTCTGAGAGCGGGTTAGGAACCTCAGTTAACCTGCCCGTAGTGCGGTCGTAGTTTAAGTAACAAGACGGGCCTGTCTCCCCTGTGTACCTGTTTTTTAAGACGCGCACTGTCGTTGTATTCCTTACGGCTTCGTCCTCATTCTGTTGGTCTCGTTCCATGCCGATTACAATGTCTGACAGTTGGGCTATCGTCTGACTACCGCGCAGTTCACCTAAGCTAATCCTCGCACCGTCTTCATGTGCGCGTCCCTGCGCTCGTCGTAGATGTGATACAAGGAACAGACTAATTCCTGTCTCAGCAACTAACATCCGTAGCTTTGTCATAATCTCGTCTATGGCTTTTCTTTCGTCAGCGTTTTCCTGTGCCGAAACAACAATAGAAAGGTGGTCCAGTATGATGTACTCGCAGTCCAGAGCTTTTGCCATGTACCGCGCCCGCGCTAACAGGTTGTCGGCAGAAGTTGAACCCCAGTGGTCAAACAAGTAGTACCTTCCTGTACCTAATGTTTCTTCCCAATAAGGTCTTAGTTCCGCAACGTCGGTGTCTTCCTCAAGATGCAGGGGACGGTTAGCCGCTATTGACATAATACCCAAGGTTGTCCGTGGTATGTCTTCTTCTAGCGCAAGGACGCCTATGTTCCCTGTGCAACGCTTTAGTAAGTCAAATTCTAATTCCCTAATGAACTGCGACTTACCCATGCCGGAACCGCTGGTAATAGTGACCAACTCGTAAGGTCTATGCCCCTTCGTTAGTTGGTTCAAGCCTTCCCAAGGATACGGTACGGACTTAACCTTACGTTTCTCTACCAGTTTGTCCCAAGTATCCAACCCTTGGATAATACCGTCTGGTTGATAGACAGGGGAATTCCACCATAGCTGTACAAACTCTTTAACCTTGTTTTCGGTTAGCATGTCAGAGGCGTCCTTCAAAGGAAGCTTAACAATCTTAAGTTTAGAAGGGCTGAATAAGTCTTTTACTTGGTCAACAGCAGCTAATCCAGGCTTGTCGTTGTCAAAGCAAAGAACAACAGTCTCGTAAGACTCTAGCCACTCTAGCTGTTCCTTGATTTCCTTGGCGGCAGAGGCAGCACCCGCTCGTAAACTTACGACGTCGCCTCTCTTACCTAACATTTCAAAGGCTGCTGCTGCGTCAAGCTCACCTTCCGTGATCGTAATGAACTTGTTGGTGGTGCATTTGGTCTGACCAAAGAACCCAACTTCGCTGGTCATAGCACCAGTGCAGTAGAAGTTCTTTGTACCGACGTCTCTAACTTTTGATGCTGCAAGTTCTTTTGTGTCTACATTGTAGTAAGGATAGTAGTGTTTTGTGATGGCTCCCTTCGCGGAGTACTCCACAGTAATACCGAATCTTCCACAAGTTTCTTGAGAAAGTCTCCTTTCGCTAATTGCAGCCATTCGCCCACCTAACTGTGGGAGAGTCCTTACTTGTTCGCTCACTGCTACTGGCTCCTGATTACCTGCGACGTAGTGGTTACAACCGACGGCGAAGCAGTACGCCCCACCGTCGTCATAAGTTCCCAAGGCGTCCGAAGAACCACACTTTGGACACGCCTCGTGCCTTACGAAGTTACCCACTAGATCAACCGTACCTAAATTCAGAGTCGTCCTGTGCTGGCTCAGCTTCTTCCAAGACCTTTAGACCCTCTAGGTACGCAGGCACACCGTAGATAGGGTGCTTGTCTCCTAACGAATAATTAAGTCTAACCTTAGAATTGTACGGTACCTCTCCTTCGTAGACTTCGCCAGCCGCGTCGTACCTATTAACCTGGAACTTCGACTTGAACTTGCGTTGCTTGTTGCCTTGGTAGTCTCGAATAGTAACACCTTGTGCTTCTAGGTCTGCTGCGTCTTCCTCGGATATTGTTACGGTCACGTTAAACGAACCGGTGTCTTGACCTTGGTACACATCATGTTCAGTGACGTGGCTAAAGTTTACGACACCTTCTAAACTTTTGTTTTCTCTTCCCATATTTATCTGCTCCGTGTCATTAGTTTATGTAAGGCTAAAACTGCTTGCCTATACCTATATTTTACCCGTGTTTTATGCGGTGGTCAACTACTATCCCTCAAACTTGCTCCACACTTATACCTTTCCGGGTATATTATTAACATTTTGTTTATTTTTATACCCTTAAGGGTATATAGGCCACCTTAGCCTAGCTAGGCCGCAATAGCTGAACGTCCGTGGTTCTCGTGGAACCCGTGTTTAACTTCGGCAGCCTTACGTGCTGCAATGGCGTCTTCCTTGTTGATAAAGAATCCTAGATGTAAAAGTTTATAGTCAGTTTTTATCCTAGCTGCCCATTTTTCATGATATGCGGACCAACTAACACCCGTAACGCCAGAAGTGTTATTTTTACTCTTACGCACGTTTCTTAAGTTTTCACGGTGCGTCACGTTTCTTAAATTACATAGCCGATTGTCTTGCTTATTGCCGTTGATGTGGTCTATCTCATCAGGCCAATGCCCGTACACCATCATCCAAATGATACGATGCCCATGATACCATTTGTCTCCAATGTGTACTTTTATATAATAACCCGCTTTGGCCCTATATTCTTGGCGACTTTGGCGTTTTTTCCTGACAAGGAAACCAGTATCAGGGTCGTAGCTATACCGCTCCTTAAGCTGTGCTTGTGTTGGTTTCTTATTTTTATTCACAATATTCTCCCAAGTTTTCAATAGCCAACTAAGGCTTTTTCTTATGTAAGTAACAAAAATCATAGTTAGGTCTCCTTTAGTGTTGCTTAAGTTAATTTCTTTTGTTTTCTTAACACTTAAGTATAGTTTAACACTCTTAAGTATAGTTTAGCACGTAAAAGACTAAAACACAAAAGAGTCAGTAATCTAATTTACGTGTTCCAGGGCTGACGAATATCTCCGGCAACTCTTGCTCTAAGTCTAGCGATGGCTGTATTAGGTCATCGTAGTAACCCTTACCAGCCCTAACGCACTCTGTACACATGTCCATGTAGAAACCAACAGCATCTTTCCTTGCGGCTTCCCTATCAGATAGTGTGTTATTGCAAGCTTTACAACGCATAGTCACGCTCCTCTAGTGTGTTTACCAGTGTTTTAAGTGTGCTATCTCTCAGGACAGGCGGCAGCTCGTTATCTAACTCTAGACACCACGTCAGTTCATCTGTGGCTATTTGCAGGGAGTGCTTTAGGCGAACGCTGGCGGCTCGCATGCTGTCCTCGACGCCGGTAGGCAATCGATTACTATACAGCGTTTTCTCAATAGCACTGAGCTGGTCGAGTTCGTCAAATAGTGTTTCGATAAGTTTGCCCAAGCTGCTGCGGTCTTGTGTAGGCTGTGAGTTTCTTAAAACCTCCGTGAGTACAGCGGAGTTTTTGTGCAGTTTTCCGTGATGTAAAAATGGCATGTGTGTTTCTCCAGTTATGTTGTTTTATGAAATGGCAGCTTGGTGTTCCATTAAAAGCTATAATGGTATATCAAGATTACATAGTGGCAAGCCTAGTTTATACCTAGTGCTGGTCGTTAGTCAACACGGCTAAGTACGATGCTTCGACATCGAGAAGTGCCAGGTCGTACCCGGCCCAGAATGCCAGTTGCTCTACCGTGTCCTCTAGCGGCTTACCCTCGCTGCTTATAGGTGGATCTGTGGAAAATCTGTGTGGCGGCTCTCTGGTTTCTTTCATACCGCCTCCCATTCGCCTAACGCTTGCAAATGTGGGATGATCCACCTTCCGTCTGCAGTTTCACTATATTGTGCAGCCGTGTAGCGGAGGTCATCCAGAAGACACTGAGTTACAAGCGCAAGGTCGTCGATAGCTTCCTGTATCTCAAAAACATCATCATTACCTAGTATGTCATGCTTCTTAAGGTACTCCAACGTATCCTGTACGTCGTATAGTTTGCTTAGGCTCAGGGTTCTATC
>Ga0302135_10001121_pt1 | contig 16034 bp, 14 predicted proteins | sample CBN3_surface_MG_FD_203119 | JGI IMG/M metagenome (GOLD analysis project Ga0302135, IMG submission 203119) | Marine microbial communities from Western Arctic Ocean, Canada - CBN3_32.1 | ecosystem: Environmental > Aquatic > Marine > Oceanic | place: Canada: Western Arctic Ocean | collected...
CACGGCCCCGATGTCCTCGGCATCGCGGAAGCCGTTGAAGGTGATCGCGCAGCCCTCCGCCGCGAAAGCCCGCGCCATCGCCAGGCCCAGGCCGCTGGTCGAGCCGGTGATCACGGCCGCGCGGCCGGCGAGCATTCCCCCCATGATCCGCGCTCCCCGCGCCCTATTTCTTGAAAAAGGCGTCGGCCGCGCTGCGATGGCTGGTCTTGCCCTCGATCGCGGTTCGGGCGCGGGCGATCTCGGCCTCAAGCTCGGCGATATAGTCCTCGAGTTCCTCGACCCCCAGGACCCCCAGATCCTTTTTGGGCTTGGCCTTGTTCCGGGGTTCCAGATCGTCGATATCCATGGCCCGTCCTTCCGCCTCGGCAATGCTACAATCGGCCCTTGCTACGAAGACCTACTATAGGAAAGAGCGGCGGCCCTGTCGCCGCCCCGTACAGCCCGAAACCGCCCGGAGACCGCCATGTCGAATCCCCTGCCCAAGACCATGACCACCATCGAGATTGCCGAGCCCGGCGGGCCCGAGGTGTTGCGCCTGGCGGAGCGCCCGGTGCCCGTTCCGGCCGAGGGCGAGGTCCTGATCCGCGTCGCGGCCGCCGGGGTCAACCGGGCCGATTGCCTGCAGCGCCAGGGCGGCTACCCGCCGCCGAAGGGGGCCTCGGACATTCCCGGCCTGGAATGCGCGGGCCATGTCGTGGCGCGCGGGCCAGGGACTTCGGGCTTCGCCGTCGGCGATGCGGTCTGCGCCCTGCTGACGGGCGGCGGCTACGCCGAATATGTCGCGGTGTCGGCGGGGCAATGCCTGCCCGTGCCCAAAGGGCTGTCGATGGCCGAGGCGGCGGGCGCGCCCGAGACCTTCTGCACGGTCTGGCACAATGTCTTCGAACGCGGCGGGCTGAAATCCGGCGAGACCTTCCTCTGCCATGGCGGGTCCAGCGGCATCGGCACCACAGCGATCCAGCTCGCCACGGCCGCCGGCGCGCGGGTCTTCGCGACCGCCGGGTCGGCCGAAAAATGCGCCGCTTGCACCGATCTGGGCGCGGCGCGGGCAATCAACTACCGGGAAGAGGACTTCGTCGAGATCGTGAAGGCAGAGACCGGCGGGCGCGGCGCGAATCTAATCCTCGACATGGTCGGCGGCGACTATGTCCAGCGCAACATCTCCGCCCTCAGGGCCGAAGGCCGGCTGGTCTATATCGCCTTCCTGGGCGGGGCGAAGACCGAGGTCAATCTCGGCCCGCTGATGATGAAACGGGCGACCCTGACCGGCTCCACCCTGCGCGCCCGGCCTTCCACCGAGAAGGGCCGTATCGTCGCCGCCATGCGCGGCCATTGCTGGCCTGGCCTGGTCGACGGCCGCTTCAAGGTGCTTGTCCACCAAACTTTTCCTCTGGCCGAAGCGGCCGAGGCCCATGCCCTGATGGAGACCAGCGCCCATATCGGCAAGATCGTTCTCACCGTCGCCGAGAAATAGAGAGCGCGCCTAACCCGGGGCCTTCGCCTCGGGCAGCCCGATCTCCGACGATCGGAGATGCAGGTCGCGTTGTGTCTCGATGCCGTGTTCGTGGAACTTGGCCCAGACCAGCAACAGGACCACCGCCTGCGCCGTCAAGGATCTTGGCGCAGACCAAACCTTCCGTGCCGCTCATCTACGGACTCCCAGTGAAAGCTTCGGTGTTGCAGCAGTCTCCCGTTCGCACGGCAAAGGTCCGGCGATTGCCTGACCGAGGGCACCAAAGGTCGCGGCGGAACCCGACCGGACCACAAGTGGCCCGCTCTCGCGACGGCTATTGCTTCGCCGGGCGATCGCTCGCATAGGTTTATCGACTCGGAACGGTTACGGCACCTTAGGCGATCCAACAGAAGCTGCCTAAAAATACAATTAACTTCGCCATTGCAAATTATTTATTATCTATACATAAAGTTTATTATGATTATCTGCAATCCCCAGGACAATGGAACGGCCTTCGACGCGAACCCGATAGCGGGTGCGTTGGTACGGCTCTATGAGGAATCCTTCGGCGGAAAGGAACGCGGGCGCTATCGGATCTCGACAAAATTCCTGCGCCAGATCGCCGGGCGAAAACGCCTCTATGCCGAAGAGATGGACGCCATCGGGCGCGCCCTGTTCGAAAGGGGCTTAGTGCTGATCGATCTTGAAAGATTTGTCGTCGTGCTCAGCCAGAAAACCTTCGACAGTTACCGGCGGGTCAACGAAGCGGCGATCACCGGCGACGATGGAGCCTAGGGATTCGAAAGTGCTTTAAGCCAGCGAGTTCCTCGACGTCGGACAATAATATTGTCATGGCCATTCCGATCTTAGGCGAAGGTTGAGCGGCTACCGTGAGCGGATATCCGTCCAAGGGATGAAAATGCGCGGCTGGAAAGGACGCACTCCATGCCCCGAATTATGTTATTCGTATTGCTTGCGTCGTTGGCGGTTCTTTCCTCGGGCGCGGCGAATGCGGCGACCCGACTCTATGTCTTCCTCGACAATCAGACGCTCGAGCTTGAGGGCGAAGCCCGAACGACATTGCAGTGGTGTCAATATCGGTGACAAAACCGGCCACGATATTGACAGTCTTGAGAACCTTCAGACGCCGGGCCTCCGACTGCTCCACCGCCGTACTTCGACTTCCACTCATAGAGCGTGGCATCGCTGATTCCGTGACGGCGACACACATCCACCGAGCATAGGCGGCGGATTGTTACCCGATACGTTACCCTGGCGCGAAAATAACTAGAGCTTAGAGATCGTTTTGACCTCTAAGCTCTTGATTTATTTGGTAGTTGATGAGGGACTCGAACCCTCGATCCGCTGATTAAGAATCAGTGCGCCGCGGCCTCTTCCAGGATCGAGGCCGCCGCATCGGCCAGGACCTGGCAGCCCAGCACGATGTCGTCCTCCTCCGTGTTTTCGGCGAAATCGTGGCTGATCCCGCCGATCGAGGGCACGAAGAGCATGGCGGCGGGCAGATGGGCGGCGACCACCATCGCGTCATGGCCCGCCGCGCTGGGCATCTGCACCCAATGGCCCGGTGCATGGGCCTGGGCGGCGCGGGCGATATGGTCCTGGAAGCCCGCATCCATCACTGTCGGCGCCTGATCGCTGACGTCGCGCTTGACCGAGATCCCCACCGGCCCTTCGGCCGCCGCCGCCCCGATCAGGCTCCCGAAGGCCGCATCCAGGGCGTCGAGCCGCGCGGCCTCGGGATCGCGGAACTGGAAGCGCATGACCGCCCGGCCGGGCACGATGCTGGTCGTCTTGCCGGGCTCCATCGTCAGATCGCCGATGGTCCAAACCGTGGCCGGCCCGGCGATCTTCCGGAAAGCCGCGTCGATCGCCGCGCCCAAGCGGATCGCCGCCATGCCCGCATCCTTGCGCCGATTCATCGGCGTCGTGCCCGCGTGGTTCTGCTCGCCCGTGAAGGTCACGGTGACATTGCGCCGGCCGACGATCGAGGTGACCACGCCGATGCGGTTACCCTGTTCCTCCAGATACGGCCCCTGCTCGATATGGGCTTCGAGATAGCCGATATGCCGTCCCGGCTCCCAGCGCGCAGGCGGTTCGGTGTCGTAGCCCGCCGCGCGGATCGCCTCTTCCGCTGTCTGCCCGTCGTAATTCGCCGCGCGGGCCAGCACGCCTTCCGCCAGGCTGCCCATGAAGGAATGGCAGCCCAGGCAGTTGAGGAAGGTGCCCTCCTCGTCCATCCAGGCGACCGTGTCGACCGCCAGATGCCGGGTCGCGTCGTCCTCGGCCAGGGACCGGGCAATTTCCAGCGCGTAGATCACGCCCATCGCGCCGTCGAGCCAACCGCCGCGCGGCTGGGTATCGCTATGGGAGCCGATCAGCAGGGCGGGGCCGGGATTGGGCGAGCGGCCGATGACATTGCCGGCCCCGTCGATTCGCGCATCCAGCCCGGCCTCGGCGAATCGGTCGCGCAGCCAGGCCCGCGCCGCCCGGTCGGGCTCGGAGAGCGAGCGCCGCACGACCCCGGGATCGCAACGCCCGAAATTCCGCAATGCATGGAGATCGGCAAGCAGCCGCCCACCTTCGATCCGGACCGCTTCAGCCATCGCGCCCTCCCGCCAGCCTGATGAAGGGGGAGTATAATCGATCCCGGCGGGACCTCCCTCTAGAAGACCGCGGCATCCGCATATCCAGCCTTGCCTTCTCATGCCCCATACAGCGTGTCGTCCCTAATCCTCGAAGAACACCAGGACCCGCACTTCGATGCTTTCGCGCGGCGGCGCGTCGGCGGGCATGGTCGGGTCGTCGAAGGCCGTGTGCGGGGTGAAGCGGGCGCGGCCATCCCTGGCGCTATCGTAGCTCTTGATCAGCAGCGCCTCGCCCGTCGTCATCGCCGGCACGTAATACCAGCCATGCTGCGGGCCATAGGCGAGTTCGAAAATTTCGCCAACCCGGTCCGGGTAAACCAGATCGGTCGCCTGCAGATCGCCCTCGGCGATGCTGCGCGCATCGGCCACGGCCAGGGGTGCCCGCAGCAGCGGCCCGCGAATCGGACGCCAGACATTGATCACGGCGAACCGGCCCTTGCCCAGGCGTTCGGCCTCCGCCGGATCGGCGATCAGATCGCGCACCCGCTGGGGACCGGAGATGTCGGTATAGTCGTTATGGGCCTGACGCACCGGCCCCTTGCCCGCGCCACCGGCCTGGGCGGCGCCCTCGCCGCTTTCGACGCGGATCGTGTGGTCGAAGACCAGGGCGCGCGTCGCTCCGGTCGCCTCGCGCACCAGGTCCAGCACTTCCGGATAGTATACGCGGCGCAATTCTTCCTCGTCGTAGAAGCCCTTCACGGCCGAGTCCTGGCGGCGCAGCTCGAAGCCCTCGCAGTCGAGCGACAGTTCCGCGACGAAGGGCCTTGCGTCGCGAATCGGCACCTCGCGGCTTTCGTATTGGCCCAGGCGCTTGTTCTTATCGCCAGTCAGTGCGGCCGTCAGGGTGCGCGGCTTGACCCCCGTCTTCACCGAGAATCGAAGGGCGGCCATCACCACATGGCTCGCTTCCGTGCGTTGCGCCTGGATGGACATGGTATCGGCTCCTGCGTATCGGCTCCTGCCTGTTCGTCGGCCGGAACGGGCCTTGGATCGATGTGACAGAAATCTGTGCGTCACTCAACATAAAACATATGGTTTCGACCACATCCCTTAAGCTAGGGCAAAGATCGCAAAGCAGCTTTGCGGCATTCCGAGAGCCGCGCCGGCCCGTCATAATGCGGATCTAACGCTGGGCCGAAACAGGCTCCGGCATGGGGAGGGTGTTTCATGGATAGTACAGCGCGCGTTGTCGTGATCGGTGGCGGTGTGACAGGCTGCGGCCTGCTTTACCACCTGGCCAAGCTGGGCTGGACCGATTGCCTGTTGGTCGAGAAGAACGACCTGACCGCCGGCGCCACCTGGCATGCGGCCGGGCATGTCTCCCACTACACCACCAGCGCCCTGCTGACCCGCCTGCAGAAGGAGACGACCGACCTCTTCCCCGCCCTGGAGGCCGAGACAGAGCAGGCCACGGGCTTCCATCGGACGGGCGCCATCCGCCTGGCGACCCAGCCCGAGCATGTCACCGATTTCAAACGCGCCCTGGCGAAGGGCAAGGCCCTGGGCGTCGATATGGAGATCATCGGCCCGGAGGAGATCAAGCGCCTCTTCCCCTTCATCGTGACCGAGGGCCTGATCGCGGGCGCCCATACCTTCGGCGACGGCCATGCCGATCCGACCGGCGTCACCATGGCCTATGCCCGTGGCGCGCGCGACAAGGGCGCCAAGATTAGCATCGGCGAGACGGTCCGATCCTTGACGTGGAACGGCCGGGAATGGGAGGTCGTGACGACCAAGGGCACGATCCGGGCCGAATACGTGGTCAATTGCGCCGGTATGTGGTCGCCCGAGATCGCGGCCATGGTCGGCGTGACCCTGCCGCTGATCGTCTTCATGCATCAGCATATGGTGACCGAGGATTACGCGCCGATCCGGGAGCTGGACCACGAACTGCCCCTGCTGCGCGACCCGGCCGGCGGCTTCAACATGCGCCAGGAAGGCGGCGGCTTCCTTTCGGGCGTCTACGAACACGCGCCGGAATTCGTCTTCAAGGACGGCATCCCGCCCGAATTCGGGCGCGAACTGATGACCCCTAACCTGGATCGCTCGGCCGATTTTCTGGCCGCCGCCATGGCCCGCATCCCGGCCTTCGGCGAGGTCGGCATCAGGACGATCTACAACGGCCCGACCAGCCGCACGCCCGATCACCAGCCCCTGCTCGGTCCCGTCCCCGGCCTGCGCAACTATTTCATCGGCGCCGGCTACGCCGCCGGCATCATGCAGGCGGGTTTCACCAAATATCTCGCCCAATGGATCGTCCAGGGCGAGCCCGACGAGGACATGAGCGAGCTGGATGTCCGCCGTTTCGGGGTCCATGCCGACCGTGCCTTCACCTTTGAAGTCGTGCATGCCGGCCATACTTTCTCCAATGCGATCGCCTGTCCCTATGGCGAACGCGTGGCCGGCCGGCCTGCGCGGACCAGCGCCCTCTACGACCGCCAGGCGGCTGAGGGCGCGGTCTTCGGCACCCGCAACGGCTGGGAAGTCGCGAACTGGTTCGCCGGACCGGGCGAGGACCCGGCCGAGCCCTCCTCCTTCCGCCGGCCACGCTGGCAGGCGGCCGTGGCGCGCGAAGTCGCGGCCGCAGCCGGCACCGCGGCCCTGGGCGATCTGTCCTATCTGTCCTTGTTCAGCCTGTCCGGGGTCGGAGTCGAGGGTTGGCTCGACCACCTTTCCGCCGCCGCCCTCCCCAAGCGAGGCCAGGCGACCCATGCGCCCTTTCTCACCAAGGCAGGCCATGTCGCCACCTGCTTCCGGCTGGCCCACCTGCCGAGCGGCGAATTCCTGCTGATCGGCCCCGGCGAACACGAGCGGCGGGACCATGACTGGTTGTGGCGCCAGCTACCGTCCGACAACACCGTCCAGATTCACAATCGCAGCGGCCGCTTCGGCATCCTCCTTCTCACGGGGCCGAAAGCGGGCGATATCCTGCGCAGCTGTTCGGAGGCGGATATCTTCGCCGATCCGGCGCCGGCGGATCTGGCCGAGGGCGCCGTCACGACGGCCGGGCTGGGCTATGCCCCGGCCACCATACTTCGCCTGGACGAGACCGGCTGCGGCGATCGTCTTCTGATCACGCCGATGGATTTCCTGCGCCATCTCCACACCGCCGTCTCGGCGGCCGGGGCCGAGTATGGGCTTCATCCCCTGGGCCTGCGCGCCTGGGACAGCCTGCGATTGGAACGCGCCGTGCCCGCCATTTGGCAGGACGCCAGCCGCGCGATGATGCCGGCGGAGGCAGGGCTCGACGGCCATGTCGTCTGGGCCAAAGAATCCTTCCAGGGCAAGGAGCCGGCAATGGCGGCCCAGGCCGAGCGACGCATGGCCCTGCTGCGGGTCGCATCGCCCGACATGGACCCCTGGCGCAACGACACCGTCTGGCATGACGGCGAGGCCATCGCGCTGATCGGCTCCGGCGGCTATGGCCACCGGACGGGCGCGCCCCTGGCGCTGGCCCCCCTGCCGGCCGCCCTCGCCAAAGCCGGGACCGAATTGGAAGTCGAGATCGCGGGCGAACGCTTCCCCGCCGAGGTGGTGGCGCCCGAAGCCTAGAGCGTCTTGGGGCCTAGAGCGTCTTGGGAATTGCCGGTCCGGACCGGACCGGCGGTCCCGTCACTCACCGGTCAGTTCGGGCCACTTCTTGTCGGCCAGCTTGAGATAGCCGGGGATATCGGCCTCCCAGGTCTTCTGGATATCCTTGTTGACGTTCAGATAGAGCCTGCCGTCGACGATGCTCCAGGCCTCGGGATCGATATCGACCAGATAGCCCTGGGAAATGCCATAGGCGCAGTAGCCGCCATAGCCTGGTGCGTATTTCTCGGGATTGGAGGCGAAAAGGTTGCGGTATTCCGCCGAAGCGAAACGCCAGGTGGCACCACCCCAGTCATGGGTGAAATCGCTGCTGCCTTCGACCGGCATGCCTTGCATGTGATAGGCGATCGGGTCGTAGCCCTCGATCGCATTGCCGAGAAAGGTCTTGTTGATTTCAGCCGCGACCCCCGCGCCGGAGAGCGTCGCCGCGACAAGAACCGCCGCCAGGCCGAGACCGACTTTCCGAAACATGGGCCAACTCCTTTCGCCTGCCCGGCCGATTCCGAAGTTCTTGGGCTAGGAGATAGGCCGCTTCGCGGCCTTGATGAAATCAAGACTGCGCGAGGATGCCGTGGGCGGCGCGGAGGCGGCGATGGGCCAGCCGGCCGTCTAGAGCAGGCCGAGCTGTTCCCGCAGGGACCGCATGTAGTGGTGAAAGCCGCCGTCAGGGAAAGTGTCGATGCCGAGCGCGGTCTTGACGATCATCTAGAGGCCAACCATTGCCGCCAGGAGGAAAATACCCGGCAGCAGCATATAGGCGATGTCAGGCAGGAATCCGCCGCGCCGTTCGCGCCGCAGGCGCTCGGCCGGGCGTCTCTCGCGGCCCGCCAACAGGACCACGTAGAAGCGCCATCGACCCAGGCCGATCGAGCGGCGCTTGTCGAGCGCATCACGCGGTCGAGGGAAGCGCGGCCGATACCCTCGTCGCCGAGGAATTGGAGATTCGCGGCTACGAGACCAATTTCGGCGACTGGATCATGGACCGCGCGCTCGACGCCTTCCGCGATACGGGCGCCCAGGCCGCCGTCATCAACGCGGGCAGCTTACGCCTCAACCAGAATATCGCCGCTGGCCAGCCGATCACCCGGCGCATGGGCGAGGAGCTCTTCGCCTTTCCGACCAGGTTGCGCCTGATCGAGATCGACCGCGCGACCCTGCGCAAGGTCGTCGAGCATGCCGTCACCGGCTGGCCGGGCAATGGCCGCTGGCTCCAGGTCGCCGGCCTGGTCTTCCGCCATGATCCGGCGGCGGGCACGGCCACCGGCCTGGTCCTGCTAGGCGCCAACGGCGCCCGCCCGGTGACGGACGGCGAGCGGATCAGGCTCGTCACCGGTACCTATCTGCTCGACCGGACAGGCGATCAGGATGGCTACACGATGCTCGGCACCGAACAGATCGTCCCAAGCTCCGCCGAGGACAGGACACTCAAACCCCTCGTCATCGACGGCCTGCGCGCGGCCGGCGAGGCCGGCATCGCCCCCGCGCTCGAAGGCCGCATCTGCACGACCGGCCGACCGGGGCCCTGTCTCGCGGGACCCGAATAGCCGCGCACCCTACCCCCGCCCGATATAGGGCATCGCCGTCGCCATCACGGTGACGAACTGGACATTGGCGTCGAGCGGCAGGGCCGCCATATGCAGCACCGTGCTGGCGACATGGGCCACGTCGAAGACCGGCTCGGGCGCGATCTCGCCGTTGGGCTGGGCCACCCCTTCGGGCATGCGCGCCGTCATCGGCGTGCCGGCATTGCCGATATCGATCTGCCCGCAGGCGATATTGTGGCGGCGGCCGTCGAGCGAGGTCGAGCGGGTCAGGCCGGTGATAGCGTGTTTGGTCGCGGTATAGGGCGCCGAATTCGGGCGCGGCACATGGGCCGAGATCGAGCCGTTGTTGATGATCCGCCCACCCTTCGGCTCCTGCGTCTTCATGATGCGGAAGGCCGCCTGGGTGCACAGGAAGGGACCGGTCAGGTTGACGTCGACCACCGCGCTCCATTGCGCGGCGGTCAGGTCTTCCAGCGGGAGCGGCGGCGCGCCGGACCCGGCATTGTTGAACAGCAGATCCAGCCGCCCGAAACGGTCCTTGGTACTCTCGAAAAGCGCCCGGACCGCGGCCTCGTCGGTCACATCGGTCGGCGTGACCAGAACCCGATCCTCGGGCGCGCCGGACTCCGCCGCCGTCTCCCGCAGAGCTTCCTCGCGCCGCCCGGCCAGGGCGACGGCGTAGCCATCCTTCAACAAGGCGATGGCGACCGCGCGGCCGATGCCGGATCCGGCCCCCGTCACGATGGCGACCCGTTGCTTTCCAACCATGTCTCTCCTCCCTCTCAATGCCCGAATCTGCACGCGTGGCAGAGTATCGACACGCCGGGCCGAACTCGTCAAAGCCACGCCGAGGCTGACCGCGATGCGGCGGAGGGCTACGTTGCGCGCATGATGGTCCGCCGCTCCGAATTCCGCCGCCGCCCCTGGCGCCTCGCCCTCTGGGCGTTTCTGTCGCTGGCCTTCGCCGCGCCTGCCGGCGCCGGGGAGGTCACGGTCGCCGTCGCCACCAATTTCATTGCCGCCGCGCGGGATATCGGCGTGGGCTTCGAGGCGGAGACGGGGCATCGGGCCGTGTTCAGTTTCGGCTCGACCGGCCAGATCTACGTACAGATCGCCCAGGGTGCGCCCTATGAAGTCTTCCTCGCCGCCGACCGGGCCCGGCCCGAAAGGGCGATCGAGGAAGGCTTCGCCGTGGCCGGCAGGCGATTCACCTACGCCACCGGCCGCATCGTGCTCTACAGCACGGACCCGGCCATGGTGCAGGGACCAGAGACCCTGTCCGAAGCGGCATTCGCGCGCATCGCCATCGCTAATCCCGCGACCGCGCCCTACGGCGCCGCGGCGGTCGAAACGATGAAAGCCCTGGATGTCTACGGTGCCCTCGCGGCCCGGATCGTCCAGGGCGCCAATATCGCCCAGACCTATCAGTTCGTGGAAACGACCAACGCCCCGCTCGGCTTCGTCGCCCTGTCCCAGGTCGCCGACCATGACCGGGGCTCCCGCTGGCTCGTGCCCGAATCCTTCCACGCTCCCATCGCCCAGGACGCCGTGCTGCTGAAAAACGGCGCCGAAAACGCAGCCGCCCGAGCCTTCCTCACCTTCCTGCGCGGCCCCACCGCGCGCGCGATCAAGGAAAAATACGGCTACGGCCCGGGCGATTGAGGCGGCGGCTGGACCGGCTTTCGGCGAGGCGCATCCTTCGATCTTATTAACCTTTGCAAAGGTACGGGGCCGCGGTTCGCGCGATGCTTCCTCTCACACCACAGTAAGGGAGCGACGCGATGGCCAAGAAAAACCAGGACAAATCCCCCGGAAAATCCCCCAAGAACTCCAAGGTGCAGTGCGAGGGCGATTACGAATCCGCCCGCCGCTACGACAAGGACGTCCGGGACTTCGTCAAGACTGGGAATGTCGAGAAGGCCGCCGAGGAGGCCAAAAAGGCCCGCGAGGGCAGCGAGCTGGAGCGCGCCGAAAAGGTCGGCAAGGACAAGGCCAAAGGCTTCGACCCCAGTTCAAGCGCGACAGAGCGAAGCCCCTCCCGCCCCGAAAGAGAAGCGGCCTCCGCATCGGACCCGCCCACCCGGCATCGAAGCCGAGGACGGGCGGGTCCCCCGGGGCCGAACGGCCCGCTTCGCCGAAATGCCGAACTCGTGGTTTTGCCCATCCCGAGCCCATGCCAGAGTTTGGCAGGCGCGAGGAATGCCCTGTCCCATCATGAGGAGGCCGAAATGGCAAAACCCGACAACTTCGAGACGATCCCCGGCAATCTGGCCGACGAGGCCCTGGACCGCGCGGGTCTGAAACGCGCCGCTTCGGTCGGCCCGGTCGGTTCGTAGAAGCCCGCTCCGCGCGCCCAGGCGCGGTGAAATCTCCGGCCCGGCCAAAGGTCCTCGCCCAGGCGGGATCTTTGGGTCGGGCCGAGGCCGCCGAGCTACTCGCCCAAGGGTCTATCCCCAATCGCCGAGCGCCGATCAGGGCTCCACGCGCCGGTAGCGCAGCGTGTTGCCCCGGCCGACATGGGACAATTAGAGGGTCTCCGCCAAAGCCTCGATGACATACCGACACAGGCCCGTGCCCGGCTTGACCAGGTAATAGTCCTTACAATCGCGCATCGGGAAGTTTCCAATCGGGCGCTTTCGTCCCCGGCACTTCGGAGCCCGGTGCCGCGGCGTCGCAGAAGCCGGCGGCCCTGACCTCGTTCGGGGCCACCGCTTCGCCGTCATAGATGTCGGTCTTCCGGCTGCCCGAAAATTCCAGCACGCTTTTCGGATCGAACAGGCTGCGCCCGGCGCCTTGCAGCTTGGCCAGCTGCGCACCCGGCTTCACTGCGGTCTGGCCCAGGGCGAGCGGGCTTGCGAAGACGATGCAACCCAGCAGAATCGGTTCAATAATCCGTTTCATCGGCGGCTCCCATCGTCGCGACGCCGAGGCAAGCGCCTCGGCGGCTTCGTGAAGTTGGAGCCTATACCACTTCGCCCGGCCTCCGCCTCACGGAGGGTCGAAATTTCCCGTTGGATTTTCCCGGCAGGAGGGCAGGAGGATTAGTTCCGCATTCGGCCGTACCCTTGCGCCCCGGTCCGTGACACCCTGCTCGCGCGGCGGCGAATGAACGCCCGCCCCATAGCCGGAGACCATCACGTCCGAAAACTCTGCGCGCGACGCGATCCACGACGACAAGTCCCTCGACCGGACGGTCGGCGGAAGGTTCGCAACCGGCTACCCCGACGGGTCCTTGGGCTGTTTCAAATAGGCTGGGGGCGTTTCAAACAGGCCGCGGCGCCAACCTTAGCCCCGGACCCTAGCCCCTAGGCCCTAGCGCTGGGCCGTCTCCCAGGCCGGATGGATCCACACCTCCGCGTCCGAGCGGGCCAGCGGCGGGCGGCCGAGAATGATGTGGGAGGCCTTCTCGCCGATCATGATCGTCGGGGCATTGGTGTTGCCGCTGACCAGATCCGGCATGACCGAGGCATCGACCACGCGCAGATTCTCGATCCCATGCACGCGCAGTTCCGGATCGACCACGGCATGGGCATCGGTGGCCGGCCCCATGCGGCAGGTGCTGACCGGATGCTTGGACGAGCCGACATTGGCGCGAATCCAGGCTTCGATTTCGGCATCGCTCTGGACCGCCGAACCGGGCTTCAACTCCTCGCCGCTATAGGGCGCCAGGGCCGGCTGGGCATAGATCTCGCGCACAAGCCGGACCGAGGCTATGAGCGGCTCGACATCCTCCCGGGTCGCGAGAAAATTGATCAACAGGCGCGGCTTGTCGTGCGGATTGGCGCTGCGCAGGGTCAGGCGGCCGCGGCTGGTCGGCCGCAGCAGATCGACATTCGACGTGAAGGCGTGCTGGCCGATGCTGGCATCCATCAGGGAGCCGTTCTTCACTTCGCCCAGGCCCACGGGCAGGAAGGAGATCTGCAGGTCCGGGTGTTCGATGCCCGCCCGGCTGCGGAAGAAGGCGATGGCCTCGTATTGATTGCTCGCCCCGATGCCGTCATGGCGCAGGAACCAGCGCAGCCCGATCATCGCTTTCCCCCGAAGGGTCAGCGCCGTGTGCAGGGAGACCGGCTGGCGGCAGGCCTGGACCATGGCGATATCGGGATGGTCCTGCAGGTTGCGCCCGACACCCTTCAGCTCATGAACCACCGGAATGCCGTGGCTCGCCAACTCGTCGCCCGGCCCGATGCCCGAGAGCATCAGAAGCTGCGGCGAATTGACCGCGCCGCCGGATAGGATGACCTCGCGCTCGGCCATGGCCCGTTGCGTGCCGCCATTCCGCTCATAGGCGATACCGGTGGCGCGCTTGCCCTCCATGATGACCTTGGTGGCGAAGGCGCTGGTCTCGATGGTGAGATTCTTGCGGTGCCGGATCGGGTCGAGATACATCGTCGCGACATCGGCGCGGCGCCCGTTCGGCGCGGTCGTGCGGTCGGACCGGCCGAAGCCTTCCTGGCACTTGCCGTTGACGTCCCCGGCGCGGGGATAGCCCGCCTGGACCCCGGCCTCAACGAAGGCCCGGGTCAGGGGGTTGGTCATTTTCGATTCGGCGACGGCGAGCGGCCCCTCGCCGCCGTGATAGTCGTCGCCGCCCAGTTCATGCGTCTCGGCGCGCTTGAAATAGGGCAGCACATCGGCATAGGTCCAGCCGCGACAGCCCGTCTGGGCCCAACGGTCATAGTCTCGGGCATGGCCGCGGACATACATCATGCCGTTGATCGAGGTGGAGCCGCCAAGCACCCGGCCGCGCGGCTGGTCGATCACCCGCCCGCCCAGATGGGGCTCCGGTTCGGTCACGTATTGCCAGTTGAAGCGCGGCCCCGTGATAGCCTGGGCCATCGCCGTCGGCATCTGGATCCGCCAGTTGCGATTCTCCGGTCCGGCCTCCAGCAGCAGCACGGAATTCGCCGGATCCTCGGTCAGCCGATGGGCCAGAACGGCCCCGGCCGAGCCGCTGCCGACAATGACGAAATCGTATGTGGATGCTGGCTCAACCATCGCCCCGCAGCCTTTCTAGCCGAATGCCGTCTCCCTCATCGAGCCGACCCGAGGCTTCATGCGCGCCCGTTGCGAAAGGGTCAATAGGCAACGGATGAGCCGGTGCTTCGCGCCAAGGGCGGCATCCGACGACAGGCCGGGGACGGCGACGACATGCTTGGTGAGATCGGATCGCGACAGCCGCGGACGCCAGATCCTTTTTTTGCCCGGCTAAGCATTCAGCGGGCGGGGCCGGGCTGGACCTCGCCTTGACACGGTCAAGCTCCGCCACCCTGCGTTAAATCGTAGCAGCGGCGTTCGACCGCAGGCCCGGCGCCGGTTCGCCGCGAGCCGGGCCGGCGCCTCGATCGCTGCCATCGGGCCGAACGGCCCATCCTCACCGCAAACGAAACGGCCCGCCCCGGCTTGTTCGAAGCCGATGACGGGCCGAAGGACAGTGACACGTTAAGTGTGTGACCGACGCAGGGAGGGACCGTTACCATCTGGCGATGGTCAAGGTTTCCTTCAAGCGACATCGCTTTCCGCCCGAGATCATCCAGCACGCGGTCTGGCTCTATGCCCGGTTCACGCTGTCATTCGCCATTCGTGAAGAACGGCTGTCTGCTGTTCACGATCAGGGATTGCGAACGAACAATCGAACCGAGAATTCACACCAGCCCGTTCGACGGCGTGAACGAAAACAGCAGCGGTTCAAGTCAGCGGGCTCTGCCCAACGGTTCCTGTCGATCCACGCCGCCGTCTACAACGCCTTCTACGTCCAACGTCATCTTCTATCCCGATGTATCTTCAAAGAGTTTCGAGCCGAGACGTTCGCTGTCTGGAGGAAAGGCTGGCTTGCTGCCTGACGCGGGTCATTATCGAATTCTCGCGACCGGGGCTGTTAACGTGTCAATGTCCCATGCCGCGCTGCACCGCCGGGCGGGCGGTCATCGCTGTGAACCAGCGCTGGACCTCGGGGAAATCCGCGAGATCCATGCCCTGCCATTCGTGGCGCGAGATCCAGGGATAGATCGCGATATCGGCGATCGAATAATCCGCGCCGGTCACCCAGGCGCGACCCGCGAGGCGCGTGTCGAGCACGCCGTAGAGGCGCTTCGCCTCGTCGGTATAGCGCTTGATGGCATAGGGAATTTTCTCAGGTGCGAAACGGCGGAAATGGTGCGCCTGGCCCAGGAAGGGGCCCGCCCCGCCCATCTGCCACATCAGCCATTCCAGGCATTGGATGCGCAGCAGCGGGTCTTGCGGCATCAGCCGGCCGGTCTTCTCCGCCAGATAGATCAGGATCGCCCCGGTCTCGAAGACCGAGACCGGCCGCCCTGCCGGGCCTTCGGGATCGAGGATGGCCGGGATCTTGTTGTTGGGGCTGATCGCCAGGAAGGCCGGGTCGAACTGGTCGTCCTTCATAATATTCACGGGATGGACCGTGTAGGGGAGACCCAATTCCTCCAGGGCGATCGAGATCTTGTAGCCGTTGGGCGTGCCCCAGGTATGGAGTTCGATCGGCGCGGCCATGGCTCAGCGCTTCACGTATTGGGCGTCGCCGAAGAGCATCTGCTTGGTCTTCTCGTCCATCGGCCCCTGGCGGCGCCGCTCGATCAGGACCTTCAGCGCCTTCTCCACCGCCGGGCGGGCGTTGTTCGCGTCGAACCAGCGTTGGACATTGGGAAAATCCACCATCGCAACGCCCTGATTCTCGTAGCTGCGCAGCCAGGGCATGATGGCCATATCGGCAATCGTGAACTCGCCCGCCGCGACCCAATCCTTGCCCGCCAGCTGGCGGTC
>Ga0302135_10001122_pt1 | contig 16015 bp, 22 predicted proteins | sample CBN3_surface_MG_FD_203119 | JGI IMG/M metagenome (GOLD analysis project Ga0302135, IMG submission 203119) | Marine microbial communities from Western Arctic Ocean, Canada - CBN3_32.1 | ecosystem: Environmental > Aquatic > Marine > Oceanic | place: Canada: Western Arctic Ocean | collected...
TACTGTACTTTAAGACCAGGATACTTTTTAATCATATCTTCAATAACAACCTCAGACGGCCAGTTAATAAACGTTTTTCTTTGCCATTCAGTTCCTAAAGGATCAGTGGTTATATTAAGTGTAGGGGTATTTATTGTACTTGTATCATATGAAAGAGTACTGCTTCCACTAGTTATATTAGTATCAAACGAATATGTATAGCTAGGATCACTTATAGTAGAGATCATATTAGAATCACTATTAGCTGATATTGTATATTGCTGTTTTGGTAACGTTGAAGTATCAATTGTCATAACATATTTCCTTATAAAGTTTCTTACCACTAAAGTAATCTGTTTTTAGTTTAGTGACTTGCTTTTGTATTAAAGGAAGGTACTTGTCATAGTTTTCTATATAATCAGTAATTCTTTCTCTAACCTCTGCTTTATGATGTGTGTATGATTTAAATGTTGTAGTCCATTCTGATGGATATTTAAATTCTGGTAATCCCATTTCTTTATAACTCAATCGATCTGGAACCATTGGTATTGTATCAACTAATGCACCTTCATACCAACTAATGCCTAGTGTTTCTTGTAAGTTAGCACTAAACACAATCTTAGCACGACCTAGTAAGTTATGATATTCATTTTTTGTAAGTTGTTGTTCTTGACATACAACAAATTCGTAATTAGGTAATTGTGTTCTTAATTCTCTAAATATGTCTGGTTGTTTTTCTGGTGCAATTCTATGCGGAAAAAGAATTAAATCTTCTTTAGGCATATTTTTATAACTATCTAAACTATGTGCTAGATACTCCATAGGCCAACCTACCCGATGCGTTCTTGTTTTATCAACATCTTGAAACGTATCTAAAAACATATTAATATGGAAATCTGTAGCAAAGAAGTTATGATCATAACATTCATACATGCTTTTCTCAGCATGTCTAACCCAAGGTTTGTTACCAATTAATCTACCTAAGAAGTCTGCTGGATCGTAACTACCTGCATGCCAAAGCCCACCAATACGAATATTAATACCTAATAGTTCTGCCATGTAACGCAGTTGTATAACTGTAGGGTTCCATGCATCAGTATATAGAAAATAATCGTTATTCTTAATTTTGCCTGCACAAAACATTTCGCCTATTGTTTCTAATTGTTTACTTTTGTAAACATTAGTACCGCCAAAGTTAAGAAATGCCCCAGGCGTTGTAGCCTGAGGCGTCTCTCCACCGGAAATAACTTCCACAGCAATATCATTCACATTAGTAGAATTTCGAAGTTGTACTGGAAGATATTCTTTCCATTGTTTTGTATAACGTGTATCAACTGCTTCAATATCTACTATATAAATTGTCATGCTTATGATTTCCTATGGTTAGTATTCTTATTCCTTCGTTGTCGGCTTCTAGCCTGTCTTTCTCTTCGAGCCTTTTCAGGATCTAAAAATGCCTGCCAAGCTCTTGCCTTCTTGTTATATAAATCACGTTCGTCGAACTTATATCCTTCAAAGCGACAAAAGTTCCTTAACTTATCAAGATCATCAAAGATCTGTACTACGTCGGGTCGATTCGCAAAATAGCCCACAATGTATTCTCCTTCATTTAGCTATGTGCATATTGAACATGGCAACCGTTTTCGCCATCTTCAGAAATGTCAATGTGTACTTCTCTACCAGGATAACGTGCTGATATTTTACTGTATAAATCGTCAGCCATCATCTCACAAGATTTGTAGTCTACATCTAGTTCCCCTTCATATAGTTCCTCCAACCATCGTTTAAATTGTATAAATTCAATATCCCTATCGTCATGGAATACTGTAATCGCTATTTTAAAATGAAAAATATGTCTGTGTGGATATCCTAAAAATGACACATCAAACTTATCTCCCGTTGCTAATTTTGGATCAGTAAGTGCCGCAGGATACTTATGTATCCCTTCTTTACGAAACGTAACCCAAATCATACGTTTTGAAGTTCGCATAATCTTTTCTTCACTATCTGTTTTCATTTCCAATTTTATTGTGTCCATTGTATTCATAGTATACTACCTTTTGTTCTTTGTGTCAACCTTTACAGGTTCGTCTTTTGAATATGCATCCCAACCTGTAAATTTTTTACGATCCATTAACTCATGTACCTGATGTATCCAAACGCCAGGATTGCTATGATTAAAATCTGTATCGTCAAGTTTAATACAAGCATTATAATTTAAATGCTTAATGTCTGGTAATTTTACGCTAATCTGTGAAATAAATTTGTCTTCAGAATTCCAATCACTATCAAGTACCCATTCATGATATTTGATATCATAATCTAAAGTTACCCAATAACCGTGTTCTAATAAAGGCGTTATGATTTCGTTCCATTGCTTTGCCTGTCCTAGATGTCGTTGTACAAGATCTACATGAAAACTTTGGTTCGCACCCAAATAAATGTGCTGAGAACCAAAATGCTCAGCTTGATCAATAATGTCATCTACTGGTTGAGGTCCAACAACAAACAATGTATCCATATCATATGCTGGAGTTTTTTCTACTTCGAATCCAGTAAAATATACAACATCACTTGCTGTACCGCTATTATATGCTCGTTTCATTAGTTATGATCGCTTTCTGTTGGATCTACTTCTATTGTATGTTCTTTAGAAGCAACTTTTTTAAATTCGGGTTTTTCAGCACACCCAATATGTGTCAAGTCAACTTTCCAGTCATCTTTAAGCATATCTTGTACTGCATCTAACCCTCGTGATCTAATAGTATCTTCCCAATCTACTACAAACTCAATGCATTCGGGTTTTGAATCAAAGTGTCTTGAAAGAACGTTCACAATTTCATCTCTTTGTGTACCATCTGGTTCGGTTAGTGTAAATGCCAACAGTAGCATAAATGTCTTCATCGTCTTGTCCTTCTATTGCCTATAAGTTTACCTTTATATCTTTAGCTTATATTATTATAGCAGAAACTAGCAATAAGTCAAGTGTTAATTGTTGCTTAATTTCGCCAAATCTTCTTTTGCCTTAAGTTTTAGTTTCTTATGCCTTTTTAAAAGTACCTTGGTATCCCAACTTCGGTCCTCTTCACGTTCCGATTCCATCTCTTCTACTTTACGATGATAGTAATCGAAATCATCTTGTATCTTTTTAAAAGATTTAACTTTGCCCATCTTCTAACTCCTCGAGTTTACTTTCAACTAATTCAGGTTCGTCAGTTTCGTCAGCATCATTAGTAATATTATCACCTTCATCAAATAATACCTTAAATTGTGTACTTGAATTAACAGTCTTTTTACCTGTTGCTCCTCTAGTACCTATAATAGACATCCAAAACTTGTTATATTCCTCTATTACTGCATTTGCTTCGTCTCTATTACTAGTGGCAAATACTGCCTCGACAATGTCTTTGAAATAAACTCTATCAAATTTTTCTTCAACTAACATCTTAGGAATTATACCATTATCGTATTGTCTATTTGCTTCTTGTACAGCATTAATATGATGCCAAACATTGTGTCCCATCTGGATTGCATAACTAAATGAATCCCAGCTTGTCTTTCCTTCTTTACCTATCTTATTTAGGTCGCCTGGCTTATAATGACATATATCTGAAACTTTTAATCCAGTTGTTATAGGTGAGTCTTCAAAGTTTTTAAATATTCCGTCTTGTAATACTGCATCTTTAAATAACCGATTATCTGTAGCATATTTTTTATCATCAACACTCGGAACCATTCGATACACCCACTTGGATCTATCTTGTGTTTCTGTTTGAATATAAATTTGACCATTAGCTGTTGCTAAAAACGGACTAGCACAATCAAATGTAATCATAAAGTTTGGATTATGATATTTTCGTACTGCACGTTGGACGTCTGTAAGCAACGTAGCCCACTCTAATTTCGACGTTCCTAGGAAGTGCATTACATCATGTACACCTGTTTCTAATAGTCCGTCAAATCTAAGTGCTACAATCCTTTTAAGTACAAGATGAATATCACACATATTCTGACCACCCATCGACCAACCATTAAAGTGTGTGTCAGGATACTTAATAGGATCACAATAGTCTTTCATTTGCTGATACCAGTCTTCTGCGTCAGCATGGTTTTCACCTTGTAATACATTTAAAAATTTACAATTACCGTTACGATTCTTCATAAAGTAATCATTATTAATACGAGTGGCATCTACAGCTTCTTGATATGTTGAAACTCCTGTTGCCTTAACACCTTCTGGAGAACGTGCTACCCAAGCCGGAATATCAAGGATCATACCATAGTCCATATACGCATCCATCCACGCAAGAACTTGTTCACGTTTCTTTTGTGCCTTAGGACAATTAGGATCTTTCCAGTCGCCTTCCCAAACACCTTTACCAATTTGGAAACCACCTGAGTCACCAAGCATCCAACTAGTAGTACGATCCCTATTACGAATCATATCTTCTTTAGGAGAGTGCTTGTTTACATTTAGTTCGGCATGTCCTGCACTATACAAAGTCCAATGATAGTTAAACATACCTTCTTTTTTGTTTAACCAATTCATACTCTCTACATCATTCAGAAAATTTGACGGCACTCTAGTTTTCTCAACATACTCAGCGTACCGTTGTTTCCCTACATAAGTTGCAAAGAAGCCACTTAGTGCCGGAAGAAAAGTTGCATAATCGTTTTGTGCAGTTGTAAGATCTCTATTCACACGTCTCTCCTACTTAGATTGTGCAGGTAAAATATAGTCATACTCTGATAATCCAGAGTCAACTGTAATTTGCATTGCACCTTGATCGGAAATTTTCATTGTTTGTTTTCCATCAAGACTTAGAATTGCTTGTACTTGTGCTACAGGCCAACTCCAAGAGTGTTTCAATTCAGTTTCAATTCCTGTATGTTGAAACACAAAGTCACCTGAATGAGTTGAATGGTCACCAAAGTAAAATACTAAAGTCTTGTTTACTGTTTTTACAGTAAAAGTAGTTTCTTCAGCATGTGCGGCACTTTGTAATTTCATTCTTTGAATTGATGCCATAGTTGGTTCAAATTCAACTTCCCATGTTGCACCTTTAAACTTAACAGATTTAAGTTTTTCATTAATAATTTCACTATTCATAAAACGATAATCATTTTTAAAATCGCCTGCTTCATTTTCAAAGTGAATATGTGTTGGAATCGTAACACCGTTTCTGTCTGCTTTCTCTACAGATAGTTTTGCATTTTTTTGATATTCTGGATTCTTTAAATGCAAAGCTAACTTGTCTAAGTTAGGCATACCAAATGTTTCGTTAAACTCAGTAACCGGCGCCTTCGTTTTAGATGAAAGAATCACTGAACGATCTTCAGCCATACTTTCAATAGTTGTTGATGTTGCATCACCTGTAATTTTAACTAGATTTAAAAAACCTAGCGAATGTGTGTGTGCAACAATGTCTTGTAAGATATCTTTCATAACTTTCTTCTCCATTTGAATTATATTATATTATACTTAAAATTTACTAAAAAGTCAAGCATTATTTTGCATTTTTAACTCATCAAAGTACTCAAAAATATTAATACTAGGGTTCCATCCTAATTCTTGTAATTTAGAAATATCTGCTTGATTGTCAGTTCGTTCGTGTTTATCACCAAGTCTTTCTTCTGGAGATAAATTTAGGTGGTTAGTAATGTCTTTTATTGGATAGGATTGTCCTGTACCTAGATCAAATACCCCTGTTAATGAATGAGTCATTAGCAACATAAGTGCATCACATACGTCAGTAACATGAATGAAGTCTCTTTTATGATTACTATTAATAAACTGTATATCTTTTCTTAAGAGCTTTGGAATAAACATACTTGGTCTGGGTTCCTGGTCTCCATTGTATATAGTCGTAAAACGTAGGCCTAATGCACGATCTGGAGCAATACCTTCAATGGTCTTCTTTGATAGTGCATAAGGATTCCTCCAAGGTTCTTTAGCAGTACTAGAACTTGCATAGATAATTCTAGTATTTGGAAATGCTTTAAATAGCCTACGTGATGCTACTACGTTATGATCAAAATACTCTTTAGGATTATCTAAACTATTTCTAACTCCGCTTTTGCCAGCTAAATGAAATATAACATCAACGTCATAATCTAAATCACAATTTCTTAGATCTTGACCGTCTAATAAATCAATAGTTTTTACATCGTGATTGAATAAGTGATTCTGTAATTCTTGTCCAACCATTCCGCAACTTCCAGTTATTAATATTTTCATATCGTTTTACCAATTAACTGTTTTGTAAATCGTTCTCGTAAATCACTACTAGAAAATCTATGGTTACGTTGATTATAATGATGTTCTATTCCTAATCGTTCGCCTGTTGCTTTGCCACTAAAGTCCTTGCCTTCATATTCTACACCTAATATTCGTATATCGATATTATTATACAGTTCTAATATATCGTCAATATCTTTTTCTTGAACATATGGTATAATTTCATCAACATACTTTACACCTTTTAATTGGGTATACCGTTCAACCACACTTTGAATCGGTTTATTTTTTCCTGGTCTGTCGATCGAAGGATCTATTTGTAAACCGCATATAAGATATTCACATTGGTCTTTTGCTTCACGTAACATAGCAATATGACCTGCATGTAATAAATCAAATGTAGAAAATGTTATGCCAACTTTCATTTTAGAAACCTATTTGTTAGCTCTGTTACTAGTTGATACTTGTTTGCAACATTAGATAAATCCTCACCATCTCTAAAAGATTGTTTATCTAATTGGTTTTCAGGCTCGCCTCCTGGCCAAATACGCCAGCTATCGTTATCAACGACATCAGATAGTACTAAAAGATTGTCTTTAGATCGGAACCCTAGTTCAAATTTTATATCTACAAGGTTTACAGGACCATCGCTAGTAGAAATCTTTTTCCAACTTTCTTCTATAGCTTCAAAGGCAGGAATAACAATTTGATTAATTGCACTATCTATTTCTCGTGAATTAAGTAAAATGCTAGTAGTCATTAAAGGATTGCCTTCAATAGGAGCCTTTGCAGAATATAATTCCCATTCGTCACCGATTTTAATATATGGATCGGTATATACACCGTCAGTCCATTTGCCGTCTATTAGATATTTTTCTCTAGCTTCATTCTCGTCTATTTGTATAGGCTTAGTTACCCAGGGTGGCATTACAACAGAATGTTTATGAAAGATTTCCCAAACGGGTTCCGGAAAATAATGTGGCACTTTTTGAAAAATGTTCTTACTGTTATATGCGTATTGTGTATTACGTTTTAAGTAACTTCCAAAAGCGTACCGTCTAACAACAAATTCAAGCGGTAGCATATCGCATTCTTCATGTAACATTGTATTTGGTGATGTTAATGCAATATAAGATGTAGGAATACCTTTTTGTTGAAGCATTTCAAATACATTTGATGCTTGTTTTGTTTTTTGTATTCCTATATCAGTAAGTTCTTCTTTTTTGGCGGCATCACCACCTGTTAAGAAATCTTTTGCTATCATATTAACTGTAAAGGGTTTCTCACCCTTCTCAATTAACTTTGTTTTACCTTCAACTAAAATACGACTCATTAAGTTAAGTCTCCTTTTATCATTTTGTAATTCCAAAATGTTTATATGTTTGTTGTACGCACTTAGCTTGATAGTAACAATCTGCTAAGGCGTTGTGTGCGTCGCTCTGTATTGCTTTACGAGGGTCTTTAGGCATCAATGCAAACAATGTACGACTATCACGAATTTGCCAAAAGTTCCAAGGAATAGGAACTTCTAAGCTCTTATATAAATTTTCTAAGATAGCATAATCAAATAATGGCCCTTGGCACCATAAGTAATCTAACCCTACACACCATTTATTTAGGCTCTTAGTTAATTCTTTTAAGCCAACTCTATCTTCGTCACCAAGAGCTTCTTCACGTATGCTTTCCTCTTGTTTACCCCACCAGTCTAACGTACTTTGATCAATAGTGCGACCTATTTCTGTTTGGTCGTCTACATTAATACGTAGGTATAATCCATCTGAAGGTTCAACATTAGTATAAGGATCAAACTTAATTGCTCCTAAAGTTAATATTACTGTATCAGGATTAGTACCTAATGTTTCTAAATCTATCATACCATGCATTATTCATCTCCTCCAAAGTCAAACAGTGATCCAAAAGTATTATTCTGCAATGTACTTTGAATATCCCAATCTAGTACGCCAATCAAGTTGCTTAATTTCTTATCTATAATAGCTTCTTCCATTGCATCGTTATCAAACGGAAGTTCTTTGAACCAATCCGGTAATCGTAATTGGTCTGTAGGGTATGCAACACTTGTATACCCTAATGGATTTTGTTTTAATTTACAAACAATAACTTTCATACCATCTACAACTTCTTGGCTATACTTGTCCCCGTGCATACGTTTTAATGTATTCCAATTAATACTTGCTCGAACGTGTCCGGGCATATTTGCTTTGCCTTGCTTTTCTTCTAAACGTCTATAGTCACCAACTTTATTTGCACGTTTTGGAGAACCTTTTTCATAACCCGGGCGTAATTTAAATTCTGTTCTAAACTCTGTAATACGGTTTAATACGTCAGCTTGTGTTCCGTTAGTTAATACCATAAGTAATAGTTCACTTAAAAAGTTTTGCATAAATTCTGGTGTATCAGAACGTTTTAAGTCTAAGCCCATAGCTTTTACTTTACCAGGCTTATCATTTATATCTTTACGCTCACCTTCTTCATCATAAATTAGTGCCGCATAACGTTTCTTAGTAATAAACAATCCGCTTTCTGCAACAATCTCTCTACCAGCGGCAATAACATCTGCCCTAGTTTTTGGACAATGAAATGCCTTACTCATAAAATCTATAAAGGTATTATTAACTTCACCTGCTACTTGGTCATATAATTTAATAATACTGTCTTTATCCCAAGGTATATCTTTATTTTCTATATCTTTTTTCAAAATAGGATACGCAGAAAAGTATACAGAGTCTGTATCTCCGTAAATTACTGCTTCGCCAACATGATCATACTCACCTGTAATTACTTTATTACATTCAGCACTCATATGTTTTGCAATTTGTCTACCAGTAAGTGTAGTTGATTGTCCAATACGTTTATCAAAGAATCTACACCCAGGATTTAGTATTGCACCATATAAACTATTTAGGTTAATTTTCTTAACCAGTTGTCGTTTATCCCAGAATGCTACTTCAATTTTGTTACCAGCTTCGATGGATTTTGTCTTCATTGCTTGTAATTCTTTACGCTCAGCATACCAACGTTTTAGTAAGCCAGGAATAACACCGTCAAACTCTGTTGTTAAAATAGTACCATTAGCAGATAACATCCACGGCTTTCGTGAATTAAAAATAATATTATATACTTCGGCCGCACTCATTATTTGTTCATCACCAGTTTCCCAATCAACGGTAATGTCAACATCCTTACGTTGTTCCATTACAGCTTCATATTCTATAGTACCAAATCGACCTTCCCATGCTCCAGCAAAAGATTTCTTTTGTAACGTCATTGCTTCTTCAACCATCGCATCAGTATCTATTGGTCTTAGTTGTCCTACTATAGTTGCAGGATCCATATTTAATGCTCTAATAACAGACGGATATAGCGAATTTAAATCCATTGAGCCAATCCACTTATGTAAGCCCTTTTTAGGAAATGCAACATAGGCACCTGCGGCCGGCTCACTACCAGGTTCCCGCTTAATTCTATTAGGAACTTGTAGTCCTCTGCCGTGTGCTTCGTTAATAATTGCTTGTTCTGTTACTGCAACTGCACCCATTGTAGTTTGTAGTAATACGGTATTTGCGTGTGCTAGTTCGTTACTAAGGTCAATAAACTTTAACTTTTGATCTAACTTGTCCAGTAGTGCAACGTCTTGTCTGTTATATTCGATAAACGTTCTAAAGTCATTGTTGTAAAGTTGATCTAATGTACCTTCGTATACAGTTTTCTTTTCACCGATCTCAGTTTCACCAATAGCATCAAGTCTGTATGTATGTCTTTCTTCGTATGTGTATTTTCGATATAATTCTAAACTATCTAAATGCACTCTACCTATTAGATCATACGTCTCTGCTTTTTTGCCATATTTTTCATACTCACGTTTCTTAGGTAGCTGTCCCCAAAGACAAAAACGTCGTGTATCGTCTTTACTTAATACTCTACTAACTCTATTCACAGTATATGGAATATCATATCCTTCACTATTCCATCCAGTAATAATATCAGCATCTTCGATCAAGTCAAGAAATGTTTTTAACATTTCACCTTCTTTTTCAAATAGATGTGTATTAGGAAATTCTTGTGTTTGTTCTTTAGCTTCTTCCATTGTGATTGTTTTCGGCGGAACCGCTAAAGTAATAAGAGTGTTCATCCATTGCAAATGTACACTAATTGCAGTTATAGGCATAAACGGATCACTAGGATCAGCAAAGCCACGTTCAGGATCAAAGTCTGTTTCAATATCAAAAAATGCTACATTAAGTTTCGGAGCATCAACATTAAGATAGTTTTCACTTAAACACTGAAAGATAGGATTAATATCACTTTCAAATAACTGTTTTGTATTATTAATTGCAAGTTCTTTACGGAAGTCTTTAGTAGACTTTGAAACAATCCTATTTAGAGGATCACCATAAATGCTTTTATATTTGCCACGTGGGTCTTTATAAAAGAATGTGTACTTAATAGGGTATTCAGTAAAATGCCTTTTACCTTCTTTGCGTTCTACAACACGAAGAATATCTGCATTTCTATCAAATAGAGCATCAACATAACTCATTTAATGCTCCTTTTATTTTCGTAGGCCCTTAGCACCATGCCAAAAGTATTCATTATCATTTGTTGCCTTATCATCTATCCATAAATCGTAATGTGGTTTGCCTGTTTTTATAGAAGTAAACTTTACTCCCCAGCCTGTTAATTGTTCTTTAGTATACTCTCCCCAATCTTTACCAGACTTTGCACCTCTAGCCGTCCAATAATGTATTTCGTCACCATTATCAAAGAGGTCATTTAAATAATCTATTCTAGCTTGTTTAGGTTTACTTTCTTTATATTTGTTACCATCAGTATAACATATTGTTCCGTCTATGTCTACCATATATATCATAAAAATAATTTCCAAAGTGCTATGGCATTCATAAAAGTAAACCATGAGCACAATATAATAACAAATGCCGCTTGTCTAATAACTGCACTTATAATACCAAAAATCGATCCGACAAAGTACATTGGTATAAAAAGTCTTGTTGCTGGATCTAGTACAGTAAATGTAAGTATTGCACTTGCACTGATTAATAAACTTGCCTCAACCATTTCACAATAAAATGCTGTGGGACTTAATCTGTGACTCTCTTTAAAGAATTTTTGTATCTTAATTATCACAGTTTGTCTTTGCCGAGAGTAACAACTAGGGTTTCTAAGTCATCAAATGCATCAGCATGGGCTAACCAATCTGCTTTATGAGCAATTTTAATTGCCTTATTAATAAGAGTTGGCTTCATATCCAATTCTTCTGCTACTGCTTTAACAGTATCTTTTAATCCCGCATTAAGATCTTCAATTTCTTGAAGTACTACTGCGCCTTCATTTACTAGTCTTGTTAATTTGTCTTTTTCTTCTGGGCCGTATGTTCGGTCACTCATGTTTTACCTCCATGTTATTAGTATATTATACTTGGTTTCTTGTATAAAGTCAAGTGTTTTCTGCAATTTCTTTTGGATGAGCTTTATCTAATTCATATGCAATATTTCCAGCTATACAAATCCTATTGTGATCACATTCGTGTTTTGGTACAGAATGTGATATTGGTCCAGGAAAAATTATAACCAATCCTGTATTTGGTTTAATAGCTTTTCCTGCTCCTGGGAATACTAATGGAGCACATTTTGGACAAGCATCAACGTAATATATAAAAGACCATTGAGTTGGCCAATGAGCATGTTGTTTAGTGTAATCGCCTGTTTTATAACTGGCGCCCCAGCAATCAATACAATAAAGTTTAGTTGTTTGTTTTGGTGCAGAAGGTGTGTCACCTTGTTTTAAAGTTTCAATTACCCAATCAATTATAGGAATAAAGTGTTCGTTTGAATACATATCCCAAGATGTCATATTTGCTTGGACATTTGTTTTTCGGTATTGTTTATCACCTTCTTGCGTAATAATTTGTGTTAGGTGTTCTTTTACTTCCGTTGCGTTCGGGTACACATTAGTAAACACATCAAATTGTTCAGTAAATGATAATTGTTCTATTCTTAAATCTTTCATAATTTTACTGCTACGTTTCCTGCTATTGATATTCTATCATGACTGCACGTATGCACACCAACTCCGTGTGTTACCCATCCTGGAAATATAACTAAGTCTCCTGTACGAGGTGCAATAGCATTTTTAATGTCAGTATTAGTAAACACTAGTGGTGAACAAGTATCACAAGCTTCGATGTAATATGTAAAAGTCCATGTTGCTGGTACGTGCCTATGTGGATGTAGTCTAGGTGTCCACTCTCTATCAGTATCAGCTTTATTTACTACACCCCAAACGTTTATTATATACGGATCAACAGGCCAATTTGTAATCTTGCTATCATTATTTTGATATGTTTCTATTTCTGGAAATGATGGAGTGCATTCTTTAATAGTTTCAATTACAAAGTCAGCAATATATTCAAAATATGGATCTTTAAGCATTACTTCTATTGAGTCTAATGGTACTAACGGTGCCCAAGAAGTTTTCTCTTGCTTATTATAAGTTTTTATTAGCTGTTTTAGGAACGGATTTACTTTATCAGAATTAGTATACGTATTCTGATAAACTTCACCAATTTCATTGAATTCTTTTGTTATTAATGCTGACATTAATAATACTTATGTACTGTTAAGGTTCTTAGATACGTCTTTTGACTTTATACTAGTGTGGGGGTTTTAAATTATTTTACAGCGTTAGCTTGTTTCATTAACATTTTAAATTTAGAAAATAATTGAGGGTCTTGCATCATTTTTTGAATACTTTGTGTATACGGTTGTATTGCTTTTATTAAGTTAGGAGGTAATGTACTTCCTGATGCTACTTTATCCATGCCTTTAGCGACCATGCCGCCACTTGCGTTACCGCCAGCTACACTTTTTAGTGCTGTGGCTCTTTGTGCAACTTTTTGTGTTGCTTTTTGATCAGTTGCTTTAGGATCAACAGCTTGTCCTTGTGCTTTAGGATCAACAGCTTGTCCTTGCCCCTGTGTCTGAGCAAATCCTTGTCCTGCGGCTTTTGCTACATCTTTAACTTTATTAACGCCCTGTCCAACTGCCGCACCTGCCTGTTTTGCTATGCCTGTAACTCCACCTGCTTGATCAACAGCTTGTCCTACAGCTCCTACACCTTTTTTGACAGCTCCAGCGACAGCGCCAGCACCTGTTTTAACAGCTTTTCCAACTTTTTTAGCACCTTTAACTACGTCACTTGGCATAAGTTCATTAATTTGCTCTTGAGACATACCTTCTGTAATATAGCCCTGCTTCTTACCAATATTAATTAAAGCATCTCTTTCGAATTGGTTAATTCTCATTTATTTCTTCCAGAATTTAAATTTAGTAAGTAGTTCTTGTAAGTCTTCAAACTTTTCGTTTATGTACCAACCTGCTACAAACCCTACGATGAATCCTATGGTTAAAAACATTTAGCCACCACTCTGTTGAATTTGTTGTTGTATAAGTCTATCAAGTTGTTGAAGTTTTTCTTCTGGGGTAAGTCTTTTATCTTTCAATACTGCAGATTGCTGTTTAAGATATTCTAAATTGTTATTAGGTGCCGTACTAGGTTTCGTGTCCCCACCACCACCACCAGGCTTATTTTTGTTGAATGCGTCACCTGCCGCCTGGCCCACCGATGGTCCACCACTGACCGGTTTGTCACCCACATTATTTGGATTTGCGACTGTCTTAAGGTTACCAATCGCCGATTTCATTCCGGGTGCGGCACCTGATTTAAAAGCGTCCCATTTTGGACCTTCAGTAATGTCTCGAATATTCATTTATTTTTCCAACTTATCGCAACATGATTTCGTTGCTTCTAATTTAGTTTGTAAAGTTTCTTTATACGATTCTTTTTTAATTCTATCTACATAGTGAGAACTCATTTTTCCATAACCGTGTCTCCACGCCATTTGTTTTAGAGTCTTCTCATCTTTGCCTTTAAAATGTCCTGCTAAATCTTTATCAGACATATCAGCGTATTTCTGTTTGTTCTTAATAACGCTTGATGGCATTCCGCCTTCTTTCTGAATCATTTTTTTCTTTTTATATGACTTAGAAGCATGTACATGTCCTTCTGAAATAACGTCAGCCATATCAGCTACAGCAACATTTCTTACAATGTATTGCTCTCCGCAACTAGTAAAAGTTGCATCATAATGAGTAACTGTACCATCTTCTAGTAACGTATGTTCTCCAGGAATTACTGTACATTCACCGTACGTCTTATGTTTAAAACTTTTTGCACAATCATGATAGATGCCATCACCTTCTTTAACATTTTTCTTTTTATGAGGCTTACCACAACTTTCACAAATAGCTTTACCACATTTACAGTTGCATGTTGATTCTGATACTTCGTCAAATTTTGTTTGGTAATCAAGATGATGATAAACAGTACCAAGATAATCTGATGCTTTAGTAATCTTAGCTGATACCCAACCGTCTAAACCTTCAGCTTCAGACATAGACTTCATTAAGTCATGAAGTTTAATGGAATATTTTGCGGCTTTATATAACTCACCTCTAGCAAGTTGTATTTCATGATCCTGCTCAACTTTGTGAGCCAAATCCGCCAATCCTTCTTTTATTTCTTTATCTCGCATAGTATTATCCTTACTGTATTTAGCGTCTAACTGTTGCGCCACCCATTAAATTGTTACCCATGTCTAATGCATTTACGGCTGTACCATCAGCCTTTGTTTTTTGAGGAGCCTTAGGAGCTCCTAGTTTACCTTTTTTCTTAGGAGTATGTTTAGCAATTACTGGATTTGCTATTGTAGCTATTGCTCCAGCACTTGTTGATCCAGCTGTAGCTGTTTCACCTATTTCTTTCATACCCTTGTATATTTGAGATTTAAAATCTTCAGTTTGATCGTGATTAATTTTCCATTTTGCTAATTGTCTATATCTACGTTTTACTTCTTTAGCAAGTTCTGGATCATCATGCATAAACCGTTCCAGACTACGTAGAGTTTTAATTTTTGCCGTGTAATCTTCAAAGTCGCTTGGGTTACCATCTTCGCCTAACAGATTATTAACAGACTCACCAATACCTTTTCCTGTGCCGTTGCACTTTTTACAATCTTTCTCTCCGTGTTTTCCTGTACCGTTACAGTGATCACATTTATCATCAGATGCATAGTCATAAAGTTGTTTACCACCATACACAATTGCTACAACTGCCGCCGCCGGCAATGCCCATTTTACTGCCACTTTAGCAAGAGCTTGAATTGTTGCATTATCAAGCATATCGCCTACAAGTTCTTTGATGTGTTCAAATAACTCATCAACTTCCGTGTAAACTTTTGCACCTACGCCTAGTATTGTAGCTTTAACAGGATGTTTAAGTATTGCTTTGCCTACGCCCTTTGCTACTTTTCCAGTACCTTTTATTGCACCTTTACCTGCCACTTCTGCACCTTTTTTAAGAAGAGGTACTGCTTTTTTAGTAATTTCCTTAGATGACTTTTTAAGAAGTTCTTTAGCACCTTTTTTTGATAAGAATTTAAGTACATGAGGTGCACCTATTCTAACCGCTGTTGCTAATGCTGGTATTACCCATGGTGCTAAAAAGAATACTTCATTTAATTGTGCTGACTCGGTAGTATATTGCGGGTCTTTTTTATGCTTTTCATAGCCTGCTTTTGCTTTAACCTTACGATCATCAAATGTCGCAGGTTTATTAAAAGTATTCATGTATTTTGCTACAGGACTTTTAACTTTTGCCGGCTTTTGTTTTTTTATTTCACTGATTTTCATAACACTTATATTT
>Ga0302135_10001124_pt1 | contig 16010 bp, 13 predicted proteins | sample CBN3_surface_MG_FD_203119 | JGI IMG/M metagenome (GOLD analysis project Ga0302135, IMG submission 203119) | Marine microbial communities from Western Arctic Ocean, Canada - CBN3_32.1 | ecosystem: Environmental > Aquatic > Marine > Oceanic | place: Canada: Western Arctic Ocean | collected...
TCTTCGTTGTAGCCGATGGTGATGGTCTTGGTCAGCTCTTTGTTGGGCGCGGGGGCGGGTCCGTGGCCGCAGTTTCCCGAGACGACGGTAGTGAGTCCCTGACGGATCCCGGACTGGGCGAAGCCATCCACGTACAATGGAAAATCGGTGTGGCTGTGGATGTCGATGAAACCGGGGCAGACGACCCTGCCGGTGGCGTCATACGTCCGCGTCCCCTCAATGTCGGCAGCACTGCCGACGTACCTGATACGGCCCTGGTCGATGACCAGGTCGGCGTCGAAGCCGGGACTGCCGGTGCCATCGATGATCCTGCCTCCACGAATTACCATGTCGACCACTTTGTTGTGCCTCCGGTGTTGGTGTCAGAAAGAAGGTTATAGGTTTTGGATATTGGGTGCTGGGCGAGAGCCCTATAGTCCAGGCTAGTAGGTCAAGTCCACCCTGGTGATGCAGGGCGTGCTGAGTTGGCTTCCTCTAGTTCTGAACGGATGTCAGCGAAGCGGAGCTATGCTCGAACCCACGTCTTCGGGGGGATCTCGTCCTCCCATGATATCTCAGACGGTGTCGCGCCTGACGGCATTATCTATGGATGTGTGGGGGGACTGTATCTGACACCACACCCCAGAGGACATGCCGCTTGCACAGCCCCTTCGGCGATCCTGCGAGGGGAGGTAATTCTAGGCTTTGCCGAGTCTACGTCCAATCAGCTGTGCTGTCTATGGGGCCAACTCTGCTACCTGGTGCCAATCCAGTATCATGTTGCGTTGTCCTTCCGTTAGCTTGTCGTCACCCGTTGCAGGGAATACGTTGAACGCGTGGGTAACGACACCTGTAGTCAGGCTAACGAACATCGCCTCGTCACCGCGAGCAATATGGTTGAGTACGGTGCCTCCAGTCCGTTCAACAAGGTCTGCCGGGTGAGCGGTGATCGCCATGATTCGAGCCATTTACTGTTCCCCCTATGACTAGTTCTTGGACGTGTCCATCCAGTCAAGTATAGACCAATAGGAAGTGCCATTGTGGCCTCTTGGACCCGTTTACGTGGCAGCTGAGCGCGGGCATTTTTCTCCATGCCAACTCGGCGAATTTTGGGTTTGAGGCGCACGGAAACGTCACCAAATTCGCCAAGATTCGTTCAATCGTTGTGATAGGATGCATTGCCTCTTATTAAGAGCGTTCCAGCGATTCGCAGACTCTGGCTGTGGAATCCCCAACAAATTTGAAGGTCGTATTACGAGGTTGCACGCATGTGCTTGACTGACTTTTCAATCGGTGAGGCGACGCGAGGCGACGCTGCTCGACCGTGTGATAGTCCGTGACCCAGATGGAGCGCCGGGAGATGGCGGCAAGTGACGGGGAGCGTCTGGGTTACGCCGTATGGCGGCCGGCCGGGGAGCAACGCCGGACGATCGCGGTCATACACGGCATTGCCTTCAACGGCGAGCCGTATGGTTCGATCAGCGAGGACCTGCCACTGGAAGGCACCAGAGTGGCGGCGCTGGACCTGAGGGGCCATGGGGCATCTGGAGGGGACAGAGGCTCGCTGGTTCACTACAAACGGATCGTCGCCGACATTCAGGAGTGGCTTGGTTGGTTGAGGGAGGAGTCTCCGGAGCTTCCACTGTATGTCCTGGGAGAGAGCATGGGTTCTTTGTACGGAACGCTGTTTGGGATGGCGCACGGCGGCACGATAGACGGCCTGATACTGGTCGCTCCCCCGGTGATGCTATCGATGAAGCAGATACTCCACCTCGATACCGCTCGGACAGTTCTCTCGCTGGCAATACCGTTCAGAGAGCACCGGGTTGCGCTCACGGGATGGAGGCTGGAGGTCGGCTCCGCGGATGAGGAATTCATAAACGATCGCCGGACGAGCGAACTCGCTCAGGCCTCTGTGTCAGTCGGCTACATAACGCGGTTGAGCCTGGCCATCATGGGGCTGGGCATGGTTGGTCGAGTGCGGATCGACTGCCCGGTGATGATGGCCTACGGGTCTGATGATAAAGTTGTCTCACCATGGGGTTGCAGGCGCCTGTTCTCCAGAATCATGGCCCCTGACAAGAGATTGATTGAGGTCCCGGGGGCGCGCCATACGGTCCTATGGGACCCCCACAGGTCGAATTTCTATGACGGATTGGCACGCTGGATCCAAGAGCATGAGTAGAGGAAGCGCAGATGGCGCGGCCTGAAGACGAGCTAGAACCTCCAGCCCCTGGGGTTGCCGAACCCGCGTTTTGGATTCGGGTGAGGCACCGCCTCTGCATCTGGCAACCCGACGAGACTTCCGTCCTTGATCCATTCGAGATCGGCCCCGTATAGCTGGCTGGTCAATAGATCCGTCAACCGCGCCTTTTCGGCGGAGTGATTCGGGTCATCTGAGAGATCGTTCATCTCCAGTGGGTCTTCGAGGAGATCGAACATCTGGCTGCGATTGCCCACCGGGAAATAGATCAGCTTGAATTGGCGTTCGCGCACCATGCGGGAGGCGTTGTCGTCTTCCCATATCTCGCCGTAGACGTGGTCACGAGTGTCGTCGCCTACGAGAGACTTCCCCTCGATATGGTCCGGCGTCGGGATGCCTGCAAGCTCGAGCAGGGTCGGCATGATGTCGGCTTGAACTGCCAGGCGCTCGTCGAGCCTGCCGGGGGCGAGGTCCTCTCGATTGGCTTGCGGCATCAGGATCATGGGGATGTCTATCGAGAATTGGTGGAGATTGCCCTTGACCCAGAGGCCGTGGTTGCCCAGCATCTCGCCGTGGTCCGTCGTGAACATGATGATGGTGTTGTCGAGCAGCCCCTCCTCCTTGAGCAGCCCTATGACCAGCCGTATCTGGTGGTCGACATGGGTGATGAGCCCGTAGTAGGCGGCCCGGGCCAGCCGCGTGGCATTCGGAGAGTAGCTATCAATGCCGTGGGGACGGTTTCGCAGCGCATGGGGCCAATTCTCCGGGTGCCTGGCCCATTCGCCGATCACCGGCTCATCTATGTCGCCGCTTAGGTACATGTCCATGTAGCCGGACAGTGGAGTCAGCGGCGGATGGGCTGCGGAGAAGGACATGTACCAGAACCCAGGCTTACTGGGGTCCCGACGGGCGATGTACTTGGACATCTCAAAAGCGGTCCAGTTGGTGCGGTGGAGGCGCTCGGGCAGGTGCCACGGGCGGGGTTCAAAGTCGCCGTTGGCCGAGCCGTGGACAAATTCTTGACCTGCGTGCCCGTGCTCCTGGAGGAACATTTCGTAGTCGTCCTTGTCCATGCCCAGGTGGTGCCGTCCCTCTTCGTCGATCTGGATGTCGTCGAAGCCCAGACGGTCGCGTTGGGGGTAGGCGTGCATCTTGCCGACGGCATGGGCCTGATACCCGTTGTCCCTGAAGGTCTGCGCCAGGGTAGGCAGTTGGGGCATGAAGCCCCGCTCGGCGAAGGCGCGGTCGCCGTGGGTTCGGGCTGAGACGCCGGTCATGATCTCGCGCCGGGCGGGGATGCACATTGGCGTCGTCGATGTGGCGTTCGTAAAGGCGATGCCGTTGGCGACGAGTTGGTCGAGGGTGGGGGTCAGGACCGTGGGATGGCCCAGGGCGCCGATCATGCCGCCCGACCATGTGTCTGCGCAGATTAGAAGAACGTTCGGTCGGTCCAATTTGCCCCCTTAACACAACTGCGGTCTGAGGGTCTCCTCAGACCGCAGAGTATACGTTAAGGCAAGTCCTTTGTCCCACTAGTAGTGGGGCAAAGGGCCGACTACGATGAGACGCTAGCTCATTGCCGCAACAGCCTCGTCGGTTGAAAGGACTGCGTTTGCGATGAATCCGAAGTTCGTGAGTGCCGATTGGTAGCCGTCGCCCAACTCGGGGTGTTGTGCCCCGGCCGTGGCGTCTTTCACTACCGCTACCTCGAAGCCTTGTTCAAGCAGCTCCCTCAGATGTGCTTCGACACACAGGTTTGCAGACATCCCGCCTAGGATGACGTTACCGATTTTGCGCTTCCGGAGCTGGAGGACGAGGTCGTTGTTCTCTGGCCCGTAGACCTTGTGTGGACTAGCTATGACGGTGTTACCGTCCTCAATCAGCGGCTTGTACTGCCCCAACCAGTCCGCTCCTGAGCAGGAGAACCCATCCAGGTCCAGTGCCCCGGTCCGATCGAACATCTTGACCTCACCTGGTCTCTGCCTTCATCACGGCCTCACCTACGTCTCCACAGCATCACGTTGGCGGTCCAGTTATCCCAGCTACCTCGTGACAAAGCTATAATGCCGGTCAACCAACCCGAGGGCCATACATGAACATCCCTGATACACGACACATTTCTAACGGATTGACGATCACGTCGAGCGGATATGCCGACCAGCCGTACGTTGTCAGAAACGACGATGGAAGCTGGACCTGCCTGATGACCACCGGCTCCGGTCGGGAGGGGCAGCAGGGGCAGCACATCGTCGCCGCGCGTACTCTTGATCAGGGCCAAACGTGGTCCGAGCCCGTGGCAATCGAGCCGCCGGATGGTCCCGAGGCGAGCTGGGTGCTGCCGTTCCGGACGCCGTATGGTCGCACCTACGCCTTCTATACCTACAATGCGGACAACCTGCGCACGGTGCTCGCGGACGAGAGGTTTTACATAAACCGGGTCGACAGCCTCGGTAAGTATGCCTTCAAGTACTCGGACGATGACGGCCGGACCTGGTCAAAGGACCGACACTACATTCCGGTTCGCGAGATGGAGATCGACCGGATCAACCCCTACGAGGGACGTGTCTGGTTCTTCTGGGGGGTGGGCAAGCCCATCGTGGCTGCGGGCGCGATGATCCTGGGTTTTTCGAAGGTCGGGCGTTTTGGCCACGGGTTCATGGTCACCTCTGAAGGCTGCTTCCTCCGAAGCGACAATATCACGACCGAACGTGAACCCGACAAGCTGAGATGGGAGACGTTGCCTGACGGCGATCACGGTTTGAGGGCGCCCGGAGGACTCGTGGCGGACGAGATCAAGCCCGTTGAACTGTCCGACCGTTCTCTCTACTGCACATATCGATCGATTGACGGCCACTCTTGTCATGCGTACAGCCGTGACGACGGCCACACCTGGACCGCCTCCGCGTACATGACCTACGCCGACGGGCGGTATGTAAAACACCCTCGCGCGGCCAATTTCGTCTGGAAGCTGGACTCTGGCAAGTACATCTACTGGTACCACAACAACGGCGGGACGTGGTACGAAGACCGTAACCCGGTGTGGGTGTCTGGGGGCGTGGAACGGGACGGCCCGGATGGCAGAGAAATCGCCTGGTCGGAGCCCGAAATACTGATGTACGGCGACGATCCTCGTGTCCGAATCAGCTATCCTGATCTGATCGAGGATGACGGGAGAGTCTTTATCACCGAGACACAGAAGGTGGCCGCGCGCGTGCACGAAATCGACCCGGCGCTGCTCGAAGGCCTGTGGGCGCAGGGTGAGCGGCGCGAGGTTACGACCGATGGGCTCGTCCTGGACCTACCGACCGATGGAGGGCACATGCCTGACACGGTACTGGCGCCACCGCTCCCGGAGTTTAGCGAGCGCATCATAGTTCAGCTTCCAGACGGACCCCGTCCTGGGCATGGGACCCACGACATTCGTGCAGGATTTGCCATCGACATGTGGTTTCGTCTCGACTCGTTGGATGCGGGTCAGGTACTCCTGGACAATCGCACCGAGACGGGGAGGGGATACGCCATCGAGACCACCGCTCGGGGGACGATACAGGTGGTCCTCAACGACGAGCGCACGGAAAGCCGTTGGGAATGCGATCCGGTCCTGGAGGTGGGCGCGCTTCATCATGTCGCGGTGATCGTGGACGGCGGACCCAAGGTCATCTCGTTCGTCATCGACGGAGTCCTCAACGATGGTGGCGAGCACCGCCAGTTCGGCTGGGGCCGTTTCAATCCCCAGTTCAGGAACGAACCCGGAGACGACACAATCAGAATTGGTCAGAACCTGGATGGAAGCATCGTGGGGCTGAGAATATACGACCGGTATCTGAGGACCTCTGAGGTCATTGCAAACTACAGGGCAGGTCTGTAGATAGTGAGACCGAAGCACACCAATGTCATTGTGATCGTTGCAGACGACCTGGGCTATGGCGATATCGCTGCGTTCGGTAACCCGATCGTGCAGACCCCCAATCTTGACCGGATGGCTGCCGAGGGTGTCACGCTGACGCAGCACTACTCCGCATCGCCGATCTGTGCGCCGGCCCGCGCTTCGCTGCTCACCGGGCGTTACAACCACCGGACTGGCGCGGTCGATGTGCCGTCCAACCGTGGGCTCGACCGGATTTCACTTGCAGAGACAACGGTCGCCGATCTGTTCAAGTCTGCCGGCTACGCGACCGGGATGGTCGGCAAGTGGCACAACGGCGTGCACGATATGCGATACCACCCGAACGCCAGGGGTTTTGACGAGTTTACAGGCTTCCTGAACGGAGGAATGGACTACTGGCAGTGGGTCCTGGATTACGACGGAACGCCGAAGCCTGCTGACGGGCGATACCTGACGGACGTGTTCTCCGATGAAGCTGTGGAGTTTGTCCAGCGGCACCGTGAAGAGCCATTCTTCCTGTATCTGGCATACAACGCCCCACATGCGCCGTTGCAGGCCCCGGAGGAGTTGCTGGAACGTTATCAGGGTATCGGTCTGACGCCTGCAGTTAGCGCCCTCTACGCGATGATCGAGCGCATGGATGAGGGGATCGGCCGTCTGCGCGAGGCACTGGAATTATTGGGTCTACTGGAAGACACGCTCGTTGTTTTCACCAGCGACAACGGTCCGGCGATGGGAGGGGAAGGCGATGACTGTGTCGATCGCTTTAACGGGCCGTTTTCGGGGACCAAGTACGATGTCCTAGAGGGCGGAATCCGAGTACCTGCCATCGTCCAGTGGCCGACTGGACTCAGCGCGGGCAGCCGTTGCACCGGTCTGGTTCACTTCACAGACTGGCTGCCCACGCTCTATGGCATGATCGGACACACACTGCCAGAAGGTTTGTCTCTGGACGGCGACGATGTCATGTCGCTCTTGCGAGGCGAACAAGGTTCTGTGGCGAGGGCTCGGTACTGGCAGTGGAACCGATATGCACCGGTGGCTCATGCCAACGCGGCGATGCGTGAGGGCAGGTGGAAGCTCTACTGGCCCCCCATTCCCGAGGCCTCCGCAAAGGATCCCGCGGATAACGCGCCGTATGAACGCTTCATGAGTGAGGCGCACGCCCTGATGGATGTCGACGCCACGCTTCCCCCGCGCAACGTGCCACTGCCCGGAGCGCCACGGCTGTTCGACCTGGAGACCGATCTGGCCGAGCAGACGGACCTGTCCGGCACGTACCCTGAGCGGGTAGAGGAGATGCGCCAGAGGTGGGACGCGTGGTTCCAGGGCGTCATGGCTGAATGGAGCCGTGCGAGTTCCAGCAACAGGCGCGGCTGAACTGAGCAGGGTGATCTTCCTGGAACTATCATCTTTCGACAGATCGGGTGAGTATGGGTGCGCTAGCTCGATCCGCCCTGACTCTTGTTGAGGAGCAGCGTATCGAAGAGGTGGCCTTGGGTGTCGAACGCTCGCAGTTCAAGGGTTGGCCCAGCGATGACCACCTGAACGAAATGCGGCATCGAGAACGCCTGGGCCGTGTGCCACTCGCGTTTGTGCAGCATTCGGTTGGGCACCACGCCGCCCACTCCCGCTACCACGTAGACTATGCCGGATTCGGTGTCTAATCTGTTTCCCCTGATAGGGTGGCTGCGCTCGTAGACCAGCGTGTGGGCATTGAAAACCAGATCGACACCGTGCTCTTCGAAAATGGGGCACAGCGCCCGCATCTGTTCGACCTGGAAGTCCCCCGACACGTAAGGAGGATAGTGGAAAAATGCGACCTTCCACTCAGCCCGGGAGGATCGCAGGTCGTCTACGAGAAACTCGATCTGCTCCTGGCCCATCGAAATCGTCGGCTCCTGCGTCCGGGCAGGGTCGCCATAGTCGCCCTTTGAGGTGCTGTCAAGGGCGACGAAATGGGCGTTGCCGTAGTCGAATAAGTAGTATGTAGTAGGCTCGGGATACGACACGAATTTGCCGAACCACTCGGACTGCTCCTCATGATTTCCCATGCACAGATAGAACGGAGTGTGGTGGAACAGTGAGTTGCCGGGGTCGAAGAAATACCTGCCCCACTCGTCGTAATTTTCGCCGTTCTCCACTACGTCACCGACGAACAGCGCGAAGTCGGGTCGCTTCTCCACCATCTGGCCGAACAGCAGGCGGTTGATCTCGTCGTCGCCGTAGCCTCCGGTCTCTGCTGTGACTGTGAAGGAGAAGGGTTGATCCGGTCTCACTGCCGTCTTGAGCGGATGCTCGTCACTTGTGATTGTCTCCCCATCACGACCGGTGGAGCTGACGCGGTAGTGATAGGTGGTGCTGGACTCGAGACCCTGAATGGTGATTCGATGGATACGGCACAGGGTGTCAGACCGCACCACCTCCAGGGTCTCGTCCAGTGTGCGGTGCCTGCCATCGAGCCCTCTGTGGACCCTCTCTGTCTGGGAATACGACACCTCCTAGGTGGCCTCGTCGGAGGTCTCCCACATGATGGTCATCGAGTCCTGAGTGGGCCACTGCAGATACGGGCCCTTAAGAATGGCAAACACCGGGTCTTCCCCTACTGATTACTCTTGAGTGATCTTGAACGAGAACAGGCCCATGTTGACGATCTCGAATCGCAGGTAGACAGGTTTGCCGGCCAGTTCGGAGATGTCGGCGCTGCCGTTCCAGGTCACCGTCATGTCGGTCCGCGAACCCTTGAGGACATCGCTGTCCTCGAAGCTGAAGCCGGGGTAGGGCTGCGACGAGCCGTGGTGGCCGCCGAGGGGCGGGTGGCTTGCGATTTCGACGCGAATGAACTGCTCGTGGTAGGGCATCCCAGGCATTACCGTGTTGATTTTGATCCGGTTGCCTTCTACGACAAACTCCTTCGTGAGTAGATAGCCTGGTCGGTCGCCGCCTCGCTGCTCGACGAACCGGTCGACCTTAGCCATGGCCACTGCAATGCCAGACTGGGTGGTGGTCTCGTACTGGGTATTTGGCGTGCCCGAGTAGTAGATGAGCATGGTGTCGCCCTGGATGACCGGCGGCCCGGACACGGTGACCTGCCCTGCGTCCCAGTCGCCTTCGCGGCCACGGGCGATGTAGGGCTCGCGGGTGTAGAAGCGCTCCCAGTTCACGCCGTCCTGGCTGGAGGCCAACCGGACCTCGTTGGAGCCAGTGACGTCGCCCTCCATCGCGGCGTATAGCATGATGAACTGGCCAGCCCAACGAAAGACGGTACATGCGTCGTAGTCGGGCGTATCCATCTCATCGGGATACATGCATGTCCGAGGATACGACCAGTTTATGAAATCCTTGCTGGTCATCACTGAGACTCGACGCCTCATGTGGCGGCCGCCGATCTGGCCGACCCTCAGGTCGCGGCGTCCCGAGCTGAACATGTGGATGGGCCGACAATATAGCAGCCACTGCTCTTCCTGAGGGTCGTAGACGACGTGGTTTAGGCAGTCGCTGTGGTAGTCGAGGATGTGTTTGGGGGGCTCCGGCAGGGTCCATCGCAGCCCGTCGGGCGAATAGGCGACGTTCACCCCGCTCTGCAGACCTTCCTCCGAGTGGGGGATAGCCTCGACGTGGATGTACATGTAGCGCTTGTTGGGGTCGGACTGGTTGGGATTCTTGATCACCTGCACGCCCTGGGTCCTCTGGCGGTACGTGCCGGTGTAGACGACGTTGGATATGGGATAGCCGGGGTAATCGCTCACGTCCAGGTCCGGCTTCTCCCAGTTGATCCCATCGTCGCTCTCGGCGTAGGACAGGTGGTACGGCGGGCCTCCCGCTCCCCAATAGTTGGTCAAGGAAAAGCACTTGTACCACATGCGGTAGCGCCCGAAGTCTTCGTCCCACATGACGTACGGGCTCAGGGCGATGTCGCCCTCCCAGGGTTTGTCCTTCACCAGTATTGGGTTAAGCAGGTGCTTCGATGGCGGGTGTAGCACGCGCTCCAGCGCCCACCGGTCCTCGACGATGTTGTCGTCGATGAGGAGCTGCGTCTCGTTTCCAATTTTGAGGGGCTCGCCCTGGAAGTAGCTCATCGGGACGGTCATGTTTGTCTCCTGTTTGTTGTGGTGGGTGTCGTCAGCCTGCGGCGGAGTTTGCACTAAAGAGGTATGGCGAGTGCTGTTTCAATGACCTCAACATCACAGCCATCTAGCTTACGAGGGACCCGAGCCTTATCTGCGGGTGACGCGTAGAGATCAATGTACACGAGAAATCGCTTTGCGGAGACCCCAATACCGTGGACGCCGGGAATCGCCAATAGCTTGTCCTGGTACTTGTGTTTCAGTTCAAGAAGCTGTCGTTCCAACGGCAGCGCTGCAGCCCACCGCTCCAGATCGAATCCTGTGGGGTATATGGGCTTGTCCGTTCTCATCCTGCATACTTCCGGTGTGGCGGTCGGCACCGGCGTCGCCGTGGGCACAGGTGTAGTCGTCGGCATTGGTGTTGCCGGGCGCGCAGGGGTAGGCGTCGGCTCGCCACCGCAGGCCGAACCAATAGCTATCAGAGCGACGGCAGCTACTAGTAGTGCCGCTACCTTCTTGTCCCAAAGAATCAACATGAGCCAGCCATGATACTCAGGTATCGCTCACCTGCATCACGCAAGCGCGAATGTACCAGCCTGGTAGACAAAGACGGTGTCCACATTGGACTGACAGACTACCACACTGCCCATGAAGCGCATCGGCAGCTGCTATGTAGTTTCGAATCAGCCAATAAAAGGCATGAATATCCAGGGAACCTATGCTAGAATCAGCGGCGCTACAATGCGGGGAGTGGTTTTGTGGGTCAGGCTACAAGGCGAAATCGACTTCAGGAGCGATGAGTTGGCGTCAAAGACCGTGTTCATAATCGGGGACTCTATTAGCGAGGGGTACCGGCGTCAGGCGGCTGAGTCGCTGCTGGGCGTGGGCATTGCCACTGAGTGGTTTTCTGGTGGCAGCAGTGCTCAGATTTTGGCGGGGCTGCCTGAATGGATTCCAAGCAAGCAGCCGGACCTGATTCAGTTCAACTGCGGGTTGCACGACGCCCGCTACTTCGACATCGCCGGGACCTATCAGCAGCCCATCGGCAACTACGAGTTGCTGCTAGGTGGGGTTGTGCGCTGGCTCCAGGCGAACACGGACGCCGAGCTTGTGTGGGCGACAACCACGCCGGTAATCGAAAGCCGGATCACGTTGGAGTACCGACGGTCAGCCGAGGACGTCCTGGCGTACAATGCCGTCGCTAAGAACATCATGCAGGATGCGGGCATTTCGATATTGGACCTGCATGGGGTGATCGATGGCGAGGGGGCTACTAAAAATATCTCTCCCGACGGGGTGCACATGACCGATTCGGGCTACGCAGTTCTGGCCAAGGCCGTGTTGGACGGGATTAATGACCGGCTTGCGGGTCGGTAGACATTATCAAGAACGAAACGGATAGCAGGGGGAAACATGGATATTGAGGCGATCAGGCGTGAAATTCCGGCTGTTGAGGGTCAGAGTTACTTCAACATGAGCTTCGGTCCGAAGACACGGGCCGTCACCGACGAGGTTATCAGGATGACCCGTCTGATTGCAGAGGCCGGACCGCTGGCTCCGCCCGTGATAGACGAGATCGAACGCGTCTACGAGGGTGCGAGGGTGGACGTGGCCGAACTGCTGGGCGCTTCCACCAACGAGATCGCCCTGACCAGGAACGTCTCTGAGGGCATCAACATGGTCGCAACAGGCATCGACTGGGAGCCTGGCGACGAAGTGATAATAACCGACGAGGAGCACCCCGCGGGGTCGTTGCCCTGGATGAACCTGGCGAAGAGGCGGGGCGTGGTCATACGTAAGCTTGAGCTGGAGCCGTACGACACCGATGGACTGCTGGACCGGCTGGACGATCTGATTTCGGACCGCACGCGGTTGGTGTGCCTGAGCCATGTCACCACAAAAACGGGCTATGTTCTTCCGGCACGTGAAGTGTGCGAAGTTGCCCGAGGACGCTCAGTTCCGGTATTGCTAGATGGGGCCCACGCGGTCGGGCTGATCCCGGTGGATGTTAAGGAGATCGGCTGCAGTTATTACTCAGGTTGCGGACACAAGTGGTTGCTTGCGCCGCAGGGCACCGGGTTTTTTTATGTCAACGAGTCTGAACTCGATAGTCTTGAGCTCGGATGGATAGGGGCGAGTTCCACTTCCGTCTGGGACCTGGATGCGCTCCATTTCGAGCCACTGGCCTCTGCCGCCAAGTTCGAGTTCGGGACGCGAGACAGGGCGGTGTACGGTGCGCTGTCCGTGGCTATCAAGTCTGCTCAAAAGATCGGGATCGAGCAGATAGCAGCGAGGAGCTGGGAGCTCACGAAACGCCTTCGGGACGGCGCCAGCGCGGTGTCTGGAGTGCAACTGGAGTCGTCCCTCGACCCTGGGGCTTCCGCTGCGATCACTCGCTTCGGCATATCGGCGTTTGAACGTCCCGACATCATGGAGTGGTTTTGGGACGAGCACCGGCAAATTGTCGCCGCGAGGGACGGGTGGATGAGGATCTCGACCCCCTACTTCCTACTGGAGGAAGAGGTCGATCGGTTCGTCGCCGCGCTGGGCGAACTCCAGCCTTGAGAATCTAGCCCGGCGTTGCATAGGTCAGGTCCCAGTCGCCCAGCTTGACAAGCGGCATGACCGGCGATGCCAGGCTAGGCTTGCCTGCCCGCACCCACGACTCGATCTCATCTTTGTGCCCCAGCCGTCTCAGGGCGTTCCAATGAGGTCCGTACTGGGAGCGGAAACGTGGGTCGGAGTCCCAGAGGAACAGGTATCCCACTCCAGCGGCGTAAAGACTAGCGGCCCTTTCGCGGAACGACTCCGGGCTCTGGACCCTAGGCATGAGGTTTGGGGCCAGCTTGCAGGGTGTTCCACTGGTGAGGGACAGGAAGTAGTCGATGTCCCTTATGTCTGTCCAGGATTCCGTCGAGCTCTCGAGTGTGGACCCCGACACGTAGGGAATCAGCGTGTCGACGAGACCCTCTTCAACCCATGCCTCCAGGTCGATGCCGTTGATCAGGTTCGCCTCTGGAGTTCCACCGACCACCGCCGACACCTCGATAGGCTTGGATAGGCCCCGCTCCTTCGCCGCCGCCGCCATCGCTTCCCTCACCTCTCTCATGAACTGGGTCAGGACACGGGCGCGGTACGACAGCCATCTCGCGTCCAGCGGGTTTAGCCGTCTGGGGTCTTCGCCGAACTCGTCGATGAAGCCCTGCACAACCGGCGGCTCGTACTCGACCAGTGGCGGCCGGCGATTGTAGAGGAGGCAGATCCCGTCGATGGGGAACTCCGCTATTTCACTGAGCAGGGAGACCACGAACTCCCGCGCCTCAGGGTAGGCGTAGGAGATTCTGGGCGTGGCGTTGCCAGATCGGTCGGTGCCTCTAAGCTCCGGATGTTTCTTGTAGAAACTGTCGCCGTGGTTGAAGTGGTCGTGCATCGGAGGGAAGTGGAACCCGCCCACGCGATAGCTGGCGTGGAGCTCCACTCCCTTTTCGTGGGCGTAGTCCAGGGCGATCTGGAAAGGATCCTCGTCGTTGTCGCGATGGGTGCGCCATGCCTCGACGCCCATTCGATAGTAGGTGAGGGCGAAGTCGTCCAGCCCATCGTAGGTAGGAACCCGGCCGATGCGGCTGAAGTAGTACATCAGGTCACCCATGCCTGATTCCAGGTACAGCCGGGAGAAGTCATTCTCCATCAGAGGTTCTATGTGGCGACGAATCTCCTCGGCAGTTGCGGGGCGATAGTCGTGGTTGAGACCCTCCGAATCATTGTGGGCGAAGATGCGGAGATTGCTCGTGTCTTGCCGGTCGGCTTGCCAGTCCTCGGCCTCACCTGATGACAGCGGAACGAGCTTGATGTACGCAAGTCTCGTATTGGATCCGTAGGTGTCTTGCATGTCCGCGGTCACTGCCATCTGGCCGATCTCGATCCCACGTTGTGACAGGTCAGCGACCTTCCAGAACAGCTCGTGGATCGACTCTCCATGCTCTTCGACGACAGGCTGCTTGAGCACCGAAAAGGTGTCATCTCCGGTTAGGCGTAGCCGTACTGCCACGATTGCCCTGCTGTCTGCCAGGATGCCAACGGAGATGGCGTGGGTGCCGGACGTATCGAGGGGGTAGGTAATATCGGGGGCGCTGGTCTCGGGGCCAGCGGTTAGCAGGGTGCCCGAGAGCGACGCCGTCTCGTATGGCATCGTGCGCCAGCGACCCTTGCGGGCCTCGGGGGACAGCGCGTCCGCCGGAAGGCATATGCCCATATCGGTGAGGTATATGGGGTCGCCGCTGTAGCCCCGATCAGCGAAGTAGTCGACCGTCGTGTGCTCGATAGCTGACCTCCTCGTGATCGCCTATTTGCCTAACGCCTTGGCGAGGGCTGCGCCCTGTTCTTTGCAGAAGTCCGCGACCATAAGCACATCGACGCCTATGCAAAAGTCTTTTACACCCATTTCGATGTAGGGGGGCGCTTCCTCCCAGCGGAGGATCTCAACCCTGGGCCGCACTCCCATCTTGATCGCAGTCTTGATGGTGTGCATCTCGGCTTGGACGACGTCGGGATGGGCGTAGTCCCCCGGGACTCCAATGCTCATGGAGTAGTCACCGGCCCCGAACTGGACCATGTCGATGCCTGGTAGTTCCAGTATCTCCTCCAGGTCGTCCACTGCGCCCTTCTTCTCGATCATCAGGGCCACGACGCTCTTCTCCACGTCCTCGACGTACTCTTTCATGCCCTTATAAACGTAGCCGACATCGCGCCTCATCCCAGCGCCAACGAGGCCCTGTCCTTCGGGGGTGTCTGGCTGTCCGGAAGCGATGGCGTGTTTGGCGTCTTCTGTACTTCGGACATCTGCGAACAGCAGGTTCTGGATCCCGGAGCCAAGGGCCCGCACCGCAAGGTATGTGCGCGGCTCCTGATCCAGCTTCATCATGGACGACATGTCGTCGAAAAGGTCGACGGCCCTGCCGAAGTTTTCGAGAGTCAGCAGATCGTGGGGCGCGTAGGTCCCGCTGAACTCTAGGTAGTCCATCGAGCCCGTGTGGCCGATGACCTCTACTATCCCTGGCCAGATTCCGAAAATGTGGGTGCCAATGGTCGGCTCGCCGGCGTCGAGAAGCTCACGAAGGACGTTACGAGATTTCACCGGTCATTCCTCCTACTTCGGCAGGGGTCTTGCTAGCCCCCGCGGCTCTGGGCAACCTTTCGGATGGCCTGGATGATGTCGGCGACATCATCCTCGGTGAGGGTGGGGACCATCGCAAAGTTGATGCCCCTGCTCATCAGCTCCTCTCCCACTGGCAGGACCATTTGCCTGTAGTCGATAGGCCTTTCGCGTCCGGCGTCCAGAGGGAAGCGGGTCTTGCCGTAGAGGTTAGGCTCCGCCAGGAAGGGGTTCCGGTACAGGGGGCCGATCTCTGGAGTCAACAGGTATGGACCGCCCAGGGGAACGCCCTCGGCTGTCACGGCCTCAGCGAAATCCGGTGCAGTCCATCCCATCCCATCTGCATTGATCGTGAAGCCAAGGTTCCAGTACGTGTTGCGGTCGCCTTCCCTCACCCTCTGAGGCACTATCCCGGGGATGTCCGAGAGGCCGTCGATGATGTTGCGGGCGTCGCGGATCTTGTTTGCAATGTAGCCGTCGACCTTCTTCATCTGAGACAGGAGGAGGGCCGCGATGATGTCGTTGATCTTGTAGTTCGGCGCCAGGAAGTAGTTGGCGTAGGGACGTCCTTCGAAGGGGCCGTTATCTCGGGGCAGCGCAGCGTCACGGAAGAGTATCGCCCTGTCCCACAGTGCCTTGTTGTTGGTGAGCACTATGCCGCCCATGCCAGCCGAAAGGTGTTTGCCGCCGAAGCTGAACCCGGCGATATCTCCGAAGGTGCCA
>Ga0302135_10001126_pt1 | contig 15993 bp, 19 predicted proteins | sample CBN3_surface_MG_FD_203119 | JGI IMG/M metagenome (GOLD analysis project Ga0302135, IMG submission 203119) | Marine microbial communities from Western Arctic Ocean, Canada - CBN3_32.1 | ecosystem: Environmental > Aquatic > Marine > Oceanic | place: Canada: Western Arctic Ocean | collected...
TATATTGCTTAAGCGCGACCACGCTCGGCAACCGCATCTGGAAGCTCGGCGAGTGGACGGCCCGCTCATATTCGCAAACGATGTTGACGCGATCGAGAAACACGGCCTTGACCGCTTCCTGCCATGACAGCAGCGATAGCGGAAAGTAGCTGAGCGGCTGATAGTTCGCATTCAGCACCAGTGCCGGGCAACTCTCCGGTGAAACCAACACGCCCTCCGACATTGATAAAACCTAGCTAATCGACCTAACCCTCAAAAACCCAACGTTTGTGCCGAATTGTGGCGTGACCGTCCAGAAAACGCCAGCAAATTTCAGGCAGCGTTTGGGCTCACGCGGTCGCCGCCAGTGCACTCATCGGCAGGTCGTAGCCTGACCCCACAAGGTGCGCGGAGAGGAATTCGGTGCCCATATCTAGCCCGGTCTGATCGATCTGGTGGCCCATGCCGTTGCACACATGCCAGATCACGCCGACTGCCGCCGACGCCAATCCAGCAACCGCTTCGTGCAGCGCTTGAACGGGCACGACTTCATCACGATCGCCGTGGATCAGAAGCACCGGCGGCCGGGCGCGGGCCTCGCTCGCCAAGCGTTCGGGGGCAACCAGCGATCCCGAAAAGCCGATGATAGCCGCCGGCGGTCGTGGACGGCGCAGCCCAGCATGGAGCGCCATCATGGTCCCTTGGGAGAAACCAACCAGCGCGAGCTGCCGATCGGTGAGATTGAGCCGCGCCAACTCATAATCGATAAATTCGTTGAGGATCGGCGCCGCGCGTTCGGCGCCCGCGAGCATCGATGCGGGTTCGCGGCTCTGCAGGCTGAACCATTGACGGCCCGACGGCGCCATGTCGCAAGCCTCGGGCGCGTCTGGTGAACTGAACTCGGCATCGGGCAGATGCCGGGCCCAATAGGGCGCCAACCCAAGCAGGTCGTTGCCGTCCGCCCCCAGACCGTGGAGCAGGATGACCAGCATGCGCGCGGGCTCACCACTCGCCGGTGGCTGGACCGGGCCTTCAAGCGGGCGTGGATCGCTCATCCCGAAATACCTGTCATGCCGGCACTTATCTCCCATAACCGCGCCGCCACGGCCTCGTCATAGCTTATCGCCGACGAGCGCACGGGCGAGCATTGATCGTAATAACCCCCGGTGGCGCCATCAACGTCCGGCGAGGTCGCCAGATATACGCTGGTCTTGCCGCCGGCGCCGACCGAAATACCGCTTACCCGCATGGCGATCGCAATGCCAATTTTGGCCAGCAAGCTGTTGTTGCTGCCAAACCTGGTGCGCACGAATCCAGGATGGAGTGCGTTGGCGGTAACTCCGGTGCCACCCAACCGCCGCGAAAGCTCATAGGTGAACAGTATGTTTGCGAGCTTGGACTGCGAATAAGCGCGCCAGCCGGCATAGGATTTGCCACCTTCGAGATCGTCGAAATCGATCCCTCCGCGGCGGTGGGCGGCTGAGGCAACGTTGACAATCCGGGCCGGCGCGCTCGCCTTCAACTGGCCGAGCAGTTCGTGCGTGAGGAGAAAATAGTTGAGATGATTCAGCGCCAACGTCATTTCGATGCCATCTGCGCTTTCAGCACGCCGCATGAAAATCGCCCCGGCATTATTGAGCAACACGTCGAGCCGATCACAACGCGCGCGAATGTCGGCGGCCACCCGCCTGACATCGGCGCGCCGCGATAGATCGGCTTGGAGGAACTGAATGTTCTCGTTGTGCGCCTGGCGCTGCAGGCTCGCGACGACCGCCTGCCCTTTTTCAGGATTACGGCTGACCAAGACCAGCGAAGCGCCCGCCTCGGCAAGACGCAGAGCCGCTTCCTTGCCAACCCCATCGGTCGCGCCGGTAACCACGACCGTCTTGCCACGCATATCGGTCATTGGTGGGTTTGGCTGGTCAGCGGTATGCGCTCATACGCGCGAACTCATACCGTCGGACTCATGCGGCGGACTACTGGGATCTCGCGCCTGGGCGACGCCGATCATGCTGTCGCGGTTCACAAGTTTGACGAGTTCGGGCGCGGACAAATCGTCGGTGCCGGCGGGCCGCATCGGCAAGACCATATAGCGCAAGTCCGCGGTCGAATCGACCACCCGGATCTCGACCTCTTCCGGCAACTCAGTACCGAAATCGCGGAGCACGGCACGGGGGTCAATCACCGCGCGCGAACGATAGGCATGGCTTTTGTACCAGGCAGGCGGAATGCCGAGCAGCTTGCGGGGGTAGCAGCTGCACAGCGTACAAACGATGACGTTGTGAACCTCGGCCGTGTTTTCAACGACCGCCAGTTTCGGTGCGTGCGACATATCGACGCCCATGGTCTCGACCGCTGCGGTACCGTCGCGCAAGAGAAGTGCCTTGAACTGCGGATCGGTCCAGGCGCGGACGACAACCTCGGCGCCCTTCTCCGGGCTACGCGATTCCATGTCCTCCATCTGGCCGCGGATCGCATCGGCGGTGAGGACCTTCTTTTCGATCAGCAGTTCTCGAATCGTCTGTTCGAGGATCTCGTATTTTGTCGGCGCGCGATCGATATCCTCAATCGGCGCATGATCGTCGTGCGTGTGCGATTCGGCCATAGCTGCGTCCTATGATGCCGGATCGAGCCAATGTTCGTAGATATCCGCGATCAAGGTGTCGTTGGCCTTGCCGCTGTAGTCGGACCACAGATGCGTTTGATCGAAACGCACGCGGTAGAGCTCGATTTCGGGCAGCCCGTCCCGGTGATAGGCGAGTTCCTCAGGGTTGCGAAAGGCACCAAGATCAGTCTCCACAACCCCCTCTTTGCCGCGCAAATAAAAGGGCGTGCGGCAATGACCGGTCGGCACTGTGGTCTTGACGCGAATGCGATCACCAGATTTGAACGTCATCCCGCTCCTCCTTCAGCCTCGTCTTTTTGCGCTGATCTTTGGCGCGCATGATAGTCGTCCATCATACGCGTTTCGACCTCAATAAACCGCGCATCGACCTCGTCATCGCTAACCACACCGCGCTCAATCAACAGCGTGCGGATCGATTCCATCCAGAGTTCGTAATACGACAGCCCCTTGTAGAGTTCGTTGGGCACGTCTTCCATAACCCGGCGCTGGGCATCGACGGTGAACAGGGAGCATGGCGGTTCGACGAGCAACCTGAAGATCGCATCGACGCGGCGTTCGAATAACGTTGGCGAATGCGCATCGCTACCCACCGACCCCGCAGGGGAGCCACCGAGGTCGTTCTGCGCACGCTCCAGGCTTTTCATGTCCGCACCCTCGCACCTTCAAACTGTGAGTTTAGGTTCAAGGTTTTGCCGACTCAAGGAACTGGATTCTGGTGCAAACTTTACGCACCCGAGCTGCCTCCGTAGTGTTGGAGCCAACGCGGAGGCCGCCCATGACCAGCGAACCCGAACACGGCGTACAAGACGACGCGATGAAGCGTGCCGGCTACGGCGAACGCATTGGCTTTGGCGAGCGTCCGGCCCTGGTCGCAGTCGATATTATTCGTGCCTTCACCGAAGCAAGCTATCGCTTCGTCTGCGACATGGACGTGCAAATAGAGAACAACAATCGCATCATCGGTGCCGCGCGCCCCAAAACCGTGCCGATCATCTTCACCACCGTTTGGTACGACGATCCCGACCTCAAAGACGCGGGAATTTGGGGTATCAAGCTCAAAGGCGCAGAAGACCTTCGCTTCGGCACACCCGCAGTCGAGGTTGATCCGCGGCTCGACCAGCAGGCAGGCGATGCCGTGTTGATGAAGAAATATGCATCGAGCTTCTTCGGCACCGATCTCGCCGCGCGTCTGAACGCACAACGGGTCGATACCGTGATTATTACCGGTGCATCAACCAGTGGCTGCGTGCGTGCAACCGCGGTCGACGCGATCCAGAATGGCTTTCGTCCGATCGTCGTCAGCGACGGCGTGGGCGACCGCTGGCCGCCAGCCCACGAGCAGGCGCTCTACGACATTCATGCCAAATATGCCGATGTGGTAGACACCGACGAGGTCGTGGCCTATCTCGAAGGCTTGCCGAGCCAACGCCGCGACACGGCGGCGTAATAGTCTTCCGAGTACACAACGGCTCTGACGACTTGCGCCGGTCGAACCCGGCGCGCAATATGCCGCGCCCCACAAAAGCGGATTTGAAGCCATGCTGGTCGACAAACTAGAGCACTACAATATTGTGACCGAAAAGCTCGATGAGACGGTTGAGTTCTACGAAAAAATCGTCGGACTGGTAAATGGTGATCGGCCCAATTTCGGCTTCCCCGGCGCCTGGCTCTATGCCGGCGAGGATCCCGTGGTGCACCTAATGCAGCTCGGCGAGAACCGCGACTCCGGCTCGGGATCAATTGATCATGTCGCTTTCCGAGGCAGTGACTACGCCGCCTATAAAGCCCATCTTGAATCTAACAATATCAAATTTGACGAGCGCTTCGTTGAAGACGCTGCCATGCATCAGCTTTTCATCACCGATCCCAATGGCGTGAAGGTAGAGGTTAATTTTCGCCAACAGGGCTAACCCACCGCGCTCGTTTCACGATTTCGCCACGATATTTCAACCAAACGCTACGCAAGCAAGGAGAGGTTTATGCGCATTTATAACTACCAAAAAGGGACCCAGCGGCGCCTCGCTGTTCTCGACGATAAAAGCCTGGTCGACGTGATCGACGCTCTCGGCGGGCCGAGCAAGCTCGCCGCACGTGACCGCGATGCGCTCAACGACACGATTGCATTCATCGAAGCGGGCAACCGCGGCCTCGGTCTGGCGCGCAAAGCGATCCGCGAAAGCCGCAAGACCGGCAAGGGCCGGCGCAACCTCGCGCGCACCAAATTGTTTGCGCCGATCGAGCCTGCCGTCATCCTCTGTTCGGGCGAGAACTATTGGGACCACCGTGACGAAAAACCTGTGGTCGAAGGCAAAGAGCCCGAGTTCTTCATCAAGCTGCAGCAATGCACCAACGGCCCGTATGACGACATCATCTACGAGCCGAAAATCACCAAAAAATTGGACTACGAAACTGAGCTTGTGGTCATCATCGGCAAGGGTGCGCCGCGTCATATCGCCAAAAAGGACGCCAAAGACTATATCTACGGTTACACCATCATGAATGATGTAACGGCCAGGGATCGTCAGGTAAAAATGCGGCCCGACGGCACGTCGCAATATGCGGTCGGCCCTGGCAAGAACTTCGACACCTCGGCACCGATGGGCCCTTGCATCGTTACCGCGGACGAAGTCGGCAATCCCCAAAAGCTGCAACTTCGCACCTTGGTGAACGATCAGGTGCGCCAGAGCAACACCACCGGGATGATGATTTGGAGCGTTTATGACCTCGTCCGATTTTTCTCCGGCTTCGTTACATTGAAAACGGGGTCGGCGATCTCGACGGGCACACCCGGCGGCACCGCGTGGGGTACCGACCCTGAACTCGGTGGCCGTGGAGCCAAAGCAGGACGCAAGGACATCAGCCTGGCCACTGGATATCTAAATGTGGGCGATGTCGTGACCTGCGAAATCGACGGGATCGGTCATCTGCGCGGGCGCGTCGTGCTTCCTAAAGGCGCAAAAAAGAGCAAGCCCGCGGTAAAAAGGCGACCAAGCGGCGCAAAAGCGGCCTAGCCGTTAGACATTAGGACGGGGTCCGTATCCGCGGGCCCCGCCCACGTAAGAGTTCTATTGAGTTTTCTACCGAGTTCGATCACCTAGTAATCGCGACAGTTGCCGGCGGTTCGCCGTAAGATCGGCATATGGAATCGGTTCTCATCGCGCTCGTCATCATTGCCCTGATCGCAACGCTCGGTGTTTTGGTGGCAGGATTGATCTCGATGGTCCGTGGCGGTCAGTTCAATGCCAAATACAGCAACCTGCTGATGCGGGCGCGGATCGGAACGCAGGCGACGACCGTCGTCCTAGTCCTCATCTATTGGCTAGCCTATGCGAGGGGTTGATGGTCAAACTAACTAAGATTTACACCCGTGGCGGCGACGCCGGACAAACCTCCCTCGGTGGCGGCGGGCGCGTCGCCAAGCACGATGTGCGGGTGGCAGCCTATGGCACGGTCGATGAGGCCAATGCGGCCGTGGGTCTTGCGCGCCTCCATACAACGGGTGACGGAGACGAAATGCTCGCGCGCATCCAGGACGATCTATTCGACTTGGGCGCGGATCTCTGCCGGCCTGGCTCGGGCGAAGAAGACGAAAACGCGTTGCGCATTGTTCAGAACCAGATCGATCGACTTGAGGCTGAGATCGATGTCATGAATGGGCAACTCTCCGACCTCACTTCGTTCGTTTTGCCAGGTGGCACGCCGGCATCAGCCAACTTGCATCTGGCGCGCACGATTACCCGGCGCGCCGAACGTTTGATTACCGAACTCGCCGATGGCGAAGTCATCAATCCGCTAGCGATCAAATTCATCAATCGCCTGTCGGATCATTTCTTCGTACTCGGTAGGTTCTTAAACGATAAAGGCGCGAAGGACGTGCTGTGGCGTCCCGGCGCCAATCGATAGCCGGCGCGGCGATGCGACCACAACTTACCCATCTCGCGCTCCACGTCCGCGACCTTGACGCGATGGTCGATTTCTATGGCAACTACTGCGACCTCACTGTCGTTCACGACCGCCGCCGCGACGGCGGGCACGTCGTGTGGCTCGCTGAGGCCGGCCGCGAGGAAGAATTTGTTATCGTGCTAATTGATGGCGGACCGGGACGCGATCAGATTAAGGGCGATATTAGCCATTTCGGCTTTGCCCTCGAGAGCCGCGAAGCCGTGGACGTGGCCGCGGCCCGAGCAGATAGCGCCGGCCAACTCATGTGGCCCACGCGTGAAGAACCCTATCCAGTCGGCTATTATTGTGGCTTGCGTGATCCTGATGGAAACTGCGTCGAGCTTTCCTATGGTCAACCCCTGGGACCCGGCGCTCCAAGCACAGCAGCAACATGAGTGAGATTCGTACGATTCTGGTCCCTCTCGACGACGCCGCGATCGAGCGTAAGATCTTTGAGCGAGCGCTGAAGCTTGGGCGACACTTCGATGCCGCCGTCGAAGCGCTTCACGTTTCACCATTGCCGCGACCGAGTGATCCCGGCTGGGAAGCACTAACCAAGCGGGGGATGGGCTTCGCTGTCACCGAAGACGCCATGCGCGAGGCCAAACGAGCCGAAGAGCGCATTCGCGCCGCCTTCGATTCGATCTGCAAAAGCGAGGGTGTGGCAGAAGAAACGCCTCCTGAGGGCACAAACTTCACCGCTCGCTTCGCCGTGGCGGGTGGGACCGAGGAATTGGTTGTCGCGACCCGTGCAAGGATTAGCGATTTGGTCGTGACATCTCGCGGGAGCGCCGAGGGCGAGGTGTCGGAAACGATCGAAGCCGTGCTCACCGAGGGCGGCAGGCCGGTATTGGTGCTACCACGCGGCGATCATGTGCCGCTGCAGGGAACCTGCGTTGTGGCCTGGAACGGGCGCCCAGAAGCGGCACGGGCGGTAGCGTTTGCACTACCGTTCCTGAAGGCGGCTGCGCAAACCATTGTCCTCGAGGTTGATGACGCCGGCGCCCGTCGTGGCCTTAGTGCAAAAAGCGTCGCCCAATATCTAGCCTCGCACGGTGTCGCGGCGCGTGATCAGTCCGCGCGCAAAAGCGGAACTATAGGGGCCACGCTCGTGCGTGCAGCCCGCAATAACCAGGCAAATTTTCTGGTGATGGGCGGCGCTGCCTACAGTCGACTGCGGCGGATGATTTTCGGCGGCGTAACCCGCGACGTTATCGAAGAAACCGACATACCCGTGTTGATGGCGAACTAGCAGCTACTCGGGGAAGCCCGCCACCCGTGCGGCCTCGATGAAATGATCGACGTCGCCCTGATTGAGGAATGGAACATCGCGGACCATCTGGTTGATGTTGACCTCCGATCCGCTGACCCGACGGCACTCTCCAATGGCATGGGCCGCCTTTTCGAGGTCGCCGTTGAGCGCGTGGCAGAGTGCCAACAGAATGTGATTGCCGAGCATATCGGGATTGCGTACATCGGCGCGACGAATTAGCGACGAGGCATCATCGTAGTTACGTTGCCAAAATCTCCCCCACGCCGCGATCGTCAAGTGCCACGCCGGAAAGTGCAGATTGAGTTCGATGGCCTTTTCGATCAAATCGATGCCCTCTTGGGGCCGCCCGCTCATGACGAAAATTTCCGCAAGCGCGCCCAAGGCATCGGCATTGTTGGGGTCAAGCGAGACCGCATGTTGGGCCGTGGCGCAGGCGTCGTCGGGCCGATTCTGCCACTGATAGGATTGACTTAACGCCATATGGACAATTGGCAATGAATCATCCAGCGCCAGCGCTTTTTGGGCATGGTCGAGCGCAGGCTCCAGCGATTCACTTACGTCGCGCGTCCACAATTGATTCCACTCGTGGATGTAGGTGGCCGAGAGCCAGGCGTGCGCCTCGGCGTAGCCGGGGTCGATCGCGATCGCTTTTGCGAACATCTCGCGGGCTTGCACGCTCGCCTCCCGGGTATAGCGTAAATATTGATCGCGTCCGCGCAGGACGTAGTCGTAGGCCTCCACATCAGCAACATAGCCGGGTTGTCCCAGATTTTGCCGATCGCGATCGGTTAGCTCGACCTGCAGGGCATCGACGATCTTTTGGGTTACCTCGTCCTGCACGGCGAAGACGTCGGTGAGGTCGCGGTCGTAGCGGTCGGCCCACAGATGCCCGCCGGTTTGCCCATCGACGAGCTGCGCGGTTATGCGAACGCGCTCCCGCGCTTTACGGACACTTCCCTCGAGAATGTAGCGAACGCCGAGATCAGCGGCGATCTCATCAACGGTTTTGCGCTGCTCTTTGTACGTAAAGGTTGAGTTCCGGGCGATGACAAACAAGCCATCAATCTTGGACAGGGACGTGATCAGATCTTCGGTGATGCCATCCGAGAAGTAGGCCTGCTCGGCATCGCCGCTCATGTTCTCAAACGGCAGAACCGCGATCGACGGGCGCGAGTCTTTGGCCTTTGTTTTGCCCGGCACGGTCAGGTTAACGCCACCGTCAATCGCCACGCCATAAGCGCGTACAGGCTCATCAATATTCTTGAACTCCTGGTCGCCGTAGGGCTGATAGACCAGGTCAATTCGGCGGTGGACCACATCGTACACGGTGCCAGACATGCACAGGCCACCCGGCGGCGCGAGCGCCTCCAGGCGGGCCGCAATATTGACCCCATCACCGAAGATGTCGTCGTCCTCCACCAAGACGTCACCAAGATGCAGGCCAATGCGGAAGCGAAGGCGCTGTCGCTCCTCGACGTCGGTGTTCCGCACAGCAATGTCGGTTTGCGACTCGACAGCACATTCGATCGCATCGACGACGCTTGCAAATTCCGCGAGAAGCGCATCGCCCGAGGTGTCACAACGCGACCACCGCGCGCGGCGATCTGATCCGACATCGCGCTGCGATACTCGCGCAAGCGCTGGAGCGTGGTCACTTCGTCGTCACCCATCAGCCGGCTGTAGCCGACCACATCGGCTATAAAAACCGCTGCTAGTCGCCGTTGTGAAGCGGACTGATTCACGAGGTCCCGTGGGTGTGGCGAGAACTTATTTCACGAACTTATTTCACGCGGATGGGCGGAACACTAGAATATGGGGTCTTCAACCTGAACATCGAAACCAATCTGGTGAAAAAATGAAACTAGTTGCGAGCTTATGACCAGATCCAATCAATCCATCTTCGATCGGCTCAAGGAGTCCTGCGGCGACGAATGGCGGGCTTACACGGACCACGAATTCATCCGCCAATTAGGACAGGGAACGCTTCCCGAGGCGTGCTTTCGCCACTATCTGATCCAGGACTATCTGTTTCTCATCCACTTCGCCCGCGCCTACGCACTCGCCGCCTATAAGGCGGACACGCTCGAAGACATGCGCCCAGCGGCGGCAAGCCTGTCGGCAACGGTCGCCACTGAGATGAAGCTGCACCTCACCTTCTGCGAAGGGTGGGGGCTGAGCGCGGCAGATGTAGAAGCCGCGCCGGAAGCCAATGCGACCATTGCCTATACGCGCTACGTGCTCGAACGGGGCATGGCCGGCGATCTCCTCGACTTGCATACAGCGCTCACCCCTTGCGTGCTGGGTTACGCTGAAATTGGCCGCTCGCTGTTGGCAGATCCCCAGACCCGGCTCGAAGGCAATCCCTACCGCATTTGGATCGAGGGGTACGGAAGCGCCTCCTACCAGGAACTCGCCCAGGATTCACATGACTACCTCGACGGCCTTGCGCAAAAACGCCTGACCGAGGCGCGATACCCAGACCTCGCGCAAACCTTCGCCAGGGCAACACGATTGGAAACTCAATTCTGGGAGATGGGTCTTACGCTGGCACCCTAATTACGTTTCCGCTCTGGCACGTGGAAACGTGTGCGCTTCGTTGACAGTGCTTGGGTGCCAATTTAGTTTGCCCGGCGCCCCGATAATTGCCCGATGACTAGAAGGAGCGGCTGAGCGATGAAAGTGCTCGTCCCGGTAAAGCGCGTGGTCGATCCCAACGTGAAAATACGCGTCAAAGCGGATAAATCCGGAGTCGAACTCGCCAATGTGAAGATGGCGATGAACCCGTTCGACGAGATTGCTATCGAGGAAGCCATCCGGCTCGTCGAAGCCGGGACCGCACAGGAGATCATTGCGGTATCGATGGGCCCGCAGCAATGTCAGGAAACCATCCGCACCGCGCTGGCGATGGGTGCCGATCGTGGCATTCACGTCAAAACCGATGCGGAATTGCAACCCCTCGCGGTTGCCAAGCTGCTCAAGGCGATCATCGAAAAGGAAGCCCCCGAACTGGTCATTATGGGCAAGCAGGCGATCGATGATGATTCGAGCCAGACCGGGCAAATGCTGGCCGGCCTGATGGGGTGGCCGCAAGGAACTTTCGCCTCGAATCTCGAAATCGGTGACGGAAAAATCCAGGTGACGCGCGAAATCGACGGTGGTTTGGAGACTGTCGCGCTTAAACTACCCGCCGTGGTGACGACGGATCTTCGCCTCAACGAACCGCGCTATGCATCGTTGCCGAACATCATGAAGGCGAAGAAAAAGCCGATCGATGCAACGACACCCGAGGAATTGGGTGTCGACGCAGCGCCGCGCTTGACGATCGTAAAGGTGGAAGAACCACCAAAACGAGAGGCCGGGGTCGTGGTTGCGGACGTGGCCGAGCTCGTCGACAAGCTCCACAATGAAGCGAGGATATTCTGATGTCGGTCCTGGTCATTGCTGAGCACGACAATGCGTCGCTCAAAGACGCCACGCTCAACACCGTAACCGCTGCCTCGGAGCTGGATGGCGACATCCATGTCCTGGTGGCCGGCGCTGAATGCGGCGGGGCGGCGGACGCCGCCGCCAAGATCATGGGCGTAGCCAAAGTTTTGGTTGTGGACGATGCCAACTACGCTAATCATTTGGCCGAAGCGATGGGCGTGCTCATCGCCCAGTTGGCGGCGAACTATTCGCACGTCCTCGCGCCGGCAACGACGACCGGCAAAAACTACATGCCCCGCGCGGCTGCGTTGCTGGACGTTGCACAAATCTCGGAGATTTCGGCAATCGTATCGGACGACACATTTGTCAGGCCGATTTATGCCGGCAATGCGCTGGCAACGGTGCAATCAAACGACGCGATCAAAGTCATCACCGTGCGGGGAACCGGTTTCGAAGCGGCTCCCAGCGAAGGCGGCAGTGCGTCAATAGAGCCAATGGGTGCGGCCGAAAATCCGGGCATCTCATCATTCGTTAGCGCCGAACTTACCAAATCGGTGCGTCCCGAGCTTACCTCTGCCGGGGTCATCATCTCGGGCGGCCGCGGCATGCAAAGCGGCGATAATTTCGACATGTTGGAGAAGATTGCCGACAAACTCGGTGCCGCGGTCGGCGCCAGCCGCGCCGCGGTCGATGCCGGCTTTGTCCCCAACGACTACCAGGTCGGGCAGACCGGTAAAATCGTTGCGCCCGATCTCTATATCGCGGTCGGCATCTCCGGTGCCATCCAGCACCTTGCCGGTATGAAGGACAGCAAGGTTATCGTCGCCATCAACAAAGACGAAGAAGCGCCGATTTTTCAGGTCGCCGATTACGGATTGGTCGCCGATTTGTTTAAAGCGTTGCCCGAATTGGATGCCGAGTTGGAAAAGCTCGGCTTTTCCGGACCCTGAACCGGCCAGGATCGACCATGCTCGCCAAGCTAGGGATTATCGGCGCCGGACAGATGGGCAACGGCATCGCCCATGTTGCGGCGCTCGCCGGCGTCGACGTCACCCTGATGGACGTCGCCCCCGCCCAACTGGGAAAAGCGGTCACAGCGATCGAGGGCAATCTCGACCGCCAGGTCAAACGCGAAAAGATTACCAAGGATGAAAAAACCGCGGCGCTGACCCGGATCGCAACCGGCAACAGTCTTCAAGCACTCACCAGCTGCGACCTTGTGATTGAGGCAGCGACCGAAAACGAAGATCTCAAGAAGAAGATTTTTGCCGAGCTGTGTCCTCTGCTCGACGAAGACGTTTTGATCGCGAGCAACACATCGTCGATCTCGATTACCCGGCTCGCCGCCGCCACCGACCGGCCCGGCAAGTTCATCGGCATGCATTTCTTTAACCCGGTGCCGGTGATGCAGCTCGTCGAACTGGCACGCGGTATAGCGACCGAGGACTCGACCTATGAGGCAGTCCACGAACTCGCGATCAAGCTCGGCAAGATCCCGGCGACCGCTCAAGACTATCCGGCGTTTATCGCCAACCGCATTCTGATACCGATGATCAACGAAGCGGTATATGCGCTCTACGAAGGGGTGGGATCGATCGAATCGATCGATGTTGCCCTAAAGCTCGGCGCCAACCACCCCATGGGACCGCTTGAGCTTGCTGACTTCATCGGACTCGATACTTGCCTGGCCGTGATGCAGGTGATGCATGAAGGACTCGGCGATTCGAAATATCGCCCCTGTCCTTTGCTCACAAAATACGTTGAAGCAGGCTGGCTCGGCCGCAAGACCGGCAAGGGATTTTACGACTACAGCGGCGACAAACCGACGCCGACCCGATAAGCGCGCAGGCTCTACGAAGATCCCCCGGCAAAGATCCCGGCGGCATTCTAGAAATAGGATGCTTCGCTGACGCTAGCGGCTACGACGCCTTGATGAAGTGGCGAATCAGTCTGATTGCTTCGGGGCTATCCCACTCCGCGCCACCCACCAGACGGCCAATCTCGTTACCGCGCCGGTCGATCAGCACGGTCGTCGGCAGGCCGACCACTCTAAGCTTCCGCGGCACCGCATTTTTCGTATCGACGAATGGTTTGAGGCCTTCGATCTTGTGTTTCTTGTAAAAGCGATTGACGGCCGGCATTCCCTTACGGTCGATCGATATCGCCACAACCCGAAAATCATGACCACCAAGTTCTGCTTCGAGGCGTGCAAGCGCGGGCATCTCGCGGATACACGGCGTGCACCAGGTCGCCCAGAAGTTCACTAAAACGACTTTTCCTTGAAAATCGGCAAAACTGCGAGGCTGTTCGGCAGCATCCAAAAACTCCACCTCAGGCGTTGGCTTCGCCTGCTCGTAGAGGGTAAAGTTCGCGACCTGCCCGGTGATGAGTGATTTTGCGTCGGCAACAGGTCCCGTTCCTGTATCGGGCGAATCTTTCCCGGTTTGCGTCAGCGCGACGGCAACAAGTCCGACGACGATGATCACTAGCGCAACGTAAACTAGGGAACGATTCATGGCTGCTCCACCGGTAACACTAGCAATGAAACCTTTCTATCTTGGATTTTCGGCATGAACGACAAGCCCGCCAAATCCAAAAAAACCAACGTCGCCGATCACACCAACGTCATGTGGGGTGGCCGCTTCGCCGCCGGGCCCGCCGCGATCATGGCCGAAATCAACGCCTCGATCGATTTTGATAAACGTCTCTACAAACAGGACATTGCCGGCTCTCGCGCTCACTGTAACATGCTGATGGCGCAGGGAATTATCTCAAACAAGGATGGTCACGCAATCTTGCGCGGACTCGATGTGGTAGAAACTGAGATCACCAGCGGGCGCTTCACCTTTGATCGCGCTCTCGAAGATATCCACATGCACGTCGAGGCGCGCCTGCACGAGCTGATCGGCGACGCCGCCGGCAGGCTCCACACGGCGCGTTCTCGCAACGATCAGGTGGCGACCGATTTACGCTTGTGGTTGCGCGATACGCTCGATGAGCTCGACCGCGATCTCGCCGGATTGCAGCGCGCCTTGGTGGCGCAGGCGGAAACTCATGCGAGTACCGTAATGCCGGGCTTCACGCATCTGCAAGCTGCCCAACCCGTCACCCTGGGCCACCATTTTATGGCTTACTTCGAAATGCTGGATCGTGATCGCGGGCGGGGGCGCGATTGCCGCAAGCGCCTAAATGAGTGCCCGCTGGGCGCTGCCGCTCTCGCGGGCACGTCGTTTCCACTCGATCGACGTGCATCGGCACGCGCGCTCGGCTTTGCGCGGCCGGCGGCCAATTCGCTCGACGCGGTTTCAGACCGTGATTTTGTCGTCGAGTTTCTTTCTTTTGCGAATCTCATAGGACTGCACCTTTCGCGCCTCGCCGAGGAATTGGTGCTGTGGTCGAGCCCGCTTATTGGCTTTGTCGAGTTGCCGGACAAGCTGACGACCGGTTCTTCGATCATGCCGCAAAAACGAAATCCGGATGCAGCCGAACTCGTGCGGGCCAAAACGGGCCGTCTGCTCGGCGCGTTGAACGCGATTTCGGTCACCTTAAAGGCATTGCCACTGGCTTATGCCAAGGACATGCAGGAAGACAAGGAACCGGTATTCGATGCGGCCGATACCCTCACGCTGTGTATCGCGGCAATGACGGAGATGATCGGCGACTTAACCGTCAATGTTGCAGCAATGAGAGCGGCTGCCGAAGATGGCTACGCGACGGCGACAGATCTTGCCGATTGGCTGGTCCGCGAGCTCGACCTCCCGTTCCGGCAGGCGCACGAGATGACTGGCCGGATTGTCCGCATCGCCGCCGACAGAGGATGTCGCCTGGAGGAACTTCAGCTGAGCGATTTATGCGCCGTAGAGCCAAGGATCACCGATGATGTGTTCGCGGTTCTCAGCGTTGAAAGTTCGGTCGCCAGCCGCACGAGTTCGGGCGGAACCGCGCCGCGTCGGGTGCGCGAAGCTATAAGGCGGGCACGCAAAAAATGTCAGTAATCAAACTGCTGGTCACAGCTTTCGTGTTGGTTGGCATCGCAGGGAACCTCGCCGGTTGCGGCAAGAAAGGGGATCTCGAAGCGCCGCCAACCAAGGAAGAGACCAAAGAAAAACCCAAGAAAAATCAATCCTGAACCGCCACATCATTTCAATGGTCCACCACTTTGAATACCGAAACAGCGAACTGTTCGCCGAAGGCGTGTCGATCGCCGATATCGCGGCGGCGGTTGGGACGCCGTTTTATTGCTATTCCACCGCCACGCTAACGCGCCACTATCGCGTATTCGAGGACGCCTTCGCGCACCTCGATGCGGGCATTTATTATTCGGTCAAGGCAAACTCAAACCTGGCCGTTATCCGGACGTTGGCCGATCTTGGCGCCGGCGCAGATATCGTTTCTGCCGGCGAACTGCAGCGCGCGTTGATTGCCGGCATTGCACCCGATCAGATCGTTTTCTCTGGTGTCGGAAAAACCGACGCGGAGATCGAGGTAGCGCTCACCGCGGGAATCCTTCAGTTCAATATCGAATCCGCGCCTGAGCTAGCGGCAATCAACCGGTTGGCCGTCGCCCGCAAGCTGGTTGCACGGGTGGCGGTGCGCGTAAACCCCAACGTCGACGCCGCGACGCACGCCAAGATCACAACCGGTACGGATCAGAACAAGTTCGGCATTGCAGGGCCGGAAGTCGGCGCTATTTGTAACGAGATCCGCGCCCTCCCGGGCGTCGAGCTGGTCGGGTTGGCGATGCACA
>Ga0302135_10001129_pt1 | contig 15970 bp, 17 predicted proteins | sample CBN3_surface_MG_FD_203119 | JGI IMG/M metagenome (GOLD analysis project Ga0302135, IMG submission 203119) | Marine microbial communities from Western Arctic Ocean, Canada - CBN3_32.1 | ecosystem: Environmental > Aquatic > Marine > Oceanic | place: Canada: Western Arctic Ocean | collected...
CATTGCTTCCTCACCATATTCTAAGAAGTCCTTTTGGTGTTCAACTATTCGTGTGGAAACTTTCATTAGTGTTTCGTTACGACTCTGTAAGGATTTAATAAACCATTTTGCTTCTTGTAGGTTGTTTTTAAGGTAGTCATTATCAACGCTAGAATCAGCGCGTTTTACCAAAGATGCGTAGTTATTATTAATGCGAATCTTCGGCGCTGTATCCGGATTGAGTTCAATCTTCCACTTGTTGGATTCATTATTTTTAGAAACGAAAACATCGGGAACTATGTAGGTAGTAGATGGGGGAGAAACATTAGCGCCAGGGCGAGGGTCCAAGTTTTCGATTATAGCTATGGTTTCCCTAAGCTCAGTTTCTTTTAGCTTAGTGCGCCGCATCAGCAGCGCATAATCTCGATTGCCCAGCAAAGGAAGGTGATCCTTGATGACAACTTTAGCACTTTCAATATTCTTTTTTTGCTCTGGATCATCATATTGATTTACTTGAATTAGTAGGCATTCTGCTAGATCTCTATAACCAACTCCAATCGGGTCAAAATGTTGAATTCGATGCAAGACAGCAACAACTTCGTCTAACTCTATTTCTAGTTCATCATCAAAACCTGCTTGAAGTGATTCGATCTCAACAGTGAGCATTCCATTAGGGTCAATCGCATCAATAATTGAGAAGGCAATAGTCGTATCTTTTTCGGACATTGGTGTTAGATTTAGTTGCCAAAGAAGATGATCTTGAAGTGTGTCGATCGTGGTATTTCTGGATTCGAAGTCAGAAGTGTCTGAATCGTAGTTTGATCCAGATGAATTTGAATTAGAGTAGCTATCATTCCAATTGTTATCTACAGCTAATTCAGTAGGTATGTGATCCTCCCAATTCGGCTCTTCTGTTTCTTGCGTTGGACTTTCAAGATTATCCTCATCCGAAGAAGTGGCAGGTAAATCACTGCTTTCGGCTACGGAGTTCTGTAATAGTGCATTCTCTTCTTCATCATTTTCAATTAATTCCAACATTGGATTTGTTTCTAATGCTTGATGAATTTCTTGCTGAAGATCTAGAGTCGATAATTGTAACAGTCGAATTGCTTGCTGCAGTTGCGGAGTCATAGTCAATTGCTGACCGAGCTTTAGCTGTAGCGAAAGTTTCATGAATAAGACTTCTTAATGCAAAATGTATGAATATCGATTTAATGAATAATCTTGAAGTTTGTTGTGAATAGTATAGAAGGGATTGCAGCAAGTTTCATGCCTTTATTGCATAGCCTTTTATCCATGAGGCTTAGAGCGGTATCGGTAACTGTGTATGAACGTGTTTTAGATGCGTTTTTTGGTTTGCAGACTTTAATACCGGGCATGCGTACTTGTGGTTTGAGAGAAGGTTTTTAGCTGTAAGCTGCTATTTTAGGATTCAGTGCCCTAAATAGTGGATGCCTAAATTTGAAATTGGTCGCCCAGATAAACTTCTCTGACTTTGTCATTAGACAGGATAGCCTCGGAATTACCCTCAGCGATTATTCTACCCTCATTGACGATATACGCTTTCTCACAGATATCTAGAGTTTCTCTGACATTGTGATCAGTAAGTAAAATTCCAATATTGCGAATTTTTAGCTGTTGTATTATTTGTTTAATATCGCTTACAGAAATAGGATCAACGCCTGCGAACGGTTCATCTAATAGAATAAATTTTGGATCAGTAGCTAGGGTCCGTGCTATTTCTGTTCGGCGCCGCTCGCCTCCAGACAAGCTCATCCCCTTATTACTTCGGATATGTTTAATATTAAAATCGCTAAGCAGAGTATCTAATTTAGTATTTTTCTCAGTGCTTGTAAGATCCTTTCGCGTTTCCAGTATTGCTAAAATATTGTCCTCGACCGAAAGTGTTCTAAAGATTGATGAATCTTGAGGCAAGTAAGATAAGCCATAGGAAGCTCTCTGGTGAATCGGTAATGAGGTGAGAGATTGGTTGCCTAGTTGAACGTTGCCGCTATCGGCTTTTACTAAACCGACGATCATGTAGAAACAGGTAGTTTTTCCAGCACCATTCGGTCCAAGCAGGCCTACGATTTCACCCTGATCAATGCAAAGAGAAACATCGCGAACGACCTCTCGACCTTTATAACTTTTTGCAAGATTGGTAGCTGTAAGCATTGAATTAGTTTGATGCTGGGCTTAGCACGCCTTCACAGGGGCCGATAGCTTCGCGAATTAAGTCTTGATCAGCGAGGTATGTGATCGAAGCACAGCTCATCGCGGAATCAGGAGATTCTATGTTGGCCTTCCCAATTAGTTTAAGAATAGTTTGGTTCTCGACTTCATCTGTGTAAAACATAAGAGTTTCACTAGTTCCAACTACCATGCTCTTTTCCATATCAAGTTGCTGTTTGTAGTGAACGGGGCTGCCCACAACGGTAACTTTTTTGAGCTCATTATCTGCCGCTCCGTATTCAAACACCGCATGGTTGCCAGTTATCTCCAAGCTTCCCTGTATGACTTTAACATTGCCGATAAGGTCCAGAATGCGCAGCTCCCCTTCCGGATTCATTTTTGCTTGATCTGCATTCCATGTCACACTCTGTTCTTTGTCATTTTCCAATGCTGCAATACTATAGAAATGATTCCAGGCCAATATCACTAGTGCGATTAGAGCAGTTTCAGTTCGTAGTTTGCTCATAACTTCCTCTTATTTCGTTGTGAAATTGGATTTCATCTAACTTCAAGTTTGCAAACATCCCTATAGACGTTTGTAAAAGATAATCTGTTATAACTGTTACGGGCCGGTTAGTTTCTAAGGTTTCCATTTCTGGGTCGAGGGAAAGAAAATCTGTAGACATTATTATACGGCTACCATATTCATCTAAACTGTAAACTTCGACATTTCCAGATAATTCAATTGTCTGTTTAGAAGTGTCGGCACTAGCAGCAACAGCTAAAATTTTGCCGAAATTTGCTGCTATATTCCAGCGAGAATTACCTTCCTGAAATAAGCGAATGAAGGGTTTCTCGAGTTCTGTGACATCGTCATTGGAGTGGGTTTGTCTGACAGCATTGAGCGTATAATTAATGCCGCCCTGGGCATCATAAAGAATGGTATTTATTCCTTCTGAGTAAGCGTCATAATAGAGGATGGGTGCGTTGCGATTGTCTTCGGTTTGATTGCCGCGAGATTCAAATGAACTAATACCCAAATACAACCCTATGACTATTAAGCCGGGGGTAAGTAGGATAAATAACCTTTGTATCGTCATTTGCATGAATTATGCCCAGTGGATTGTGGCTAGATCTTACCATGAATGCTTAGAAAGCAATGAATGCCAAAATGGCAAAAGAAGTAGAGCCCGGGTAGGAAATGTAGTCCTATTGAAATTGCTGGTACTTGCCTTGGGCTTTTAGTATGAAGTCAGCTATTTCTCGAACTGCGCCCATTCCTCCATTAGATTCTGTTACGCCATGCACTGCCTCGCGAATATCCGTATGTCCATTCGGCACCGAAAAGCATAACCCCACGGCTTTCAAAACAGGGAGATCTGGAAAGTCATCTCCAGCATAAGCAATTTCAGCGTCGGAGTAATTTACTTGCGACTGAATTTCTCTAAGTGCAATTAATTTGTCTTCCCGTCCCTGTAGGAGAGTAGTGATGCCCAGATCAGCGCTTCGTCTCTTTACTATTTCCGATGTTCGGCCAGTAATGATGCCAACGTCGACTCCAGCTGAAATCAACATTTTAATACCATGACCATCAAGGCTATTAAACGCCTTAATTTCCTCACCTGAATTGGAAAAATAGAGACTGCCATCAGTCAGTATTCCATCCACATCCAATAACAATAATCTAATTTTGCGGGCAATTTGAATTAGAGTTTGAATATCGTGATTAAATTTCATGCTTCAGCACTCTTTCCTTTTAAACTACGTTGGCCTGCAGGAGATCGTGCATCTTCAAAATTCCTTCAATTTTTCCATTTTCATCTCGAACAATAAGTACATAGACATTTGATTCTTGCATTATTCGAGCTGCTTCTACGGCTAAAGAGTTTGCATTAATAAATTTTAAATCAGTAGACATTACTTCGGTGATATTGCTTTGTTGAATATCTTTCCCAGAATTTATTGCCCGGCGCAAATCTCCATCAGTAAATACCCCAACTAAGTTCTTATCATCATCAACTACGGTGGTCAGACCAAAACCTTTTACTGACATTTCCAGGAGAGCCGATACAAGTTTAGTGTCAGCTGAAACTCGCGGAATGGCTTCTCCTGAGTGCATAAGGTCTCTGACTTTTACTAAAAGACGGCGACCTAAGTTTCCTCCAGGGTGAGAAATAGCAAAGTCGTCTCTGGTAAACCCACGGGCTTCCAGTAGCGCCATTGCCAAGGCATCACCTAATACTAATGCGACGGTGGTGCTTGATGTAGGCGCCAGGCCGAGAGGGCATGCTTCCTCATCTACTTTAGCATTTAAATTAAAATGAGCTGATTGAGCTAGTTCAGAATCTGCATTCCCAGTTAGACTTACTAGAGGAATGCCCTTGCGCTTGAGAATAGGTATAAGAGACAAAATTTCTTCTGTTGTACCTGAATTAGATAAAGCCAAGACACAGTCCTGACCGGTAATCATGCCAATGTCACCATGACTTGCCTCTGCTGGGTGGACATACATTGCTGGCGTGCCCGTACTGGCTAAAGTGGCAGCAATTTTCCTACCAATGTGGCCAGATTTCCCCATGCCGATAACGACGACACGTCCATGACAGTCGAGAATAAGCTGACAGGCTTTCTCAAAATCATCATCTATGAGGGTGAGCAAGCTCTCTACCGCAGACAATTCAATTTCTATGGTGCGCAGCGCAGTTGCTTTAAGAGGGTTCTCAGAATTCATGTTGTCCAGCGTTGACGATATGAAATTAGTTAAGCCTGTACTTGGCCAAGCATTACCGTAAACCAGCCGCAGTAAATTAACAAGAATGCAATGCCATGCAGTCTGCCAATCATTTTTTGTTTCTTTATACAGTCATAACAAAAATAGGCTAGCAAACACGTCAGCAGAAGAACTCCGAAGTAGTCACGGAAGAGGAGTGGGCTTTGAATAAGTCCAGGGCTCAACAATCCCGGGAAAGGCAAAACTGCTAACAGGTTTAATATATTCGAACCAATGATATTGCCGATAGCCAAATCATGATGTCCCTTCAAAGCAGAGGTTATAGATGCTGCAAGCTCTGGAAGGCTAGTTCCTAATGCAACTACAGTAAGTCCAATTATAGCAGTGGATACATCTAAGGATTCGGCAGTTGATACTGCCGCGGCCACAAGCGCTTCAGCACTCAGCACCAGTAAAGCCAGGCCCAAGATTAAATATGTTGCTGCTTGCGCGCTACTCACTGATGCGGGATCAGAGTCACCTGTCTCCGGTAAGGGGTCCTTACGAGTTCGTCTACGAAACATTTTATAACTAAGGAAACCAGTTATAAAGATTAATATTGCAGCATCAAATCTGCCTAGAAACAGGTCAAACAACAACGCTCCGGTAACCAAGGTAACGAGAAGCATGACAGGGATTTCTTTGCGGATAAGAGATTCTGGCGGTTTTAATGGACTAATTAACGTGGTAACTCCAAGCGCAACGCCTACATTAAAGAGGTTTGAGCCAAGCGCATTGCCTATGGCGAGTTCTGGCTTGTGATTGAGTGCAGAGACTGCGGAGGAGAATATCTCTGGAGCAGAAGTACCGAATGCAACGATCGTTAGGCCAATCATTAAGGGCGAAATACCAAAATTTCGTGCCAACGCTGATGCGCCGAACACAAACTTATCTGCGCCCCAGATTAAACCAATAAAGCCAAGGACAATTATGATTATGTCGAGGAGCATAAACGTTTTAATCTTACTGCTGGCAATAAAGACGGCAATTAGAAGGGGGTTTAGCTAGGTTTGCAAGTAATAATTTATTGGGAGCAGCAATTGATGTAAACTGGGGACCTTCTATCTGTGTTCAGTTCCTATTAAGGTTTAGTGATTCAAATTGAATTACAGGCTAATTAAGATCTAACTGAAAGCCAATTAGCTATTAAACTTGATCTAATTTCCTGAATATATGGATTGGACGTTGTTGTTTGAATTGGGAGGTAAATGCATGAAACCATTGGCGAAAAAATTTATTACAATAATTGCAACCCTGGCGATGCCTGGTGTATTGCTTGCACAATCTTTGAGTGCAGTGGAAACGGCAGAAATTGGGGTTGAAACTCTTCTGGAAGCCGTCGCTGAATCTAGAGGTTTATTTCTATCAGACAGAGATAGATACTTCTCAAATGTGGAAGCAGTGTTAGAAACATTCGTGGATTTTAATGCGGTCGCTGTGGTAGTTATGAATCGTTTTGCTAGCTCTGCGTCCGAATCGCAGACTGAACGATTCGCCAACATATTGAGAGCTACTTTAACCAGATTCTATGGGGCTTCTCTAGTCTCTTATGAGGGGCAGGAGTTGGTGTTTTTACCAGCCAGCACTGAGAATTCTAATCCCCGCGCTGATACGGTCGTTGGAATGGAGCTTCGAGGGGGAGATAGTAGCCTTCGACTGCAATATCAAATGTTCGTTAATGGGAATGATGAATGGAAGCTAAAAAACTTGAGCCTGGCAGGTATTAATTTGGGACGTCAGTATTTCACTCAATTCTCTGCTTTAATGTCTGAACACAGTAATGACATCGATGTCGTGTTGGATAATTGGAAATAAGAGAGGTTAAATTTGGAATCTGAATCTATAGCGCAACTGTTAACAAAAGAACTGCCGAGCTGTGAAATAGCTGTTGAAGGTGGCGACGGTAAGTTTCTAGTTACTGCAGTTGGTAGTGTCTTCGAGGGGCTAAATTCAGTCAAACGTCAACAAGCTATCTATAAAATACTTAATGAATATATAGCAAGTGGCGCTATTCATGCTGTGACCATGCGTTTGATGACTGAACAAGAACGGGAGTCAAATTAAATGTCATCTTGATTCAGCCGTAAAACTCTTATCAAAGATTCCAATTTAATCCCCAGCAGGAAATCCATAGTTTGGACAAATTACTGATTAATGGCGGCGTTAGCCTCAATGGTGAAATACGCATAGCAGGAGCTAAGAACTCCGCTCTCCCGATTTTGGCAGCTACCTTATTAACTCAAGAAACTGTGCAAGTGTGTAATTTGCCACATCTGTTTGACATCACTACGATGATCGAGTTGCTCGGGTGTATGGGTGTTCAGCCGGTTATTGATGAGAAACTAAATGTTGAAGTTAACAGTAGTACCATTAAGCATTTTTCTGCGCCCTATGAATTAGTGAAGACAATGCGTGCATCAATACTTGTGTTAGGCCCTTTGTTAACAAGGTTTGGCGAAGCAGAGGTTGCACTGCCTGGAGGCTGTGCCATCGGTTCTCGTCCGGTGAATTTGCATATAAATGCTTTGCAGGCTATGGGTGCGGATATAGTAGTTGTTGACGGCTACATTAGAGCTTCTGTTAATGGAAAGCTGAAAGGTGCGCATATCTTCATGGATTTAGTAACGGTTACAGGTACTGAAAACGTTATGATGGCTGCGACTCTAGCTGATGGTCAGACTATCATTGAGAATGCGGCTCGAGAACCCGAGGTTGTCGATTTAGCCGATTGTCTAGTAAAGATGGGCGCCGACATATGTGGGCAGGGTACTGACACTATAATTATTAATGGAGTTTCGGAATTAAAAGGATGTAGTTATTCAGTAATGCCTGACCGAATTGAAACCGGTACCTATTTGATTGCAGCGGCTGCCACGAGAGGCCACATCAAAGTTAAGGATACTCGCCCAGATATTCTTGAATCTGTATTGAATAAGCTTGAACAGGCCGGAGCAGACATTAAAGTAGGTGACGATTGGATTGAACTGGATATGCACGGACAAAGGCCGAAAGCTGTTTCTCTCAGAACGGCGCCTTATCCTGCATTCCCTACAGATATGCAGGCGCAATTTACAGCTCTAAATTCAGTTGCAGTTGGTTCCGGAGCAATTACTGAAACCGTATTTGAAAATCGATTTATGCACGTACATGAAATGAATAGAATGGGCGCATCGATGAAAGTTGAAGGAAACACGGTATTTGTTGAAGGAGTCGAAAGTTTAAAGGGCGCCCCAGTAATGGCGACAGATTTACGTGCTTCTGCAAGCCTTATTATCGCCGGCCTGGTTTCGGAAAATGAAACCACCGTAGATAGAATCTATCATATTGATCGAGGCTATGAATGTATCGAAGAAAAATTACAATCACTTGGTGCAAAAATTCGACGAATTCCATCCTAACAAATAGGTAAACGATTTAATAAACTTTTGCTAACTCAACTTTTAAGGTCAGTTACTAATATTAATAAAATTCCTATGAATACAAACCAACTTGTCATTGCGTTAACTAAGGGTCGGATATTAGAAGAGGTGCTTCCACTATTTGAGCAGGCCAATATTGTGCCGTGCGAGGATATTTCCAAAAGCCGGAAATTAATCTTTGATACTAATTTAAGTAATGTAAAAATTATGGTGATTCGGGGTTCTGATGTTCCCACTTACGTGGAGTTTGGCAGCGCTGACATTGGCGTGGTTGGAAAAGATCTAATAATGGAGCATGGGAGTGCGGGGTTTTACGAACCTTTGGATTTAAAAATAGCTAAATGCCGCATAATGACGGCAGAACCGGTGAGAGAATCAGTAAGGTCGGGAAGACTAAGGGTGGCGACCAAGTTTACCAACATCGCTAAGCAGTATTTTGCTGAACAGGGGCAGCAGATTGAGCTGATCAAATTAAATGGTGCACTGGAGCTTGCTCCCGCCATGGGGCTGGCTGATTCCATCGTTGACATTGTGGATACAGGTAAGACGCTAAAAGCCAATGGTCTGGAGGCTAAAGAAGTCATTGCTTATATTAGTTCTCGTGTAATTGTGAACAAAGCATCAATGAAAATAAAAAATTCTATAATTAGAGATGTGCTTGGAAAATTGAGCAAAGCCGTAGCCCCTATAATTGAAGGCTAACATCATCAAGTTATCAGCCCCCCAAATTCTAATAACGTTGATTAATAACTATGAGTGACACCATTTCAATAAAGCGCTTATCTACAGCGGATTCAGGATTTGAAGCTGACTTGGCGAATTGTCTCGATCGAGAAATGCTAGTTACCGATGAAATCACGGAGACGGTTAGTTCGATATTGAGAGATGTACGAAAATCTGGAGATGCGGCTGTAGTTAACTACACTAATAAGTTCGATCGTTTTCAAGCTAGTAGTATGAATGATTTATTGGTAACCGAGGGTCAACTCCAGGCAGCACTAAATAATATTACGAATATACAACGTCAAGCTCTTAATCACGCAGCGGAACGAATTCGGAATTACCACGAGAAACAGAAACAACCTTCCTGGCATTATGAAGAAGCTGACGGTTCAGTCTATGGCCAGAAAGTTAGTCCTCTACAACGGGTGGGGATATACGCCCCCGGGGGTAAAGCAAATTACCCTTCCTCGATATTGATGTTGGCGATTCCAGCGCAGGTAGCAGGAGTAAAAGAAATAATCGCAACGGTACCTACTCCTTATGGAGAAGATGGAAATCTGGTCTTCGCGGCAGCGGCGTTAGCTGGTGTGAATCGCTTGTTTACCATTGGCGGTGCACAGGCAATTGGAGCGCTAGCGTATGGAACAGAAACTATCCCTAAGGTAGACAAGATTACTGGGCCGGGAAATATATATGTCACCGTCGCTAAGAAACAGGTGTTTGGTGAGGTTGGCATCGATATGGTTGCGGGACCTTCGGAATTAACTATTATTTGTGATGGGAGCACGGACCCTGATTGGATAGCAATGGATTTGTTTTCACAAGCAGAGCATGATGAACAAGCTCAATCGATTCTAATTACTACTGAGATTGAATTCATAAACAGCGTTGCTGAAAGTATTGATCGTTTACTTCCAAATATGGAAAGAAAAGATATTATTTCTGAATCCCTTAATAATCGTGGAATTTTTATTCTGGCAGAAGATATGGAAAAGGCGGTAATGGCGAGTAACCTAATCGCTCCTGAGCACCTCGAATTATCAGTTGCAAACCCTAATGAGTTACTTAGCTCTATTGAAAATGCTGGCGCCATTTTTTTGGGAAGATATAGCGCTGAGGCGCTAGGTGATTACTGCGCAGGGCCAAGTCACGTGCTCCCTACCTCTGGAACTGCAAGATTCTTCTCTGCTTTAGGAGTTTACGATTTTCAGAAACGCAGCTCAATCATCAGCTGTTCTGCAGAAGGTGCAAATAATTTGGCGGCAACGGCTGCTGAAATAGCAAGGAATGAAAATCTTCAAGCACATGCTCTGTCTGCTGAATATCGCTTAAACCAAGAAACCGAGCCAAAAGCCTGAACGTTATTGCCCGATTATGCTTGCTGGGCCGAAACCCAAAGTTGTTGGCAAGCTAATTGTTTGCCCGTTTCGATAGACTTGGATGGTTATCGTATCTCCAGGCTTTTTGTTGCGAATTTCCATTACGATATTTTGCCCATCGATTACTGGTGTATCTTCGACTCTAGTGATCACGTCTCCGGGCTTGATTCCCGCACGTTGAGCACCACCGCCTTCATCTACGTTTTCAACAATCATCCCTCGTATGTGATCAACACCGAAGAATAATTGGCTCGATTGTTCATTCAAAGTCTCGCCAGTGAGTACCCCAAGATAGCCAGAATTGACCTCAATAGCTTCTGAAACCATTTCTTCAAGCGCCGATACAGCGACCTTAGCGGGCGTTGCGAACCCAATGCCTTCAAAATTTCCAGACTCTGAAAATATAGAAGAATTTATTCCTACCAAATATCCATTAGCATCTATTAGTGCGCCTCCGGAATTGCCTGGGTTAATCGCGGCATCGGTTCTAATGATAGATAACGAAGTATCAGGATTGTAGTTGAGTGCGCTTACAATACCTTGTGAAACAGATTGGCCTATGTTTCTGGGGTAGCCAATAGCAAAAACCAAATCCCCAACAGCTAGGTTCTGATCATCATCAATAGGAATGGGGGACAGGTCATCCATATTGATATGCAGTATGGCAAGATCATTAGCTTTGTCATAAGAAATTACAGTTGCAGGAGTTCTTCGGCCATCATTTAAGGTTACTTCGGTATCGAAGGCATCAAACAGAGTATCCACAACATGAAAATTGGTGAGAATAAAACCCTTGTTGCCTACAATAACGCCTGACCCTAGACTCAGGCGTTCTCCGAGATAAAAATTTACTCTGTCTTCTGAGGCTCGTTCGATTGATTCAACATTCATGCTAGTCGCATTAATGCTAACCACAGAAGGGGCAGCTCTTTGAATCGCTTTAGCATAGGAATTAGTAGCGGTATTCGGGGGGATAGAGTTTTGAACTTCTGCGACTCGTCGGTTCAATTGTTGTAGTTGTTGATATTGAAGAATTACCAGAGCCACTAATATTCCGCAGGCAACGGGCCAACTAAGAAATTGTAATAGCTTGGCGATTCGGTCCATTAACTTGGCCTGATTATGCAACTATCGCACTATGTTACTATTGGTAGATAATTCAATATACCGTGTTGTTGAGGTGGTTTCCAATGGCTGTTAGCTTGAAAGAGCTTGTATCAAAGCTTTCACAATTATTAAAGCCAGAGCAATTTAGTGACTATTGTCCGAATGGACTTCAGGTACAGGGAGGATCTCAAATACAGAAAATAGTCACAGGTGTGACTGCTTGCCAGGCTTTAATTGATGCTGCAGTTATGCAAAATGCCGATGCAATTATAGTGCACCATGGTTATTTTTGGCGTGGTGAAGATCAACCCATAACTGGGTTGAAGAAGGCTAGAATTAAAAAATTGTTAGAGCATGATATTAATTTGTTAGCTTATCATTTGCCTTTAGATGTACACGGTGAGCTAGGGAATAACGTTCAATTAGCAAAATTATTAGAAATAGATGTTAGGGGCGATATCTATAAAAAAAATAATTATGGCCTCGTCTTGAAGGGAAGGCTCAAGCAGGGCAGAAGCTTTAAGGAATTTAGTGATTTTGTTTCTAATCGTCTAAATCGCCAATGCTTTGCGGTCCAGGGAAGTTCAAAAGAGATAAACTCTATTGCGTGGTGCACTGGTGCAGGGCAAAATTACATTGAGATAGCAGTAGATGCAGGTGTAGACGCTTATTTGACTGGCGAGGTTTCAGAGCAGACTGTGCATATAGCTCGGGAAGCGGGGATCCATTTTTTTGCAGCTGGTCATCATGCAACAGAGCGATATGGGGTTCAAGCAGTGGGAAAATATTTGGCCGATGAATATAAGGTTGAACATCAATTTATTGATATTGATAATCCAGTCTAGATAATTTCCTCATCGCTCATCAGCTTGAGCACTCGATCTAGGCATTGCTCGATTGAAAGGGCATCAGTATCTAAATTCAAGTGAGTCACTTCAGGAGGATCATAGGGAAATGAAACTCCAGGAATATCGCTTGACTCAGATCCTTCGGCAGCCGTATATAGGCCGCTAGGATCGCGCTGAATACAAACCTCTATAGCTGTATTGAGAAATACGATATAACAATTATCTTTGCCAATGACGCTAAGCGCATGCTCTCTGGAGTCACGATTGGGTGCTACAAAGGAGGCGCAACAAATAACGCCGGAATCATTTAAGAACCTCGCTACGTGAGCGCTACGCCTCAAATTTTCGGCTCGCCCCTCAGAATCATGAGGGAGATCTTTGCTAATACCAAGCCGCATAGTTTTTCCATCCAGTACAGTGCTTACTCTACCGAGATCAAATAATTTTCGTTCTAAGCCGTGAGCTAATGTAGATTTTCCTGAACCGGAGACTCCAACAAACATAATAGTTGCTGGCTTCTGTCCATAACGAGAAGCTCGCTCTTCTTTACTGACATGAATATTGCCGGTTGTAGTTTTCGACGAGGGCCTTGTTTGCTTAAGGCTAACAATCATGCCAGCTCCAGCAGTAGCATTGCTAAGTCGGTCAACAACAATAAAGCTACCTGTGTGGCGATTGCTCTTATAATCATCAAAGCAAATAAGCTGGTCTACGGCGATTTCGGCTATACCGATTTCATTAAGCTCTAGTGAAGGTGCTGGATTTTCTTCAAGAGTATTTACATCGATTCTATTTCTAATAGACTTTACTTCACCACTTACGGTTTTCGTTCCCAATTTAAAATCATAAAGCTTTCCAGGAAGTAGGGGGCTATCTGCCATCCATACAACATTCGCTTCGAAAATATTATTGATCTCTGGAAGATTATCAGCATGAGCAATGATGTCGCCCCGACTGACATCAATTTCATCTTCGAGAGTTAATGTGACAGCCATTTCGGCATGTGCTAGTTCTAGCTCTTCATCATAAGTAACAATTGATTTGATATGGCTGGTTCTCTTCGACGGCAGCACGATAATTTCGTCGCCTTTTCGGACTACTCCCGACGCGATTGTTCCGCAGAAACCACGGAAGTTTAGATTCGGTCGATTTACATACTGTATTGGAAAGCGGAAATCATCGTAGTTGCGATCGGAAGCTATTTCTATACTTTCTAGAGTGGACATGAGTGGATGGCCAGAATACCACAGCATATTCTCTGAAGAGTTAACTACATTATCTCCATTAAGAGCTGAAAGGGGTAAGAATTGGAACTCGATAGGAGTTAATCTTTCTGAAAAGGACAAGTAATCTAGTTTTATAGCTTGAAAAACAGTTTCTTTATAATCTACTAAGTCCATTTTGTTTATGGCAACGATAATGTGCTTTATTCCGAGCAGTGAAGCGATAAAACTATGCCGTCGTGTTTGTGTTTGTACTCCGTGCCTAGCATCGATTAGAATAATTGCGAGATCACAGGTAGAGGCACCAGTCGCCATATTACGAGTGTATTGTTCATGACCAGGAGTGTCAGCAATAATAAATTTACGCCTAGCAGTCGAGAAATATCGGTAGGCAACATCGATAGTTATACCTTGCTCTCTTTCCGACTGTAAACCGTCTACCAGTAGTGCTAAATCTATTTTTCCGCCGGTAGTTCCAGACTTCATGCTATCCGCTTTAATTGCTTCTAACTGATCTTCATAAATCATTTTAGAATCGTGGAGCAATCTGCCTATTAAGGTGCTTTTGCCATCATCTACTGAGCCACAAGTTAGCAGGCGCAGTAGCTCTTTACGTTCATGTTGTGCAAGATAGGCATTAATATCAGTACTTATTAATTCTGATCGATGAGACATTTTAGAAATATCCCTTGCGTTTCTTTTCTTCCATTGAGCCGGCAAAATCAGAATCAATTAATCGGCCTTGTCGTTCGGAGCTAGTTGTAAGCAGCATTTCCTGTATTATTTCTGGCAAGGTGGTTGCAGTAGAATCTACTGCACCGGTTAAAGGGTAACAACCCAAAGTTCGAAAGCGAACAGTCTTCGTTTCAATTTTCTGACCCTCTTTCAGCGGCATGCGGTCGTCGTCTACTAATATATACACGCCATCCATATGAACAACTGGCCGAGGTTTAGCAAAGTATAGTGGCACGATATCGATATTATTAAGGTAGATGTATTGCCAAATATCTAGTTCAGTCCAATTTGAAAGAGGGAATACACGAATGCTTTCGCCTTTGTTAACTTTGCTGTTGTATGTATTCCACAGTTCGGGTCGTTGGCTTTTCGGGTCCCAAACATGGTTTTTATCGCGAAAAGAGAACACCCTTTCTTTGGCTCTAGACTTTTCTTCATCCCGACGAGCGCCACCGAAAGCTGCGTCAAATTTGTATTTGTCCAATGCTTGTTTCAAGGCCTGAGTTTTCATTACATCGGTGTGTTTTTCACTGCCATGTGTAAATGGGCCGATTCCCGCATCAACTCCTGCTTGATTAATATGAACGATGATATCTAATCCGAGCTTTTCGATCTGTTGATCTCGGAATTCAATCATCTCTCGAAATTTCCATGTAGTATCTACATGCATTAGTGGAAAAGGAAGCTTGCCCGGATAGAAAGCCTTAAGAGCTAGATGGAGCATTACCGCTGAATCTTTGCCAATGGAATAGAGCATCACGGGCTTACCAAATTCAGCCGCGACCTCGCGCATTATATGAATGCTCTCGGCTTCCAACTTTTTTAAATGGGTTAAGTTGTACTCAGACATAGTCTCTTAAGTCACGATCATAGGAGGGGGTTCTGTAAGCGGGGGATGCTTGTAATGTTTTTGTCTATAGAATTATTGTTTAGCGGATTATACTGAAGAGTCTGCTTCAATATTAACTTTGGTTTTGCCGATGCCGAAGTCTTCCGCTAATGCTCCTTTCTGACTGGGTGATTGTTTTGCTGCATAATCTTTAGGTGGAATGAGGCCAGTGGTATCTTGACCAGCACCGTTGTTATCAAAAACCGCATCTGAACCGGCTGGCAATAACTGACTGGCTACTTCCTGGGAGCAAAGGTCTTGTGCTCCTGTAGCGAGATGTTGATAGACATCTTTATAGCTTTCGGTCATGTGTTGAACTAATTCTGCGGTCATACTGAAATGATCACTAACATTGTCGCGGTAGTCGATGTGGCTTTCTTCCATATCTCGAATTTGATTTTCTAATTCTTGAACTCGAGAAGGTCTAGTGTTCAGACGGTTCACGAACACGACTCCAAGCATGATTCCAATTGCCAGACAGCCTATTGCTGTTAACCAGATCATACCCACACAAGCCTCTTAATTTAGCTAGTTCAAGTCAATTCATCTACTGCAAATAACGCTTTAAGATGCTGAGTATAACCCAATTTAGGCGCCTGCTCGTAATAATCTTTACTGACGACTGCTCTAGAAATCCTTATCCAACGGGATAAATCTGGAGTCTGATATTAAACATCAATAGAATGCGTGAGCATCTTTCGCCGCACATTAAATAAGTTATGACTA
>Ga0302135_10001130_pt1 | contig 15969 bp, 19 predicted proteins | sample CBN3_surface_MG_FD_203119 | JGI IMG/M metagenome (GOLD analysis project Ga0302135, IMG submission 203119) | Marine microbial communities from Western Arctic Ocean, Canada - CBN3_32.1 | ecosystem: Environmental > Aquatic > Marine > Oceanic | place: Canada: Western Arctic Ocean | collected...
CAATGTCCACAAATAGAGGGAGAATTGTCTACTGTTCAAGGGCGACTAGACAAAAACACTAGAAAAATAGGTTTAAATTATCCCATAAGCAAATTTAAAGTTGATAAACCCAGTCTACTTTTTAATCCATATTCCATTCAAAGTTTAATGTTCAGCGATCACTGCCCCCTACTACCTGAAATATTTGTGTGGTTGATCGATCAAACAAAATGGAATATTATTTTGACAGGACAAAAAACATTCAACCACAGCTATCTTGGAGAGCAACCATTTCCATTAAAAATAACAGACGAAGATGAAGTAGATAATTTCCAAAATCTAGTGGGCGAAACAGAATCTATGGTTGATGTCTTCCATATAGCAAGTCAATGTGAAGGAATTATAACCACCTCAAATTGCCTGTCGTTGTGGTCCATCATGACAAATAAACCTGCACTAGTAGTGATGAATAAACATTTGTCTAATCCGGGTGATCGAAAAGCATTCAATTTTCATAGAAATTGGATTGAACATGAGCCTAATACCTTGGTAGACTACAACTGCACCCCAAACGAATTTATGGAGACATTTAAAAAATGGGAAAAGACCTTGTAAAAGAAAATTGTCCTTTGTGCGAAAGTCTATTTGAGCCAAATCAAAAATATGGCCAAAGCATATTTTGTCATCACTGCGTAACTCTTTACACTCCTTATTGGGATTATGACCTCTACGATGAATCATATAAAGATAAATATATTGCACATTGGGAATCTGAAACTAACGATCCTATTCAGTCAACTCGATGGGAAACTGTCCAGCAACACATTAAGTCAGGAAGCTTACTTGACGTAGGCTGTGGAACAGGTTCTTTTTTGCGAACCGCTCCCAGAAGCTTTAATTGCGTAGGTTGCGATATCAATCAGCACTGTGTCGATTATTGCAATGAAAATGGGATAGAAGCTTCTGAGAGAATGCCTTTAGACCATAAATTTGATGTAGTAACAATGTTTGATGTAATTGAACATTACCCGAACTTCGAAATAATTTATGACATCAAATGCATCTTAAAAGATAATGGCTACTTTATTTTTTGCACACCAAACTTCAAGCCTGAATTTCTACGCAATTTAGAAGATTGGCGGCACTATCGTCCTGCTGGAGAACATGTGTTTTGCTTCTCAGAAAAATCAATCCTTACTCTAGCAAAGATTCACAACTTCGAAGTTGTTGATATTAACTTTGAAGAAAGCAAGATCAGATTGCCTGAGCAAAACATAGCAACCTATGTATTGAAAAAAGGATAACAGGCACCGCACCCACTATCCTTTTGTTAATCAAATATGTTAAAGATATCTATGGCTCTATAAGAGTTTCCCAAGACGCCAAATCATTTAAAATTGTCTCAGGATATGTTTCGTCTACATCCACTCTCTCAAATGTCACTGTCTTGCCATTCAAAAGCCGTTCGTAAACGTCTCTTCTTTTACTCATTTTTTCCTTGATTTCTGCAAGATCAGCGAACTTCTGATACTCCCAATGCATGAAGTTATTCATCTTGTAAAAGACTTCTTCAGGTGTCCCTAAATAACTGAAGTGTTTTCCGTCAGTTGGAATCATTGTGCCGTCTTCTTTACGGCGAAGCAACGTTAACTGATTATGATTGTCTTTTAAATATTTTCCAGTAGCGGCAAAGGAAGAATACCACAGCAAAGGAACCTTCAAGTTTATCTTATAGTAATACAAGGTTTGTATTGCTTTCACAAACCCATCCCGCTCAGCCACCTTTATCATCTCAGGAATACTATTGCCTGAATTGATCTCATCGATGTCTGAACAAACTACTATGTCGTCATCTTCAAGATCAAGCTCCCAAAGAGCGTAATCCCTTTGCAGACCCTCATTGAAAACTCGATTGCTTGTGAAGATATCCCCTACCCCTGACTTATAGACAATCTTAGGATTATCAATTAGGGGATGATCTTTCAAATGCAGAGGCTTGTCATTATTGGCATGAGTCTTACTTGACTCAACAATGATCATTTTATCGCAATGTGGCAACTCTTCAGCGATCTTAAGCTCAAGAAGTTTGAACTCATTGAAGAACATTGTGCAATTATAGATCATTACCAGCTTTCTTCCTTAGTGTTCTGGCTGGCCCCAAATCCTACACCACCCTTCTCTTCTTTCTCTACATCACTTCCGACATCCATCATTGTCTTGAGTGTATCAACAGCATCCTCATACTTGTCTCCAAGAATGACGACCGCAATGAAGAGTTCCTTGAGATGAGATACTGAGAAGCCTTTGCTGTCACTCACCCACTTATCAATATCAATTTTCATATCCTTCACGCTATCAGGCACTGACTCGTCATCCTTCTCATTGTTCTGAATGAGATATTCGAAGTAAAGTTTGCGAGCTTCTGCTGTTGGGAATCCAATCTTGAATCTCTTGTCGAACCGAGATGGACGATTCATAATTCGCTCACCAAGATCAGCGGGATAGTTGGTAGTTGCCAAGAATACCGTTTTGGTGCATTCGTCTACGCCATCCAAGATGTTCAAGACTTCAGACTCATTGTACATCGCTAGTGTTGAGTCAATATCTTCCATTAGAACAACACATGGTGTCTCTGGCTGTATCTCTCGGAAATATCGTATTCCCTCTTTGAAAAGATCAGGAACTCCAAACTTGATGACAATCCCGCCTCTTGCAATGACATCCTTGCACACCAAAGAAATAGTGCAACTTTTCCCGGTTCCGGGTGGCCCCCAGAGAATAATGCCACGTTTATAGGCTAACCCATAATGGACAAAGAGGTCTTCTCTGGCCCAGAACTTTTCAATTTCGCTGATTACCTTGTCTGAATTACTGTCAGGGAACTTGAGAAGACTGTCACCTTTGGTTGGCACCTTCTGGAAATACAGCCCCTGAGATGGGTTCATACGAACCTCATAAACTCCCGGTGTCAACTCCTTATTTGTACTAGAGGTAGGGAAAAATACCTTTTGATCGTGCGTTGACCACTGAGTCAGTCCATTCGGTATCATATCCTCTTCATCCCAGCCATCATCGTAAGAGGATGATGGCCTGCGACTGTGACCCGCTGCGGATTTTTGCGGAGAGCAAGCAGCCTTTAAAATTGTATTCAGCTCTTTGTTATCATCGTTAGACATATTTTACCCTTAAATTAGTTGAGTGATTAATCTTACAGAAAATTGAATTAATTTACCAGCCCCCTTTGATGCAATCTGTGATGTATTTTCTGTCTTCCATCGAAACCCACCAACCGCAAGGAATGCAAATCATATCTTTGCAGAGTTCATCCAAACTTGGAAGGGCACATTTGAATTCCTGCATGCAATCATGCTCATCATTCCTATTATGGACTCTACTAACTGCAATTCCTTTTTCTGTCATCATCTTGACAAAATTATCTCTGTCTTTGACTCGAATGGTGTAAATCCAATAGGCAGACTCTCTGTTGTCCTCATTTTCCATGATTTTTACGCCATGAACATTCTGCAAAGCTAAATTGTAATGATGAGCATTAGACTGATTCGTCGACACCATTTTGTCTGCGTGGATCAAATTGACCATGCCAATGGTTGCATTCAAATCATTCATGTGAAACTTGTAGCCCCACTCACGAATATTTTGTTCGCATCTATAATCGGCACTCTTCGTTCGGTCAAGCCCATACCACCTTAAGTCTTTTCCTCTTTTCCATTGAGCTTTATTGGGGTGAGCGATACAGCCGCCGTCTACCGATGTGATGTGCTTAATCGCCTGAAAACTAAACACAGATGTGTTTCCGTGATTGCCGAGTCTCTTGTCATCATAGGTCGATCCCCATGCATGAGCACAATCTTCAATTATATCCGGGATATGACCATAAAGAGCTTGGCATTTATTTTGAATTGATTTAAGTCGATCCAAATCTACAGGGTATCCGCCCCAATGCACCACTACTATAGCCTTTGTAGTAGGACTTAATTTTCTCTCTAAATCATCTAAATCTAAGTTGCAGGTATTTGGGTCAACATCTACCCACTTGACTTTATATCCATTTCCCAGAATAGGAGCATTAGTTGCAAAGCAAGTAAGGGGAGTCGTAAGAACTTCATCCCCAACATTACAATTAGCCATTCTTAAGGCTAAGTGTAATCCTGATGTAGCACTATTGACCGTATTGATGTGAGGATTGCCATTATATGCAGTGATCAACTTTTCAAATTGGTCTACTTTATCACCTTGTCCAACATATCCAGACATCAAAAGCTTATTCACAGGCTCCAAAACTTCTTCAGACATAAAAACTTTAAATAATGGGATCATATTCTTCTACCTTTATCGCTTTCTGATTAAACCATTCATCCGCATCTACCCTCATCAGGCCAGCAATGAACTTCTCTGGCTCATCCAGCAACCTTTGATGGCAATGATCAGCTATGATGGGCTGAAGCTCTTTAGGGATATAATGATCATAGTAACCTATCATCTCTGGTTTTGAAAGAGAAGTTAAATTGGGCTTGAAATCAGGATCATCCTTATTCCTAGAGCCTTTCATGTGGTGATAAAACAAATGATTGTAAATGCCAAACCTTACGGGATGCATATTTACAACATTGCTTCGGAGCAAAGGATACCAGATATTGCGATCTTCATGATAAACTTTAATTCTAGAAGTCCCGAATTCTCTAAAGTAATGACCCCACAAATTACGGTGCTTTCTAGGGAACCAATCCATAATCTCTTCTTGGATATATTCCCCTCTAATATAGAAAACCCCCAACCAAGGATAGTCCTCAAAGGTTTCCCCTCTAAGGAGACCAGAATACCATCTAGCAGTCATCTCCATTCTTTTTGTCAACACATCTTGCCAATGTGGATGAACAGGGAAAGCATCACAGTCTATCAGAAGAAAATTATCATATTCATTCTGATGACTCCTAAAGTAATCCATTATCTTAAAGTACGCAACCCTCATATCATAAAGATAGCCTGCGTAGTTTTCAGCCAATACTTCATCATCAGGCTGGTATTCGCCATTCTGGAAATGGCGTCTTACATCATCTCCTGTGTGATGGCCAATGGTTAAAGCAGGCAAATCCGGGCTTGTTTGGTTATAGAAAATGCCAAAATCATAATCTTTAGTTGTCAAATCCAAGAATTTTTTCTGGATATCGTACCAGCCGTTTTGCTTGGAGACTTCACTGTAAATTGACGCAATTAGTAGCTTCTTTTTCATTCACTAATAGAGTCTGAATCAACCCATTCCTTAAACGCTAAACGCTGGAATGTATTGATTGAGCGATTGGGATTTCTAATGAGCTTAGCAACCTCTTTGTCCCCTTTGGATGATGATAAGCTCTTCCACGCTTTCTGTCGGGTAGAAATAGAGTATTTCTTAAAAGTGCCCGCTAAAGCTTGGGCCATATCAACGATGGCTCGCATCGCATTTGTGTTTTGTCGATTCGCCATGCCTTATATAGAAACTACGATTAAATAATCGTGGGTTTATCCTACAAGGGCATCTTCAGCCCAATGCATATTCTCACAATGCTTTACCATCGATTCACAAAAATGTTTTAGTTTAGCAGATGTAAATTCATTTTTAGCACAGTTAGCCATATAGCTCACAAACTGAACGTTGCCTTTCACATAACCTTTTGATGAATCAATGCGATCAAGACTGGCTCTATCAGGAGACTTAGATAATTGGCTGGTCCTTGACGTGTCTTTCATGTTCTTTAGTTTCCAGCCAGTATAAGGACACTTACCTTCTTGCTTCTCCCAAAGTTCCATTAAGTATTCAAGAGTTAAATTTAAATCATCAAATTTATCATCTTTCTTCTTCTTTTTTTTAGTTGTAGCCCTAGCCCTATTTATATGAGTTCTGAAGGGGGAAAGCTCATTTATTTTATTGCTGTGACTACCAGAACACTCTCTGCTACAAAATAATTTTCTATTTTTAGTTTGAGCTTCTGAATGATGTCTTAAAGACTTGATATATGTTTTGTTGCATTCTGGGCAAATTAATTTTACTGTTTTTTCCATGCATTATAAGAGTAATTTTTACAAAAAAGGACTCAAATTCATTGAATTTGAGTCCTTAGTGGAAATGATGGGACTTGAACCCATGTCCGCAAATCTGCACTTACAAGCTTCTACGATCATATTTCTTGATTTGATCTCACTGTCACAACGCCCAAAAGAAAACGGCTTTGCTCCAGCCAGTTGAATTTGATCTCATTTCATCGACCTATCAACATTCGGTCTCAGAAACCAGCCTGAAGGCAATACTCCTTGAACGTATCAGACATCCATTCTCGGAGCTTCGGAGGGCGTTAGCCCTCACTGCTTACGCAGCCAAGCGAAGAGGTGTTGTGTTTTCGACAACTAAAAGTTTGAATGACTTTTTACGTGGCCAGTCATTCAACCACGGATCGCAACATTGTAACCGTCAAACCACGTCGATGCCAATTCATTCCCAGTGGCTAAAATGCCAGTTTTTTGCCCAAAAATTGAGTTTGCCGTGAGAAGCCGAAAGTTGGCGAACTGAACTAAACCAACAAATCGATCATTTCTCGTTCATTCTTAGGAGTCTGCACACTAGGCTACCAAGTTGGTGGCTTCGGTCAGATAGTGTATTTATACGAAAATCTCAGGAAAAGTAAAGCCTTTTTCTCAAAGTTTCTCAGATTCGCAACAAACTGGGCAAATTGTCGGTTTCAACCATACATATTGGTGGAGGAACCTTATGAAACGAGATATGAGCGATGCTATGCTCTGGGGCGTATGTTCTGGGATAGCAAAACACTTCGACACAGATGTCACCATCATTAGATTAGGGTTTGTAGGAGCTACTTTATTTTTTGGAGCACCTATCTTAATTTATCCAATAATGGCACTGATATTACCTAAAGAGTAATACATAATAGAAATACCAAATGGGGAGATATAATGGCTTTTCAAAAATTCGACGAATACATGAATGCTCAAGGCAGCATTACAAAGCCTAAAGTCAAAGCCGTAGCTGGCGATGTCGAAGGTTCAACAAAACAATACGCTGCTGCTCCTGATGCAGAGAATAACTTAAGCACCGATGATGAAGGTGGGAAAGTCTCTAAGAAGGGCAAAAAGAAAGGTGGTAAGTATGCCGCTAAAAACAAGATGAGTGAAAATTGGTCTAAAGAAAACCCAGAACTCAAATGGGAACCTAAGACTGACTTCAAAAAGGACACTGAAAAGTTCATTAAGTCCACCAAAGGCATGGACATGAAGGAATTCGCTCAATACGTTTCGAATCAACATTTGATTGATGAAGACGTTAAGGATATCCCTACTATCTCTACTCCACACGGAGCATTCATTCCTGCTCCTCACGAACTCTTCCGCACAACTCAGTTCATGATTGCTGCAAATGATAAATTTATGGAATCATTTGTCCGTGAAGTCAAAAGAAATGATGGACTTCCTGCTCTTATTGCTGAACTTGCAAACCACCCAGAAATGTTTTCTGAATTAGCTAGTCTTCTAGCAGAAGACAAATCATTCTCTGCTAAGCTTGTTCGCTCGATCAAACTTGACGAAATGGTCGGCAGCCCAATGCACAAATCTCTTCCAGACAATCTTGAAGGCGAAGAAGGCGAAGAAGGAGATGAGAACGAAGAAGGCGACGAAGATGAAGAAGACATGGACATGGATGATGACGAAGAAGGAGATGACATGGACATGGATGATGACATGGATGATGACATGGGTGACGACATGGGTGACGACATGGGTGACGACATGGGTGACGACATGGGTGACGGCCAGGGCGGCAATCGGCGAAGAGCTGGTCGAAGTCACGGCGGACCAGAAGGTTCAGCTAACGTTCATCCAGCACTTGCCAATCTTAAAAAAGCAATGGGGATATACTAATAGATGAAATCTTACGAAGAACATTTATCTGAAGCATGTCCTGCTCTACTAGCATGGCATAAGGTCGTTTGGGAAGAGACCCTCAATAAAGATGTTGAGGCTCTTCCTGCCGAGGAAGATATTCTTGTAGAAGAAACCATTGCAGAACCAGTCATCAAAGAATGGCGAACCATACATGGCGAAAGGAAAATCGACAATGAATTTGCTAAAAATATGACTGTGGGGTATTAATGATAAGCTATCATGAATGGAAAGAAGAATTTGATGTCAGCCAAATCATGCAAATGCTTGGGAACTCCCCAAATGAACCAGAGCAAGAGCAAGAACCTCCATTGGCTGACTTCAAAGGCTTCATCAATGATAGAATGGCTCCACGACAAGATGCCGCAACAGCCTCAAGACTACAATCTGTTTCAGAGTTTGTAGGAGACTTAGCATCTTTCCCAAAAGCAAAAGAACGCATCGAATACTTGAATTCACATGCGGACATTCGTGATGATATCATGACCATGAACGCAAGCGATTGGGACAACTTAGAAAAAACATTAGATAGCATGCATCCAAAAGATCATCAAAGAATGGGCCATGCTCTCCGCTGGCTTCACATGCACATGAATAAAATGGGTTCAAAGTATAATCGCAAAGAGAATAACTTAGGACAATGGGCCGCTAAGTTCAGAACTCCTCGTTCACCTAAGACTATCTCAGGCATTAAGTCTTTGAGTGCTTAAGATTATAATTATTGTAAAGTTTTCATAATAATGACAAGCATAGCCGTCGTCATACCAATCACTAGGGCTATACTCAACACTGCTATACACTGTATAAATTTAAGCACAGAAAGCAGTATTCTATTCTGCTCTCTCAACAAATCTTGAACCGGCCCTTGAATCGGAACGTCCATTGGAACTCCAACAGGATCAGTCCCAGACAGCTTATGCATTTCTCTCTGCACCGCCACTTCTTCAGGCGGAGCAACATGAGTTACCCCACAGGCACCATCTGACTCTGACATGAGCACTGTTTCTAAATCTACGCCTGTTCGTTCTTCTGACATATCTATTTCCTATTCTGTATACGCTTTGGTTGCTGGCAGGCTGTCTGATGGCAAATTGGGATTCTCATATCCCATTTCCTCAATATAATCTTGATCTATCATAGCCTGAACGGGTTTTGCAGAAAATCTTAATTTCATAGATTTTCCACCACGAGCCTCACTTAAAAATCTCTCAAAGATGAGGTCTTCCCTAATGGGGTCTACATCTGTAATGCCTAAGCAGTAACAGATCAAAGACCCTACTGCACTCCCTCTGCCGGGTCCGACTGCTTCTGACCCGTCTCCCCAGCCCAATAGTTCTGGACAAATACGACGAGCCTCATCAATCATCATCTTTTGGATTAAGAAATAGCTGCTGAATTCTTTGCTGGTAATCAACATATATTCTCTCTTGATTCTATCAAGATAGTTAGAGCGAGTAGGCAATCCTCTCCACTTAAACCCTTGCATGACTTTTTCTTTTAAGTCTTCGTCTGCATCTGGGAACATGGGAAGCTTAATGGACCGATCCAACTTCACGCCACTTGCCAGCGAGGCGATCTCTACAGTCTTTCTTTTCGCTGCTTTGAAGATTTCATAGTCAATAATCTTGCTGTACTTGTTCTCCCACATATCATTAAGTTCATCTTCAGATTTTAACCATAAATTAGCATCCTGCAATTCAAACAAGTCCTTGGTATCGCCAGCAAGCTGAGCATCCTTAATATCTTGAAGAGTACGACCAGTTTGAATCATCAACATTAATCGTTGATTATGAGAATGTTCCTGATGGCAGTAGTGGCAATCTTGAGTTAAGATAATTGGAATGTGATATTTTTCATGCATGCTAATGATGAATGTGTTGTAAGCGGGTTGCTTATCGAAATCTAACATCATTATTTCAAGAAGGTAATTCTCTCCAAACATATCGACATACTGAAGGAGCTTCTCTTCTGCTGCGTCTGAACCCAACTTGTCGAATGCTCTGCCTACTTCACTGCTGTAGCAGCAGGATGTAAATATGATGCCTTCTTTATGCTTCAGCAATTGTTCGTGGTTGACTCTTGGCTTGCCCCTGTACTTGCCATTCAGCCAACCCCAAGAGGTCAAGTTAACCAAATTCTGGTATCCTTTTTCTGAGACGGCAATAGCTAGGAGATGAGAGCCTAGTCCGAATGCTTTCTGATCTGCTTCGCTCAGGTCTTTTCGATAAACTGTTCGTTCAGCGTCTGACTCGAAGACTCTTTGGAGAGGATTAACATACAACTCGCACCCGAAGATAGGTTCTATCTTGTGCTTTTCGCATTCTCTGATCTGGGTGGGCACTGCTGCCATCATTCCATGATCAGTAACGCAAAGATATTGTTGGTTTATCTCAGGTATGCGTTTCGCATACTCTTCTACTGTGCCGAAACCGTCAAGTAAACTGAACAAAAATTCACTATTTCTAGTGGCATGGACTATATCATCACCATAGCTTTCGCTTTAGGTGCTGGACGCTCTAGCTGGTAATTAAGGAAACTTTATCCCTCCAGTAGTCTCTGCACGTTCCTGAAGTGTACTTCAGGCTTCGCTCAGGATCGCCTACGTCTTATGCGTTTAGGGTTCCCTGAATTCATCCAGTTTTCTTAGCAGCTTTCGCCCACTAAGCGACCTCAGTTAATCGGTGTGTAAATGTAAGTGTTCAATCCCACATATCTCATGTTTCATATGTTATTCCCTTGCCTTTCAAATATTCTTCAAATTCTTTTTTATCATATTTGCAACTTTTAGACAAGTTGTCTTTGTAAAACATTGGTTGCAAATTATCTAATGCATTAACATTTTTTATGTCATAAACTTTGTATTCTACAAATGCTCTTATGGGAAAAATATGATCGACACTCCATTTTTGATTTTTAATCAAATTCCAATTTGGATGTTTGTTAAAATGATCTAATAAGTTTTCTCTGGAGTATCCTAATACCCAACTAGTCTTATTTTTATTCAACAAACTCCATACTATTCCTCTGTATCTGTTGGCAATTCTTTTATACGCCCTTAACGAAATATCCAACTTATTGCCCTCAATATATTTTAATATCTTTTCAATGCCGCAGAACTTGCATCGATTACCTCTTTTAAAAGAATCAAAAACAATCTCCGATTCATTGCCACAAACACACTTGTACTTCATTTTAGTTCGAGCATTTTTATAGGTCTTTTCCAAAAGTTCACAATCTTGAGATTTAAAATAATTTGCAACCTCATCATAATCCAAAGATAAAGATTTTGAAGATTTGTTGTATCTACATTTAGGGCATCTTTGTCCAGACTGAAACTTAGAAAAAGCTATTTCTGATTTATTGCCACACTCGCAAATATAAGATAATTTTTCATGAGTGCTGATGTATTCGGACGATAAAAGTATACAATTATTTTCTTCAAATACACTTTCAATATAATGAATGTCATGTGCTCTTAATTTTGAATATTTTTTAACACCACAAGATTTGCATCTTTTGCCAGACTTAAAATTATTCCAATTTATTTCAGCAATATCGCCACAATTACAAATGTATTTCATTTTCACATGTGCATTTTTATATTCTGTTTCTAATAAAACACAATTGCTTTCTTTGAATTTTTCTGTAACATATTCTATAGTAAGTTTAATTTTAAGTCTCCTACTATCTCTTTATTGTATTATTTACCAAGACCTCTAGAGATAAAGTCTTTTCATTGAACCTTGTAAAGTCATTATATTCGGCTGCTTGACGAAGATACTCTTCAGTTGGTGTATCTCCCTCTTCATTTTGAACACCTACAGTGTCTTGGACTTTCCATGTCCAGCCTTCTTCTTCCCGAGTTGAGGCGGATATGTTTTTCCAATCCATATTTCTGTGCGAATCTTTCATGTTAACATGATAACAATAATCAATTATTCGTCAAGTATTCTTTTTTCTATCGCCTTTGATATCATGTGCAGCGATACCCCAATGAGTATTGCTGAGCAGATAACTACTCCGTCGATCACGTATTCCACTTTAATGTCCTTTACACACTTGGAGCGGAAGCATCTTCCTTGTGTTGATCCCACTCTGCTTGAATTCCAACTGCCTTTTCCTTTAGGCCCGAAGTTTTCTCTTTATGTTTTTGATAGAAGTCTTTTAGCTCAATTTCATGAACTTTCAATTCTTCATGAACAGCTTTCATTTCTTCTGTGTATTCAAAAAACTTATCACTTAATACAAAATCTAAATCATTCATTATTGCTCCTTCCTATCATCTTATTGCTTTCATATCTTTAAAGCCTTTTTCTCCCAGTATACCATCTGCAAATCCGAAGTCAACAGCTTCTTGTGCATCCATATACCAATCTTCTTTCTCTCTAATCTTTTTATCTAGCCATTTTTTAACATAATCAATAGATTTATCTTTGCCTTTAAAGTAAGGGCCATTGATCAGTCTTACGGCAAATACATCTAGCATTACATCTAATGCCACCTTATCTCTATCTATAGCGGCCACAACTGCCTGATGAGTTCCTTCTATGCCTAGCGAGCCATGATGGACTAGGAAATGACAATTAGGCATCATGACTCTTTTCTTTGCTGCTTGCAGAATAATGCCAGTCATCGAAGATGCTTGAGAATAAGCCAGTATTGTCACGGGTGCAGCAGATGCCTTCATTACATCATAAATTGCCATCCCATTGTCCCAACAACCGCCGATTGACTGCATATGGACAAGAATGTTGTCTTTCGACTCACTATTCAGCATATGCATATTTTTAATGAAAGTGATCGCCATTCTGTAGTCTACACCAGGTTCTTCGATATCCCCTTTAGCTCCATGCAGGTAAACGTCTCTAGACGTTAAATTCACGTTATATGAATGCAGATCGGATAATGCGTAAGATAATTCTTCCCTTTTGTCTATTTTTTTAGGTTGCATGAACTTCCCCCTCAAAAAAGTGTGTCATTCTATGTATATACTCACATGATGGATACTAACTTCAAAAACTGGATGGAGCAGGAATGGAAAAGGGACATGGGACAGGCCAATCAGATTGATAACCCTACCCTTGACCAACATTCTAATAACTCTCCAGAAGACTCTGATGATGAACCACGAAATGCGGATCATGAGGCTACGGACAATATCCACGCCTTGGGAAACCACCTCCGAGCCTTAAGTAGATTAGTAACCCGTGTTTCCAAAGCCAAAAAGTTCTTTGGGCTGGAAGCAGACCTTGAGAGCACATTTGAAGATTTCAAGGGATCAATGGAGAAATTGATGGAAAAAGCAGACTCCAGAAAGGTTCAGCAGCCTCAAGTAGGGTCTGAAACTCAAGGAGTGCCATTAAATCAGCAATTAAAGCCTGAAATGGCCGAAAAGCTCAAAGATGAGCAGCCGCCAAGAATGGCTGATCCGAGTCAGGGTCGTCCTTCATAACGAAAAAAGCCCGGCTTCCCTGCAACTTTTGCAGAAAAACCGGACTCAGGACAGGACAACTCAGAATTTACTTAAACGAGCTTTCATATTCTGATCTGTGAAGGACCACAACGTCCTTTTTAGGGTCTTCCCCTTCGCAGATGTAGATTAGCTCTTCTCCATCCATTGTTTGCGTCTCAAGCAGCACTGTGTCGCCCCAGAGAGCCTGTATGGATGTCATTGTCTCCCGACAGTAGGAGTCATACAGTGGCCGTTCATCAAACATATGCTGCAATAGCATCCAGCCATTATTCCTATGGTTGGGGTCAACCAATCGAATATCGGGCAAACCTCTATTGACATATCTTTGCAACATTCGGCTTTTAATAGTTTTGAAATCTCGACCGTCGTTCTTTGTTTCGCCGCTTGGGAACCACTTCGTTTCATAATATTCCATTTTTTCACAGAATTCTGGTGTGAAGAATTCTAGCAAAGCAGTGAAATCATTGTAGTTTTCCCGAACATCGAACATCTTTTGCTTGCCAAGTCCGAGTTTTTTGTCCCAGACTTCACGTTCTTTCATGTTCGTGCAGCCTTCCCATTCTGCCCCAAACTTGCCTTTATTCCACCGATCTTCAATATCGGTCAGAAGCTCAAAGCCAAGCTTGTAGGGATTCTGAGAATACTTCCCACCCAGCACGCCCATTTTGTGTTTGGCGTAATGAATGATGCCTTGATCGTGACCTTTTTGCCCAAGAGAAACCATGCCTTCACAAGCACCGAGCTTGTAGTCAATCATGCTTGCCCAACCTTCGTTGAGCATCTTGGTTGCACCTTGCGGCGAGAAGTACATGTTCTCATCATACAAGATGCTGATGATATCTTGCTGCCACGGCTTGAAATCAGCATAATCTTTAATGAACCCGAAAATGTCTCTGACGGGCTGACCAAAGATATCTAACTGGCTTCTGATATCTGCTCTATCGATCCGTTCCTTCTCTCCATCAATCCATTCTTTGGTGTTGATCCAATCTTCCATGTAAGGAGAATCAACTTTAAACCTGCGAGGGTGATGGACTTCTCTCCTGTCCCTCACAACCACTTCGTTGATCTTCTTGGTATCCCAAGCCTTGGTTGGGTCCGTAAGCGTGCCGATTCTGAGAACATGATCAATGAATTTGATCACAGTATCCTTGCCCCAGCGTGCCATATATTTCCGAATCCTCATGGCATTATCTGCCAGTTGATTCATCATATTGCCATCTGTCGGAGCAAAGTAGATGTTGTTCTTAAAGAAGTCACTGTGACCTAGAGCGTGGATGATAACTGTGACATTATCAATGAGGTCATTGTTAGACTGACAGTAGATATAACAATACGGACTGGTGTTAACCACCATTTCGTAAATCTTGCTCCATCCGCCTTCATAGCCACGAGCAAGCTCGTCATATTCCATACCCCACTTCCAGTGAGGATACCGAACAGGGAAGCCGCCGTACGCAGCCACTTCCGACATTTGGTCATACTCAAGCATTTCAATGATGGCTGGATAGTAATCCAACCCCCATTCTTTAAGTTCCTTATCAATCGTGGGCATCAAATCCTGAATTTCTTTAGGAATTGGTACACCGGGGATTGTATTGTCGGCATAAAGAATCGGCGAACCGCTAGATAAACTCATTAAATTGCTCCTACTGGTTCGGTTTGCTTGACCTTAGCTTTCGCATCCTTGCCCAACAAAACCTTGATAGCTCTCATGATTTCTTTGTTACGAGTAGCCTCATCGAGTCTATTCCCATAACCAGCCCAGCCATCTGGACTCTCTTCTTTGCCAATGCTTACCGTCCTGACATTGTCCATTTCTGGAGTCAAGTGCTGATCAACATAGCCCTTCACGGAGCGATCATAGTTCCAAGCGGCAACTTGCGTAATACCAACCATGTTCACAACATTGGGACCAAGAGCATTCTTCAGCGTATCGAAGAATATCTCGTTATCTCCACCCCAATTCTCGCCATCCGTAAAGTAGAACACATAAATGTTCCAAGTTTTTGGCTGAAATCGGTTCTTCAACTGTTGCTCAATGAACTTCAAGGCTGACGAGCACATTGTACCACCGCCATAGCGATAGTTATAGAAAGTGTTTTCATCAGTTTCTTGAGCGGCAGTATCGTGACCAACCCAACATCGCTCAACACGCTTATAGAAGCGACGAATCCAGCAGTCAATCCACCAGCTAACGTCAGAGACACAATTGCATCTCCACTCATCCATAGAGCCAGACCAATCTCTTGCATAAAAGATCACAGCGTTCGAGCTTGGAACTTTAACTTCTGTGTATTGTCGGTATCTTTTGTCACATTTTTGAACCTCGACAACAGGCATTGGACAAGCAAAACCGGGAACATTCTGAAGATTCCCCAATTCTCCTGTTCCTGCTGTTCTTTTCAAAGCCTGCTTATATGTCCGACGAGAGTGACGTAACGATTCTGGGCCATTCAAAGCAATATCGTTATACTTGATTTTGACTTCTTCGAAGGTCTCGTTTAGCTTTGGCTTCATGTCAGGAAGACCAAGCTCTTGCTGTAGGAACTTCAAGACATCTTCAA
>Ga0302135_10001137_pt1 | contig 15907 bp, 18 predicted proteins | sample CBN3_surface_MG_FD_203119 | JGI IMG/M metagenome (GOLD analysis project Ga0302135, IMG submission 203119) | Marine microbial communities from Western Arctic Ocean, Canada - CBN3_32.1 | ecosystem: Environmental > Aquatic > Marine > Oceanic | place: Canada: Western Arctic Ocean | collected...
TGAAGGGCCAAGCCGCTTTCTTACATCCTCTTTTAGCCTGACTCTCTACCCTAAGAAGTGGCGCAGTGCGGCGGCCTCTTCTACGTAATGAGGAATGTTCACAGTGGTGTCACGGTCAAGGGCTGCCCAGATGGCACTGGTCAGACCTTCATGGACGCGGTCAACGCCATTGGCGTACTTTACTGATAGCTGCAAATATTCATCACCCAGCAGGTCTTTGACCATGTACTGGTTGGCATACCGGAGAGCCACAGCTAGGTCTTCCTCCATACTGGGGTACACCTCTTTGAGGAACGCGAGGTCATCTGCGTCCAGTGCAGTTAGGCCGAGGATCTCCGGCGGGATGCCTATTGAGTAGAGGGCCGCACAGAAGCCAATGGCCCTGGGCAGGGTTACTTCTTGCTGTCCATCATCATGAGCATCATCTAGTGAGCGCCCATAGCCAAAGAGACCCACGTGGAGCTTACGGTCACGGCGTTTGGGAACGTATGAGGCTACCTTGGAGACTATCGGACTAAGCTCCCGCACCTTGGCCTGGTATGCGTCCTTACACTTGGCAATGATTGCCATGGCGCGCGCCTCGTCGATCATGGGGGCTTCACCACGTTCGTGGGCGAGTATCTGCTGTATGCCTTCACGGACGACATCGGTGTCGTAGTCGTACTTAAAGGCGGATTGGACCGTCAGCGTGTGGATGCTGGGGTGCTCCCGGAAGGTGCGCTCCACATTGGTCGGGTTCAGGTGGCCGCGGAATGGGACTGAGCCTACGCCAACGATGGGATAGATGGGTATGCCGGTCTGATCTTCAAGGCGGCTGAGCTTGCTGAGGCCTATTTTGAGCATGAGTTCCGCAGGAACGAGCCCATAGTTCAAGGCGGGGTCGCTGCGGGCAAGGAATACGCGCTGATAGGGGAGATCGCGGCCTTTGAGGTAGTGGCCTACCACCTTGTCACAGTTCACCATGTGCTCACGGTCTTCAATCAGGGGGATTACCCGAACCTGCTTGGGATAGAACTCTCCAATCCAGTCTCTGACGGTCTGGCCCTCTGCAAGGGGGAGGGCCTCATGCCCGGCGATGAATTTACGGTAATAGGCTTCAACAAGGGCCAATTCTTCAGCGGAGGTAGTGAAGGGAAGAATGACCTCTTGTATGGGAGGCTCTGTGCTCTCACTATAGAACTCTTTGGCTATATCCCAGGCTGAGGGAATGCTCTGTAGCGCCTCCACCAGAGACTTGCGCATCTCCGTTTCGATTGCTGGGTTGGGGACGCGCAGCGTGAGCATACAGTCCTTGCCCAGGTGTCGCTCCGATTTGAAGAAATTGGGATGAGTGGTGAGGAGCTTTTGGACGACGCGATTGTCGGCTTCTTTCCCTTCGGAGTCCCACATCTGCTCATCGCAACCCAACTGGAAGACGTGGACCGCCTCAGTAATCTCCCCCTCACCTTTGAGGACGCCATCTATGGCGAAAGGAGGCGCGGTAGCGTTATCTGGATGTTGAGTGCTCATGCACTTAGGTATAAGGGTCATAGTTGGCCTCATAACAGGGATGGTGTGCATCCCTTATAGAATCATATGGGTGCGTGTTTGATTACTATAAAGGTTTAGTAGTACAGGCGCGACCTTGGAGCAATGGACGAAGGGATTTGCTATATAGTACAGAAAACCAGCAAAATGGATGAACAGTTTGCAGTAATGCTTGACAGTACCTATGGCTCTATGTATCCTCGGTGGGCCTACTCTTGAGGGGTGCCGTTCATGGCACCTCAGCACTGGTCAGTATGCGTCAGCACGTAGATTTAGCGCGTTGCTTATTGATTGGTGTGCCTACTTAGGGAGACGCGCGTGACACCCAGCCCTGTATCTGTAAACGGCGGCAGCGCTAGTAACTCTGCAGTTGTCATAGCTGTGGCCAACCAGAAAGGCGGAGTGGCCAAGACCACTACCTCCGTCAACCTGGCTGCCTGCATCGCTGAGGCTGGCCATAGAACGTTGCTGGTTGACATGGACCCTCAGGGCGGGTGTGCAGTGTGTCTAGGTATGGACACCACCATCATAACTAACTCGGTGTATGACGCTCTTGTTAAGCCTCGGATGTCAGTATTGGACGTGATCGTTCCTTCTGCATTTGGGTTTGACCTAGCCCCTGCCAACATTGACCTTGCAGGCGCGGAAGTGGAACTCAAGCAAGGTCTGGCTGCGGAGACCGTTCTCCAGCGCAGGCTTGCTACCGCTAAGGAGCACTATGACTTTATCCTCATAGACACTCCTCCATCCTTAGGAATTCTCACTGTGAACAGCCTCACAGCAGCTGACTACGTCCTCATCCCCACTGCGTGTGAATACATGGCTCTCCGGGGTCTGCGGATGCTGCTGGATACTATGGAGAGCGTAAGAGAAGTGACTAACCCAGACCTTCAAGTGCTGGGAGTCCTTGCAACCAGGTATGACCCCAGGACCATCAATAGCCGGGAAATCTACGCGTACCTTACGGAATTCTGTGAGCGCGAAGGTCTCCGTCTGTTTTCTCAAGTAATAAAGCGCTCGGTTCGGTTTAGCGAAGCGCCTAGGTTTCACATGCCGTTGGTTAATTGGCGTAGTGAGCTTGACGGCGCCCGAGCGTATAGAGAATTGGCCCAGGAGGTGCTCCATGCCCAAAGCAAAACGCCCTAACTTCTCATTCCCAGAGCTGGAGAGCCGAGGCCGCAGGACAATCTTGCGCTCATCTGAAGAGGTGGCCGCTGAAATCCGCGCCTTAGAACAACAAGAGAAGGATGAGGAGGATGCGGCTGCTGATCAGAACCGCATTAAGGTAACGTACCGGTTTAAGCCAGAGGCCGTAGAGGCGGTAGAGGATATCCGGCGCCTATTACGTAGAAACTATGGCGTGCGGAAGGTAAACCGGGAAGACATTGCGCAAGCGGCTGTGATGAAGGCGCTTCAAGAGTTGGAAGAGGCTGGAGCTGATTCCTTTTTGGCTCAACAATTCACAAACGGTCAGGCGTAGCGGAAATTAAGCTGATACGCCTTCTTTATTCGTAGAAATCGGCTCGTTTCATCGATGACGAAGTCCCCAACCAAGCGTAGGGGCTGGCTGGTCTGGCCTAGCCTTTGGTAAGATTGGGTAGTAGGCCTTTTGGAGGGGGGATCGCATAGTGGCCTAGTGCGCCCGCCTGCTAAGCGGGTTGGGGGTGATGAGCCCTCTCATGGGTTCGAATCCCATTCCCTCCGCCACTCTCTGCTTTGAAGTTCCATGCGCCAATGCGTCTTCTGGAGCGTCCGTGACTATTCTCCCGTTTATACAGCCCCCACAAATGGCGGAGCACGCGGCCTCTCAGCGGGGCCGCTACTTTATCTGGACGATTGGTTGCCAGATGAACAAGGCCGACTCCGAGCGGATGGGCTCAGCCTTAGAACAAATGGGACTTCAGCGGGCCACACTTCCTAAAGACGCGGATGTGGTTGTCCTCAACAGTTGCGTCGTACGGCAGAACGCTGAAGACAAGGTGGTGGGGATGCTCACCAGTCTCAAGCCATGGCGTGAGCACAAGGAAGGCGCCACATTGGCCCTCATGGGCTGTATGGTGGGCCCGAAGTACGACGACCTTCAGAAGCGTTTCCCTTATGTAGATGTCTTCATGCAACCGCAGAAGTATGACCCGCTTATTGAGCTTCTCGGTGAGCGGTTGGGTGTAGATGTGGATGGTTGTGTGGGCCCTCTGGTACCCGCAAATCCGCAGCTTACCACCTACGTGCCCATCATTCACGGATGCGATAAATTCTGCACCTTTTGCATTATTCCGTACCGCCGTGGCCGTGAGGTCTCCCGCTCTGTTGAGGAGTTGGTGCTTGAATGTCGCATGCTGGCCGCTCGTGGCGTTTTAGAAGTCACGCTGCTAGGGCAAAACGTGGACTCCTATGGCCACGACTTACCCGGTGCGCCAGACCTAGCGGACCTGTTGGAATCGGTACATGACCAAGTGCCAGAAATTGAACGCATTCGTTTTCTCACCTCTCACCCCAACGACATGAGCGACCGTATTATTGACGCGGTTGCACGGCTGCCAAGAGTGATGGAGCACATCAACCTTCCTTTCCAGGCAGGTGACGATGACGTGCTGACCAACATGCGCAGAGGCTATACGAATGCCGAGTACCGGGATTTGATCGGCCGTATTCGCTCCTCGATTCCCCATGTATCGCTGGCGACAGACCTGATTGTGGGGTTCCCTGGCGAGACGGACGCGCAGTTCGAGCGTTCCCTAGAGATGGTGAGGGACATACGCTTTGATAAGGTGCATGTGGCTGCCTACTCTGGAAGGCCTGGCACTATTGCCGACCGCAAGATGGAGGACAATGTCCCTCTTGAGGAAAAGACGCGCAGGCTGAAGGCCATCGAGGCGCTCCAGGAGCAGGTGGCTACCGAGAGGAATGCCGGGTACTTGGGGCAGGACGTGGAGGTGCTAATCGACGGCCACCGTAAGGGCAAATGGCAAGGTCGCACACGCACTGACAAATTGGTCTTTATTGAAGATGAGAATGACCTCTTGGGGCACATGGTTAACGCGCACATCACGCGGACGTCTCCGTGGTCGCTGCAAGGTACATTGGAGCCCATCCCGGCAAGCCAGTAAGGAACACCCTAATGGTTGGCGAAGGAGCCTGAGTGTGATTCACCGTTGGCATGAAACTGTAGAGTTAATCCGGCGCGCTTTGGCCGAAGACTTAGTGGTAGCTGACGCTACCACTAGCATTCTGCCCGGAGACCTGAAGGGTGAGGCGGTGCTTATCGCCAAGCAATCGGGTGTCGTTGCGGGAGCGGAAGTAGCGCTTCAGGTATTCCGCGAACTTGACCCTTCATTAGAGACTGAGGTCCTGACGGAAGACGGCTCAGCAGTAGAAAAAGGCACTAAGTTAGTGCGTATCCATGGCAGCTTTGCCAGCATTCTCCAGGCAGAGCGCACGGCCACCAATTTCATGCAACGGTTGAGTGGCATTGCTACCGCCACCAGGGCGTATGTGGATGCTATCGCTGATTTGCCCGCAGTCCTTATTGACACACGTAAGACACTCCCAGGCTGGCGGCACCTGGACAAGTATGCGGTACGCGTCGGCGGTGGCCACAATCACCGCATGAACCTGGCGGACGGAGTGCTGATCAAGGACAATCACATAGAGGCAATGGCCTTGCGGGGTGTGGGCCTAACTGAATTGGTGCGTATGGCTAGAGAGAAAGCGTCACATACAATTCGGGTTGAAGTAGAGGTGGAAACGCTAGCGCAGGTGCCTCAAGCGTTGGACGGCGGCGCTGACATCATCCTGCTGGACAATATGGACCAAGACACCATGCGCCAGGCGATTGCCTTGTGCAAAGGCCGCGTTCTGACCGAGGCGTCCGGCAACATTACTCTGGAGAACATAAGAGCCATTGCGGAGACAGGGGTGGACCTCCTTTCTTCCGGTAGCTTGACTCACTCTGCCCGGGCTTTGGACATAAGCCTTGATGTGACCCCTATCACGCCATCTTCGTAATCATTAGCTTGTGATGGAGCTAAGCTTCCTTGCAGTCGCCATCTCAGCGGTAGTCGCTTTGGCGGCTTGCACCAATAGGCTCAGCGCTTTTGTGAATGTCATCCGATTCCTTTGAAAATCTACGAGTTGTGAGCTAAAAGCTGCGCTTACTTGACCGTTCCTAGCTGGCTAACTAATATGGCAGCGTCCAGCCGTCAATGTACATTGTAGGAGGTTGGCGATGGTAGATATACAGAAAAAACCGGGCACGAGTGGAAATGGGCAGTCCGCTGAGGCGACCCCTGCTATCCGCGACCGGCGAAACTACAGCCCTGCTGTTGGTCTAAAAGAGTACTGGTACCCGGCTCTTCGAGATAAGGAAGTCAAGGGTAAGCCCGTAGGCCTCAAAATAGTTGGAGAGGACGTGGTCTTCTTCCGGGGTAAGGACGGCAACGTCGCTGCCTTATGGAACGTCTGTCCACACCGCGGCGGCTCTCTCATGCACGGCGACTGCCACTTTGAGGGTACCGTCTCCTGTCCCTACCACGGTTGGACGTTTGACGGCGATGGCAATGTGCTGGCTGTGCTGCCTGAGGGCCCAGAGTCCAAGATTCCTGGCAAGGTGAAGGCGCGCAAGTACCCCACCATCACGCTTAAGGGCGTGGTGTTTGTCTGGATGGGCGACGGTGAGCCCGTTCCGCCTGAAGAGGACATACCCCCAGAGATGTTTGACGACTCCTGCGCCATCCTTTACGCCATGGAAAATTGGAACGTGAACTGGCGCTTGATGAATGAGAACGGTGGCGATGCCCATGCACCCTACGTACACCGTAACGCGGCCAGGGCCATCTTGCAGCCGCTGCCTCAAGTAGGCCCCTTCTCAGGGAGAGGCAAGACCTTCGCGGGCAAGAGCACGGTGCAGGCTGTAGACAGGTCACAGCCAAAGGCATTCCGTTACGATTGGCTAGAGTTAGGCTGGAGATGGCCAAAGCACAACTATCGAGGACTAGTCTCGTGGATGGCAAAGTGGGCCATGAAGCGACAGCGGAGGTCGCCAAGGTTCGCGACGCCTCCTGAATGGGACCATGGCCATCACCTGCCCAGCTACACGCGTATTAACCACAGCATTTACATGCACACCCGTTGTGCAGTGCCGGTCACAGAAGACTCACTGCGGAACGTTTACCTGAAGGCCATGCGGCCCACGGGCAAGCTGCATGAGTTGTACATCAGGCTCCAGTGGAAGCTCTGGGGACGGTGGTCCCAGGTAACCAATTTCCAGATTCAAGACTGGAATGCAGTGAAGGGCCAGCGGTATGACACCAGGGAGTACCTATCATCCACCGACAACGAGGTGGTGCTGTGGCGGCGCTTAATCGCCACCAGCGCCCGGGGCATTGAGCACCCCGGCGCGGAGGAGGCTGCCATGGAGACTCCTTCTGAGCAGTTCTCCCGTGAGTTGCTTGATGAACTAGGGGTAAAGGGAGAGGTAGAGTAGCGCTGACACCAGCCCATTGACGTTCTGGAAGCGCACCCTCTAGTATGGTTTTACGGCGCTGAAACAGCGTCCACGCAATAGAACATTGGCCCCCGGTTAGGTCCCCAGCAGGACTACAGCCGGGGGCCTTTTTTGTTGCGCGTTTTTAGCCATGCTTTTGGCCATGAAGGAGGCAATATGGGGGCAACGGGTCTGGTTACGGAACGGGAACGCTGGGAGCGGGAGCGGCTGGTGGAGTCCCGGGACGCGTACCAGCGTGGCCTTGCGGACGCCCCTGTGGTGCACAAGCACGCGCTGGATGGAACGTTGTCCGCGTTTACGGACGGCCCTGTCAGTGAAGGCCCCATCACCTTTGCGGCGTCGGACGAGACGGAGGACAGGCTGGGCGACGTGCTGCGCACCGGCGGCTGGGACCTGGACGCTTACCGGCGCAACCCGGTCTTCCTATGGGCGCATGACTACACCCACACCCCTGTTGGGCGCAGCGTATGGGTTGGCGTGGAAGGCCCGCGTCTGCTGAGTTCGGTTGTCTTTGCACCAACGGAGTTCGCCCGTGAGGTGGAGGGGCTGTACAGGCAACGGTTCTTGCGCGCAGTCAGCGTTGGCTTCAGGGCCAAGGCGTTCTCCTTTCGGAAGGGCGTTGGCGGTGTGGAAGGCATCGAGTTCAAGGAGCAGGAGTTGCTGGAGATTAGCGCCGTGCCGGTGCCAGCCAACGCTCACGCATTGGCCAAGGCGCTCCAAGACGGGATGTCGCTCCCCTACCTGGGTTCGCTGCTAGCGCCACCATAGCGACCGCTACATGGTGGCTGGTGGAATTACTGCGACGGTTTGTTGGTGGCTAAAGGTCACTCAGCGTAGGCTTCAGCGGGAAGCAGCAGGCAGGGCTCACCCCATTGGGTGTCGTCTTCCACGTCCCACATGTCCACGGAGTCGCCGGGCTTGAGGCGTATGCCGTGATTGCCGCCGTACACAAGAAGCACCATCCCCTCACCGGAATCGCTGACGTGGGCCGCATACGCAGGCATCGCGCCGCCTTCAGACCAGCCCGTGACCTGCCACAACTCGAGTGGCGACCCTGGGCGACTGGCCATCACGCGTGTGATTTCGTAGGGCCGCTCCTTGGTCTCGAACATCTTCACCAGTGACCAGTCACAGTTTGGCCCGTCCTCTACGTCCACCTCTATGTACACGAAAGCTCCTCATGCCTATGCGGCGTGCGTGAGTGTACACTACAGCGCTTGCGTGTGCTTACGATGGATAGCCATGGCCGTCTGCGTGCCGTAGGATATGCGCTGCAACCGCCTCACAGGAGCATCCATGCCGCCCACGGTGACGCTTATAGGTATAGATGGCTTGCCCGACATCAGCCCTGGTGATGACCTCACGACGATGTTGGTGGCAGCCGCTCAAGCCCAAGGTACGCCCTTCTTAGAAGGCGACGTGGTGGTGGTCACGCAAAAGGTGGTCTCCAAGGCGGAGGGTCGCATTGTGAAACTGACGGAGATAACGCCGTCTGACTTCGCTACCGAATACGCCACCGCCTGGGGCAAAGACCCGCGCCTTGTGGAAGTTGTGTTGCGTGAGGCGGTGCGCGTGGTGCGCATGGACAACGGCATCATTATCACGGAGACGCGCCACGGTTTCCGGTGCGCTAACTCCGGCGTCGACGCCTCCAACGTGGGCCCTGAGTCCGACGATACCGTGGCGCTGCTGCCGGAAGACTCGGACGCCTCCGCACGAGGCATACGACAGAGCATTCGTGACGCCACTGGCGCCGACGTGGCGGTGATTATCTCAGACACCTTTGGCAGACCGTGGCGTGAAGGCGCTGAGAACGTAGCCATAGGCGTCGCAGGCATGGAGGCCGTGTGGGACTACCGCGGCACGCATGACCTCTACGGACGTGAACTGCAAACGACAGTCGTAGCCGTCGCTGATGAACTTGCAGCGGCTGCGGAGTTGGTGACCAATAAGCTGACCAAGGTCCCCGCAGCCATCGTGCGTGGGTATCCCTACCAGCCCGGAGACTCAGGTGTCGCTCCCCTGGTCAGGGGCCGAGAGACAGATATGTTTCGCTAGGAGGCCGCGTTGACCGCCCAGCAGACGAATGCTAGGCTGATTGCATCGCACATAAGAGCGTCCGGGAGCTTGGGCAAGCCAGGCTGAGAGGCCCCGACACATTGGGGCGACCGGCTGACCCGACCTGGGTAATGCCAGCGCAGGGAAACCAGTTGCCACCGGTACTAAGGCCGGTGGTTTTTGTTTTAGGCGGCGGATGATGGACGGGCTGGAGAATCCAATACTTTGGAGGTGACCCATGGCCCAGCAAATGGAACCAGTTGTTTTGTCAGGACGTCTTGATGAGCCGTTATCCCGATGGTTGTGGCTTATAAAGTGGCCGCTGCTCATTCCCCACTACATCATAATTGGGGTGCTGATGGTTGTTGCCTTTCTTCTAGGCATCATCGCTTTCTTCTCCATCCTCTTCACCGGCAAGTACCCGCGTGGAATCTTTGACTTTGCCATGGCCTTCAACGTGTGGTACTACCGGGTCTTGGGATACGTGCTGCTCTTCACGGACACGTACCCGCCTTTCAGGCTGGACATTCCTTCTGAGCAGTCCACGCAGTAAACATGCAAGGGGTTTGTTGTTGAGGCACAAGGCATGATGGAAGACCTGCTGCACATAGGCGAGTTCACGTTCCGCTCCCGGCTCTTCATGGGCACCGGCAAGCATCGCTCGGAAGAGGACCTTGTCGCGTCCTTGGAGGCGTCGGGCGCGGAGGTGGTGACGGTGGCCATACGCCGTTTGAATCTGGACACCCCCGGTCAGCGGACCATCCTGGACGCCATCGACGTGTCCAAGTACACCATTCTGCCCAATACTGCGGGGTGCAAGACGGCTGACGAGGCGTTACTGGTCGCACGGCTGGCCCGGTCCTTGGGCCTACCTAATTTGGTGAAGCTGGAGGTCATCCCTGACACCAAGTACCTGCTGCCCGACGCAGTCGGTACGCTGGAGGCCGCGAAACTGCTTATAGAGGACGGCTTCACGGTGCTGCCCTACATCCACGCAGACCCTGTGTTGGCCAAGCGATTGCAGGAAATGGGATGCGCCACCGTCATGCCTTTGGGGTCTGCCATCGGCTCCGGCCAGGGCATCCACACCGCTGAGGAGATCCAGATCATCATTGAACAGGCCACCGTCCCTGTGGTTGTCGATGCCGGCCTCGGCGTGCCATCAGATGCGGCCCAGGCCATGGAGATGGGCGCAGACGCCGTGCTAGTGAATACAGCAATCGCCCAGGCCAAAGACCCTGCGCTGATGGCTGAGGCCTTCCGGTTGGGCGTGGAGGCTGGCCGCAAGGCATACCAGGCGGGGCGCATAGCTACCAGGCGTTACGCTCAGCCCAGCAGCCCCGTTGAAGGCGTCGTAGGCTCCGTATGAGCATTGGTCTCCCCCTGCCCTGCGTGATGCTGGTCACGGATCGTACCGTATGCGGTGGCACGGAGCCGCTGGTTCATGCCGTAGAAGAGGCAGTCGTTGGCGGCGTGAACGTAGTGCAGCTACGCGAGAAAGACATGCCCGCTGGTGAGTTCCTGGCCCTGGCCCAGCGCCTCCGGTCTATCACCGATGGCAAAGCTCTATTACTAATCAATAATCGTGTGGACGTGGCCCTGGCCTGTGACGCGGACGGCGTGCACCTTGTAGCTGACTCACTGCCTGTGGCTGCCGTCCGTGAGCTATTGGCGGGCCGCGACATGCTGGTGGGACGCTCAGTGCATAGCGTGACTGGTCTTGATGCGACAGGCCTCGACTACATTATCGCGGGACCTGTGTACACAACGGCAACTCACCCCGGAATGGAGCCTGCTGGCGCGGAGCTGATTGTTGGCGTCGTTTCGGCGGCTGGCATACCAGTGGTGGCCATAGGCGGCATCACGGCGGAACGCGTGTCGGAAGCCATGGCCGCTGGTGCCAGTGGCGTTGCGGTCATCCGAGAGGTGCTGGAATCACCAGAGCCCGGTCAGGCAGCGCAACAATTACGAGATGCTGTGAAGCAAGCCGCTAAAGGCGCTCCTGCAAGTTAGGTGAGCGGAGATAGACCATGTTGATTATTGATAACGACGATGTCCGCGCGGTGCTGACGGCAGAGATGACCATAGACGCTCTCCGGTTGGCCTACCGCGAGGTGGTGGAGGGTGAAGGTCTCTGTCGTCCACGCATAGACATGCGCTTCCCCACTGAAGACCCCGCCAAGGTCTACCAATGGGGCACCATGGAGGGCGGCTCCGCAAACACAGAGTACTTTGCCATCCGTATGAAGTCTGACGTGAAGTATGAGGCGAAATACGAAGGCGTGGTAACTCAGGAGTGGTACTGCACCCAGCCTGGCATGTTCATGGGCCTCATCATGTTGCTGAACATTCACAACGGTGAGCCCCTGGCTTTTATCAACGATAGCGCTCTCCAGCGGATGCGCGTCGGCGGAGACGCTGCGATTGGTGTGGAGATGGTGGGCCGTGAGGACGCTTCAATGGTTGGTATCCTTGGTTCAGGCGGCATGGCGCGGTCTCATATCCGTTGCCTTGCTACGGTGCGACCCATCAAGCGCGTGCAGGTCTACAGCCCCACTAAGGAACATCGCGAATTGTTTGCGCGAGAGGTGGAGCGTGACCTGGGGATTGAAGTCGTTGTCTGTGACGACCCTGCCAGTGTCTATCGCGGAGCCCACATATTGGCCGCCTGCACCGACGGCGGGTTTGCGGAGAACCCTGGCGACTTCCCTAGTGCTCACCTTGGCCGGTACCTGGAGCCAGGCACCCACGTCACCAGCGTATGGGGCCCCCTGGACACGGCCACTACTGACAAGTTAGACCTCGCGCTGACTCTGGGCGTTACCCCCGTGCCGGTGAGCCATCCTGCCTGGCATACTGAGGACCATGCAGTCTTTTATTCAGTCTCTCCGGACAACCCCAAGTACGCTGAGCATGAGTACCTACGCAAGCAGTATCGCTATGGCATGCCAAAGGCGGGTGTTAACCCTCTGGCTGGCAAACAGGTCTACATGGAGGAGCTGCTGACTGGCACCAAACCGGGCAGGACGTCTCCAGAGCAAATCACCTTCTCTGACCGGGGTAATCTCCAGGGCGCTCAGTTCCATGCAGTAGCCGGTAAGGTATATGAAGCCGCGAAAGCACGGGGGTTGGGCCGGGAGTTCCCCACTGAATGGCTGCTGCAAAAGGAACGGAACTAAGCGGCATGCCCATGATTACGCTGACCATCAACGGCAAGGAACTCCAGCTTGAAGAGCCGGTCACCGTGGCTGGTTACATAACCTCCTTGGGGCTGGATACCCAGCACGTGGCCGTCGCACGTAACGGTGAAGTGCTGGAGCGCTCCGACTTTGTCAGTGTCACCCTTGCTGAAGGCGATACCGTGGAGGTCGTCCGGCCCGTCGGCGGCGGTTAGTCCTACTCAAGCTCACGCATTTCAAATTACGCCTCTTTGGTTGGGGGTTGCCAAATCCCTAATGACATGTAATAATTAACTTAATGGTTAACTATTCTTTGAAATTAGACTCTGTCTTCGCCGCGCTGTCAGATCCCACGCGCCGTGCCATCCTCTCACAGCTTGCAGAGGGTGAGTCCACCGTCAAACAACTTGCAGAGCCTTTTGAGATGTCACTGCCCGCCATCTCCAAGCATCTTAAGGTGTTGGAGCGGGCTGGCTTGCTAGCTCGCGAGATTGATGGTCGGGTCCATCACTGTCACCTTGAGGCTGAGCCTTTAAGGGAAGCCGCTACCTGGATTGCCCACTATCGCCGCTTTTGGGATGGGCAGCTTGATTCCCTTGCTCGTTACCTGGAAGAGACGGCGGATGACACTCCCGCGCCAACTAACGAGAGTGAGCCCACACCACAGGAGGACGACACCCCATGAGCACAACAGGCCCCGCGCCCACCCTCACACTAACGGTGAACCGGATATTCAACGCCTCCAGAGAGCGGGTGTATGCCGCGTGGACGGAGCCTGACCAATCCCAACGGTGGTGGGGTCCTCCGGGGACTGTCATCCCCTCTGTTGAAATGGACGTGCGAGTGGGTGGCAGCTATCGCGTCGCTATGGTGTCGCCAGGAATGGACGTGATGTACGTGAAAGGGACATACCGAGAGGTGGTCCCGTTGGAATTACTGGTCTACACGTGGGAGTGGGAGGGCAACCCCATGGAGGGCCGCGAGACGCTGGTGACAGTGGAGTTCCGAGACCTTGGCAAGCAGACTGAGGTTGCCATCACTCATGAGGGCTTCCCAGATGAGTATGAAGTGCAGCTTCACACGGATGGCTGGAACGGTTGCTTTGAGGGACTGGATGCGCTGCTGGACGACCGGCCACACCCTTAGCGCCGCACAGTTAGGCCAGATGAGGCAGTGTCGGCGTTTAAGAGGGCGCACGTTAGCGGGCAATCAAGTTTTCTAAACACGAGGAGGAGAAGTTATGGCGAAGCCTATTGTTCAGTCTTACACGGTGAAGGCTCCGGTATCCTAGGTATTTAAGTCCCTGACGGACGCGGCAGAGTTGGTGAAATGGTGGCCGTCCACAGCACCGGTGTCGGATGCCCGACCCGGCGGCAAGTACGCTATCACCTTTGAATTCCCCAACAACCCTGAGCACAACATGAAGCATGATGGTGAGTACATTGAAGTGGTGCAGGACCAGAAGGTGAGCTATACGTGGGACATCCCGCTGGGGATGACCACTGTGGGCTTCACCATGGCGGATAAGGGTGGCGAGACAGAACTGACCCTGGACCACTCCGGCTGGGGTGAGGGTGCTGATTGGGATGCATCCTATGGAGCGCATGACATGGGTTGGGGCGGCTTCCTATCCAACCTGAAGTCGTTTCTTGAGGACGGCAACGACATCCGCGCTACTGCCATGGGCATGAGGACAACTAGCTAGTCAGCTTGTATATAGGCGAGTGCAAAGGCGGAGGGGTTTTCCTTCCGCCTTTGCTTATTCCTACGCTTTTGCAGGGCTGGACATGGAGCGTAGGAGCTTGCCGTACCCTGCCACGGACTCTCTGATGCCCAGGGCCAGGAAGGTAGCCCAAATGGTGGCCTGGTTTGAGGTCACCACAGGTAATCCCGTCTCTTGCTCAAGCTTCTCTGCCACTTCCATGGCGCGCCAGTTGGTGCATGAGAGGAATAGGCCGTCAGCGTTCGGAGACAGGTTTGCCTTGGCAAACCTGGCAATTGTCTCTGGCGTCTGTGCGCCAATTTCCAGGTTTGGGACTACCTGCTGGCCCGTCATGCTGAGCACCTCAAACCCGTGGCCTTCCAGGAAGACCGTCAGCCGCCCATTGATCGCGTCGGTGTAGGGGGTAACCACGGACACCCTGCGGATGCCGGATAGCTTGAGCGCTTCCACCATGGCTGGCGATGTCCCCACCGTTGGCGTGCCTCCTGCAGCGCTGACCAACTTTGCCAACAGGGCGTCGTCGTAGCCAGGGCCGCCCAGGAAGCTGCCGCTGGTGCAACAATAAGCAATGGCGTCGACTGCCGCCGAACCCAGGTGTCGCGCAGCGGTTTCAGCCTCCTCATTCATCTGCGCCAGGTCCTCAGCCGTGGTGTCCACCAGCCAGATGCGGGCCGTGTGGAGGGAGGCATTGGCTGGCAGTGCGCGTTGGAAATCCGGCTCCAGTGTGGTGTTGGACGATGGGACGATGGCCCCAACCTTCAAGCGTTGCTCTCCCATGGACGGCCTCCTTATTCGTGGCGCTGTCTGGACGGGATTATACGGGTTCTCATGCTACGGGAGCAGTGTCTCTAACAATCTGACGGCGGTGGCCTATGTGGAGCAAAGTGGCGGTTGTTAGCACCGCGCCCATGAAGATGCCACTGAAGCCAAATCCCGCAGTGTTCCCGGAAAGGTTGATGAGTCCACCCATGGAGAGGGGACTTAGCGCGCCGGCGGCTTGATTCACGCTCACCCGTATCCCCAGGGCCACGCCCCGCTTGTCCGCGGGGGCCCAGTCGCTCATCACCGCTAGCAGTAGCGGCAGGCTGAGACCCTGGCCAATACCGATAAGCACTGCGGGTACGTACATTAGGGGGAAGAACGCCACGTGAGGCGTGATGGCCACCCCCAATGCGCCTAGTCCCAGGGTGATGGCAATGATGACTTCCTTGCTGCCCAGCCGCACTACCCACCTTGTGCTGATGGTGGCTGCCATGGCCGCTATGGCCCAACTTGATACAACAGTGCCTGCCAAGGCTTCAGGCATTCCTTCTTGGACCAGTAGGATGACGACGAAGGAGTTCCACCCTGAGGTGGTCCACACACGTATCCAGGTTAGCAGCAGGGCCACCTGGATGCCCCGGAGCCGGACCAATTCCAGAGCCTCCCTGAATCCGCCCGTGGACGCCTTCTTCTGTGAACCTGAAGCGGGCTTGGAGCGAATGTCCGGAATGATGATTCCCATGACCATGAACATGGTGGCAAGGCCCGTGGCGAACAGAAAGCTCGCTTGATATCCAAGGAATGAAGCAGCAAGACCGGCCACAATAGGCGCTGCCATCACGCCCACCTGGGTGGAGAAGCTGAACTTAGCAGCGATGCTAGGCCGTTGTTGGGTTGTGCCTACTCCGGTGATGTAGGTCTGGGAGGAGATCCAGGCCAGGGTTCGTGCGGGGCCAAGAGCAAGTTGGAGGACCAGTATCACCCAAAGGCTAGAGGTAAAAGCAAAGAAAAGGGAGAGGACTGCGGTTATTGCGGTGCCAAGGATGTAGGCCTGCCGTGGGCCTATACGGTCAGCCAGGGCGCCGGCGGAGACACTGGTGAAGATTGGCAGTAACCCCGAGGCTCCCAGCATAATGCCGATGAACACTGGAGAAG
>Ga0302135_10001139_pt1 | contig 15880 bp, 19 predicted proteins | sample CBN3_surface_MG_FD_203119 | JGI IMG/M metagenome (GOLD analysis project Ga0302135, IMG submission 203119) | Marine microbial communities from Western Arctic Ocean, Canada - CBN3_32.1 | ecosystem: Environmental > Aquatic > Marine > Oceanic | place: Canada: Western Arctic Ocean | collected...
CAACAGCTAGGACAGATGACGGAGATGCCGAGACGTATTGAAGCGGGCAAATTCGGCATTGCCCGGATGATCGCCGCGTCCTGGCCAAAATGTCGCTCGAAATAGGCAATCTCCGTACCTGCAGCGATGGAGAGGAAAACCGTCTTGGCGGTCGCAAACCTTACATATGCCGGCAATGTTTCGGGTATTAGTTGCGGCTTTACCGCAAAGACAACGACTTCGGGCTGAAGCGTGTCGGGAAGGTCATCTGCAGACGCATAAACCGTAACCTCGCTGCGCGACCTAAAGGGATGTTCGCCGCCGGCAAACGCCGGCTCCACGACCACCACACCTGCGCCGACGATCCCATCGTCGAGCCAGCCTCCAAGCATCGATGCACCCATCTTGCCGCAACCAACCAACAAGAGAGGACGTTCAAGGATATTAGCCACAACAGATTAGATCTTCAGGCCTCGCCGACCGTCTCCAACATCGCCGAATCCAATGCATCTTGGGCGGATCGCCCCCCCCAAAGCACAAACTGAAATGCTGGAAAAAAGCGGTCGCATTCGCCGACGGCTATATCCATCAGATCTTCCAGCTGCTCGACTGCCAGACCACGCATGCCGCGAGTGAGAATTGTGTGGCGAAACATCGGCGCCTCGTCACCTGAACAAACTTCAAAATGCCCAAACCACAAATTTTCATTAGCTAGTGCCAAGAGGTTATTCATTTCATAGCGCTTTTCTGGCAAAACTTTTGTGTCGAAAGCACAGCTGAAATAGAGCGCGTTCAAATCGACCCGCCAAACGAAAAACATCCGATAGTCGCACCACCGTCCCGATGTCTCGACAACTAATTGATCCTCTGCTGCGCGGTCAAACGGCCACTCGTTAGCGGTGAGGACATCTTCGAGTGTATCGAGAGGGTTGGCAGGGACGTTGCCGACCTCAACTTCAGTCATGCTCATTTGCGCGCCCTTTCATGAAATCTGGAACGCGTGCCACGAGATATCTCAGCAACTAACTGCATCGAAGCCGCGTCGAGACCTGATTCGGCACTCCAAGCAAATTTCCGCATCCAATATCTTGTGCTACCGCGTTTAGAACCCACTATACCTAGCATGCCACAAGCGAGAGTCGCGGTGCAAGGAGAGATCAAGCTCCTAAGCAGAAAATTTCGCCCGTGACAGGCGACAGTATTATCAATTTATGGCGATCGCGGCGGGTATTGCAGCGGATATGTGCGGAACTGCAGCGTCTATTTCGGTTTGGGCTTAACTGTTGACGACTTTCGCGCGCTACTAGCCCCTCGTGAGCTTTGACTTCGTGATGCCTTTTTCCCCGTCCCCGCTTGAGCAACTTCAAGCGCCACAATCCGCTTTTCCAGGGACAATTGTTCCGTACGCGCCTTCGTTGCCATTGCCTTGACTGCATCAAATTCTTCGCGGGGCACCAAATTCATCTCCCCGAGAATCTTCTTGAACTGCTGTTTGAGACGGGTTTCAACCTCCGAACGCACTCCGGCAAGCGAGCCAATCGCACCGCTGGCTACGCGTGCAAGGTCATCGAGAAAGCGGTTTTCAGTCTGCATGGCTAAAACATCTCCTGCCTAAGGGAACATCGAGCTGATCGTCTTTCATATAGGCAGCACCAGCAGCGTGCGCAACCATCCGCGGCAGCTTGTAGGACCAACCACCGTCGCCTATAACGGTCATGTAGCTGTCCTTCGGATACATAGCATGATTTTAGTCACTGGCGGCGCTGGCTTTATCGGGTCAAACTTGGTTGCAGCCCTCACAGGGCGCGATGATCAAGCGATTGCAGTATGCGATCGACTTGGTGTCGACGACAAGTGGCGCAACATTGCAAAACACTCTATTTCCGAGTTTGTGCAGCCTGAAAATCTATTTAGCTGGCTTGATACTCATGCAAATGAGATTGAAGCTGTCTTTCACCTAGGCGCATCTTCGTCTACGACTGAACGAGATGCCGATAGTGTCGTCAACAATAACTTCTCGCTTTCTCTTGCCATTTGGCGATGGTGCAGCCGGCATGATACGCGGTTGATTTATGCATCTTCTGCAGCGACCTACGGCGATGGTTCGAATGGGTTCAATGACGACCCCGAGCTGTCCGCAGCGCTGCGCCCGCTTAATCTTTACGGTTGGTCGAAGCATATATTCGACCGCAATGCACTCCGCCTCGCGAACAGCCGCCAACACCCACCGCAATGGGTCGGCCTGAAGTTCTTCAATGCCTACGGTCCAAATGAGTATCACAAAGACGGTCAGCAGAGCGTGGTCGTACAGTTCTTTGAGCAAATTGCCGCCGACGGTAAGGCGCGGGCATTCAAATCGCACCATCCTGACTACGAGGACGGCGGCCAGATGCGTGACTTCATTTGGGTCGGGGACTGCGTTGATGTCATGCTGTGGGCATACGACCACACGCACTTAAATGGCATTTACAATTGCGGCACGGGCACAGCACGAAGTTTTTCTGACCTCGCGCACGCATGCTTCGCCGCCATGCGGCAGCCAGAAGTTATCGATTTCATCGATACGCCAACAGAGATTCGAGGCAAATACCAGTACTTTACGGAAGCCAACATGGCCCGTCTCATAGGCGCGGGCTACGATAAACCGTTTACGTCGCTCGAAGACGGCGTCACGCGTTATGTGACCGATTTTCTTGCCTCGAATGATCCTTACCGCTGAGCGATCATGGGGCCATATACATTTCCTGATATCGACCCTGTGGCATTTTCCTTGGGCCCGTTAGTTGTGCGTTGGTACTCACTTGCCTTCATTGGCGGCCTGCTGCTTGGCTGGCGTTATTGCATTTGGCTGGCAGGGCGCAAGCCCAGGCTTCTAACGCCGCGCGATGCGGACGATTTTCTGCTTTGGGCAACATTTGGTGTGATTCTAGGCGGTCGGCTTGGATATGTATTGCTCTACCAACCGGGATATTACCTGTCTAACTTGCCAGCGATCCTACAAGTCTGGACCGGAGGCATGTCGTTTCACGGCGGTTTCGTCGGCGCGGCATTAGCGGCGTTTCTGTTCGAACGACGACGTGGTCTTCGCCCATTTGCCCTGATGGATATTGTCGCTGCGGCAGCTCCATTTGGGTTGTTATTTGGCCGCATCGCAAACTTCGTCAATGGAGAATTATGGGGTCGGGTAACTGACGTGCCATGGGCCTTTATCTTTCCTCGCGCAGGACCGGAGCCGCGTCACCCCAGCCAGCTCTATGAGGCAGCCCTTGAGGGCATCGTTCTTGCGGTTGTTTTGAACGTTCTTATTCATGTCTTTCATGCGCGGCGGCGGCCCGGGTTCACGAGCGGCGTCTTCCTTGTAGGCTATGCCCTTGCCCGTGCCGCGGTTGAAACGATGCGCGAGCCGGACAGGCATCTCGGTTTGTTCGAATTCGGGACGACCTGGGGTCAATGGCTGTCGCTGCCGATGCTAATCGTTGGCGCGTGGCTAATCTGGCGCTCGCTAAAATTGCTGCCCGTGGAGACAACTTAACGGCGATGAGCAAGCATCTAGCCGATCGCATCTACGCCGAAGGCCCAATCACCGTGGCCGAGTTTATGGCTGAGGCTCTCTATCACCCGGTTCACGGCTACTATATGACACGCGACCCATTTGGTAGCGAAGGCGACTTTACGACAGCCCCGGAAATCAGCCAAATGTTTGGCGAGCTCGTTGGTGTCTGGTGTGTCGAGCGATGGCAGGCTATGAGGCGACCAGAATCGATCCATCTGCTCGAGCTTGGGCCGGGTCGCGGCACAATGATGTGCGATGTCTTGCGCGCTGCCAGCGCGCAACCTGAATTTGTCAGTGCGGTTTCGATCCATCTTGTTGAAGTAAGCGCCGTCTTGCGCGAACGACAGCGAGCAGCGCTTGTCAAATCTGTAATTCCAGTCGATTCAATGCACTGGCACAGTGGATTAGAAACTCTCCCCTCAGGTCCATTGTTGGTTTTCGCAAATGAATTTCTCGACGCCCTTCCGATTCAGCAGTTCGAGCGAACGGCTGAGGGCTGGTGCGAGCGTCTGGTTACAAAGGATGAGACCGGATTTCACTTTTTGTTGAGTGCGCTGTTGCCGTCGTCTGAGACAGCAATCCCTCGCGTCATAGATGAAGGTTCGGATATTGGCGCCATCTTTGAAACCAGGCCTGATGCGATCAAGATAGCCAGACAGATTGCAGCGCACATTTCTCAGCACGGAGGTGCCGCGCTATTCATCGACTACGGGCATGAAGTGAGTTGTGTTGGGGACACTCTGCAAGCCGTTCGCGGTCATGCCAAATGTGATCTCTTGTCTGAACCCGGCTCAGCGGACTTAACGGCCCATGTCGACTTTGACGCCTTCGGTCAGGCAGCTTGCGATCTGGTCGATGTCCACGGGCCGGTAACCCAGGGGAATTTCTTGAAATGGCTCGGCATCGATCTCCGCGCTGAGAACTTGGCGCGCAACGCAACTAAACGCGCAACCAATGATATATCGGCCGCGTATCATCGGCTCGTCGACAATGACCAAATGGGAAGCCTATTCAAAGTCATAGCACTAACGAACCGCGACATCGAAGCGCCGCCGGGGTTCACGGACGCGCCATGATGGCCGGCGGTGCAAATAGTTCAGAAATTATTCCACCTCTCCGCTCAGACTTATTGTCAGCGGCGGCTGGACTGCGCCACGGATTTTTCTCCCGCCGTGGTGGCGTCAGCGATGGGCTCTACGAGTCTCTCAATTGCGGATTCGGATCTAGCGATAATCCGGCAAATGTTACAATAAACCGTGCGCGCGCCTTAATGGCGCTCGGCACACAACCGGGAAATCTTGTCACTGCATATCAGGTACACAGTCCAATCGCAGTCTGTGTGAAACGACCTTGGAAGGAGGACAAAGCGCCCAAAGCAGACGCATTGGTTACCAATCAACCAGGCGTAACGCTCGGTATCCTGACCGCTGATTGCGCACCAATTTTGCTTGTCGACGAAACCAGCGGTGTCATTGGCGCAGCGCACGGCGGATGGCGGGGCGCCCTCACAGGCATTCTTGAGGCGACGATCGAGGCGATGACTAACCTTGGAGCGCAGCCATCCAGAATTGCGGCGGCAATCGGCCCGTGCATCGGATTTGATTCATACGAAGTTGGACTGGAATTTCCTGATCCGTTCCTCGCTGAAAACCAAGCCGATGCCTCGTATTTTCGAGATGCTCCACGACCAGACCATTTCCTGTTCGATCTTGTCGGATATGTTGCCAGACGATTGCATAGTGCCGGTATTACAAACATCGATCGCCTTGATTGTGACACCTTCGCCGAAGAGGCATCGTTCTTCAGTTGTCGCAGGGCGCTTCACCGCTCTGAGGAAGACTACGGGCGTGTGATATCAGCGATCTCGTTGGCAGACTGATGCGACCCGCATAAAACGAAGGATGCGTTATTCCGGCCTGATTCTCGTCTTGCTTGTTGCACTCACCACGACGGCAGCGTGCGAACGTGCTGTGCGTCCATTTCGACCGCACGATAAATCGGTTGATAATCCGCTGTTGCGGCTGCCGACTTCGGTTGGGCTGGCGATCGCGCCTACTGTTGGCGCAACACCAGCGATGCGCGAACCACTTGCAAGAGCTTTGGTTGCAGCTCTCGACCGCCTCGACATATCAGCGAGCGTGGCAAACCCAACGGCCGACGCCATACATGTGGAAAGCCAGGCACTCGTTTCCAATCGTTCAGCAATGCAAGCTTCGCTAATCATTCATTGGAATTTGTCCGACCCGCAGGAATCGGCTGCAGGTTCATATAAACTAGAAATGCCAATTAGCGCCGAAGAATGGGTTCTCGGAGCTCCTGGCCTAGTCAAACAAATTGCCAATACTGCTGCACATGGCATCGCAACACTCATCCAAGCAGACCAACGCGAACAGATAATTGCAAAGGCCCCAAATTCTCTCGTGACACTGGCGATAGCGGAAATAGAAGGCGTACCTGATAACGACAGTGATATTTTACGCGTCGCGTTTCAAACCGTTCTAAAGCAAGTTGGCGTTCTGTTAGTAGAGAATTCCACGCTAGCTTCCGCGACACTGCGCGGTTCAGTCAACTTGATCAGCGTAGGTGAAGGCCGAACTCGACTTGTTATTGTCTGGACACTGAGCTCAGCAGATGGCGATGAATTGGGAACGCTAAGTCAAGACAACACCGTTGCCAAAGCCGACCTTTCAGAGCGCTGGGCCAATATGGTTTATGATATCGCCTTCGCCGCGGCAGATGCCATTACTGGAATACTAGAGCAAATCGATGTGTCTGGAGTGAATCACCCCATTGGTGGGGCGGGAACAGCAAAATAGCCCAGCTCAAAAACACAAAACCTCCCTTCACATATTTACATGAAGAAGAGTTCAAAGACATTTACAGAATCAGGGTGCGTTGTTATAGGTTCATGGGGCTCGGCATCGTTTAGCCCGAGTGCGGACGGCACCGCCAGTTCGCCATATCGGCGACCTTGTGCGCATCAAGAGATTTGGCATGAAAATTCTGAGTTGCAACAGCAATCGGCCAATGGCCGAGGCGATTTCAACATACCTGAATGTTCGGCTTGCAGAAGCTTCTGTTCGTCGATTTTCCGATATGGAGGTCTTCGTCGAGGTTCTTGAAAATGTGCGTGGCGAGGACGTTTATGTCGTTCAGTCCACGTGTTATCCGGCCAACGATAATCTGATGGAACTTCTGGTCACTATGGACGCTCTGATGCGAGGGTCAGCCAGCCGTATCACCGCCGTCATACCCTATTACGGATACGCAAGACAGGACCGGAAAACCGGGCCACGGACACCGATTTCTGCGAAGCTGGTGGCTAATTTGATCACCACTGCGGGCGCCGACCGTGTATTGACGATGGATTTGCATTCCGGCCAAATTCAGGGCTTTTTCGACGTTCCGACCGATAATCTCTTTTCTGCCCCCGAATTTGCCAAAGACATCATCGAACACAGCGCTGGCAAAGGAGAACTAACAATCGTATCGCCTGACGTCGGCGGCGTTGGCCGCGCGCGCGCGGTCGCAAAACGGGTTGACGCGGAACTAGCGATCATCGATAAGCGGCGCGAGCAGGCAGGGGTTTCGGAGGTAATGAACGTTATCGGCGACATCGCCGGCCGTCGGTGTATTTTGATCGATGACATCGTTGATTCTGCCGGGACGTTATGCAACGCAGCAGTTGCTCTGACAGATGCGGGTGCCACTTCTGTTTCCGCATATGTGACACATGGAGTGTTCTCTGGTGGTGCGGTGGCGCGGGTGGCTGCATCGCCAATCACCGAAATGGTCACGACGGATAGTATTCCAGCGACGGAGGCGGTCAGGCTCGCACACAACATCCGACAGATTACGATCGCACCGCTAATTGCGGATGCGATCTCCCGGATCAGCAAGAACCAATCCGTCTCGGTCTTGTTCGATTGACAACACAAGGGTAGGAATACGCTACAAACGATAACAAAGTTGCATGGCGCTTAAAATTTACCGCTGCATAGAGCGAAGTGCGCCGGCTTTTAGGAGTGGGACAGAATGGCAGATCAAAATATTATAAGTGGGCTCGTACGCGAACGGGTTGGGACGGGTGGTGCGCGCGAGCTGCGGCGTGAAGGTCGGCTCCCGGCAATTATCTATGGAGCGAACCAGGATCCGCTCGCTATCTCCCTAGACCCTCGGGATGTCAACAATGGACTTGTCGCCGGTTCTTTTTTTTCGACGGTATTTGATATCGACATCGGTTCGGACAAGGCTGAACGTGTACTGCCGCGTGACGTGCAGTTCCATCCGGTAACTGATCGTCCACAACACGTGGATTTTTTGCGGGTTACGGGTGAAACGAAAATTAACGTTGAAGTAGCTGTCGTTTTCCAGAACGAAGAACTGTCGCCTGGACTAAAGCGTGGCGGTGTCCTCAACGTTGTTCGCCATACGATTGGGGTCGTATGCGCCGTTTCGATTATTCCGGATCGGTTTGAGGTTGACCTTACAGGTACGGATATCGGTGACAGTATCCATGTCAGCTCAATTGCGATGCCAGATGGCGTAGAATCTGCAATTACGGATCGTGATTTCACAATTGCGACTGTTTCGGCACCGACTGTCATGGAAGAGGTCGTAGAAGGCATCGATGGCGAAGAAGGCAAAGATGGCGATACGCCCGAAGAGGAAGAAGGCGGTCAGTCTGAACAGACTGAATAACCGAAAACAGGAGGCCACATGCTATTGCTCGTCGGCCTCGGCAATCCTGGCCCAAAATACGAAAAAAACCGGCACAATCTTGGGTTTATGGCGCTAGACGAGATTGTTCGTCGCCATTCCTTTGGCCCCTTCCGAGCACGCTTTCAGTCCCTCGCATCAGAGGGCGAATTAGGCGGAGAAAAAGTTCTAGCGCTCAAGCCGACGACCTTCGTCAACGAGTCCGGGCGGGCAGTCGGCGAGGCGCTAAGGTTCTACAAATTATCGTCTGAGTCAGTTGTCGTCATGCACGATGAGTTGGATCTACGACATACGAAAGTGCGTACAAAGCTTAACGGTGGTCATGCCGGACACAACGGCCTGCGTAGCATCGATGCTCACATAGGCAAGGATTTTTGGCGTATAAGAATGGGAATTGGGCACCCTGGTGAAAAGGCGATGGTACATTCCCACGTCCTCGGTGATTTCTCCAAGATGGAGCTTGCAGAGGTTGCACAGTTGGTCGAAGCCACTGCCGAGGCGGCGCCGCTGTTGGGCTTGAAAGACTTTAACGGCTTCATGACCAAGGTGGCGCTTGTTTTAAATCCGTCACAAAAATCTGACAATGAAGACGCGCCTGCGGTTTCCGGCTAGCGCCTTCGATTAAGAGAGGCGTTCATGGGTTTTAATTGTGGCATCGTTGGTTTGCCGAATGTTGGAAAATCAACACTCTTCAACGCCCTGACCAGTACGGTGGCAGCTGAAGTCGCAAACTACCCGTTCTGTACAATCGAGCCAAATATTGGCCGCGTGGCTGTTCCTGATGAACGTCTCGATGTGATTGCGAGTATCGCCAAGTCGGCGGGCATCGTGCCCACCTTCTTAGAAATTGTTGATATTGCAGGGCTAATTCGCGGAGCATCTACCGGTGAAGGACTCGGCAATCAATTCCTTGCGCGGATTAGAGAAGTTGATGCATTGATCCATATGCTGCGCTGCTTCGACTCCGAGGACACAGTGCATGTCGATGGGTCAGTCGACCCTGTGCGCGATCTCGAGACCGTTGAAACCGAGTTGATACTGGCCGACATCCAACGAATTGACCGTCGTCTGCCAGCATTGGAAAAATTGGAAAAATCAGGCGACAGCGACGCACGAAAAGAACTCGAGGCGGTGCGCCGTATATTCGCCGCTCTTAACGAGGGCACACCGGCCCGTAGACTTGACCACACACCTGAGGAACAGCCGATTGTCGATCAGATGAAACTCCTGACGACAAAACCGATCCTTTATGTTTGCAACGTGGATGAAGAGCACGCGAAATCTGGCAACGCATTTTCAAACCTGATTGTCGAAAGGGCGGCGGCAGATGGATCAGGCGCCTTGGTCGTTTCTGCAGCTGTCGAGGCCGAGATCGCGCAATTTGGTTCACCGGATGAAAGATCCGAATTTCTTAACTCGCTCGGGCTCGAAGAGCCAGGCCTTGCACACGTCGTTCGCGCAGGATATGGGTTGCTCGAACTCGTGACGTTCTTTACCGCAGGCCCAAAAGAAGCCCGTGCCTGGACAGTTGAACGCAGCGCACGCGCACCGCAAGCGGCAGGACGAATCCACACAGATTTCGAAAGAGGCTTCATATGTGCCGAAACCATCGCGTACGATGACTTCATCGCATGTGAGGGTGAACTCGGTGCCAAAGACGCCGGAAAAATGCATCAAGAAGGCCGCGACTATACCGTCCAAGACGGTGATATCATTTTATTCAAGTTTAATGTTTGAAGCGAAATTGGCGGGAGATCAGGGATGGAAAATACAATTCAATTAGCCGCAAGTGATGGCCACAAGTTTGATGCATACCGCGCTGATGCACAGTCACAAATCGGTGGACTGGTCATCATTCAAGAGATTTTTGGCGTTAACGCGCATATCCGAGAATTGTGCGACAAATTTGCTTCATTGGGTTACACCACTTTGGCACCGGCACTCTTCGATCGCGCAGAGCGCGGCATTGATCTTGGCTATGACGAACCATCATTTACCAAAGCGCGCGAAATGCGGCCAAAGATCGACACCGAAGATACACTGAAAGACATAGACGCTTCCATAAAGGCGCTGGCGGCATCACTTCCCGACAACAAGATCGGCGTTGCTGGCTATTGTTGGGGTGGAACACTCGCCTGGCTCGCCGCAACGCGGTTGGACGGCGTTGCCGCTGCCGTTTGTTATTACGGAGGGCAAATAGTCGATCATAAAGACGAAACTCCCAGCTGCCCTGTGATGATGAACTTTGGCGAGACCGATACGGGCATCCCACTCACCGCAGTGGAGGCGATCCGGAACGCTCAGCCAAACATCCCCGTTCACGTTTATCCAGGCGCCGGACACGGCTTCAGTTGCGACCACAGGGCGAGTTATGATGCCGAGCAATCGGCAATTGCGGAGCAACGAACCTTGGCTTTCTTCAGTGAACAATTCGCCTAGAGAGGATTCAGCAATGAGTGATGATAGTAAGAGCGCGAAGGATCTCCTCGCGGAAGCAAACAGCCAAATCGAGCAGATGTCAGCTGCAGATGCCGTTAGTCAATCTGAAGACGAAAACATCGTCTTTGTTGATGTTCGAGAAACCGGCGAAGCGGAACAAGGCATGATACCGGGAGCAGAACACGCACCGCGCGGTATGCTTGAGTTCTATATTGACCCCGCCAGCCCGGCGCACCAGAGTGTATTTGCACAAGGCAAGAAATTCGTTTTCTACTGCGGCAGCGGCGGACGCTCTGCACTTGCCGGTGCAACCGCCCGGCGCATGGGACTAAAATCCGTCGCGCACATCCCAGGCGGCTTTCCAGCTTGGAAGGAAGCCGGAGGGCCGGTCGGCAACAAAAGCTAATTCGTCGGCAATAAACGGGGATAAAACGCGCTTGACCTTTACCGGTTTAGCACGCGGCCCGCGACAGCATCCAGCTTTGAAGCGACTTTCACACTACGCTTCTCAACCGCTGTGATAATGGCTGAATCCAGGCTCGTATGGCAGCCAACATTACAGCTCGATGTACGCGTTGCGAGTGAAGGAACAACAGCCTTGACGAGAGCACGTGCCTGGTCGGCGTTTTCAAGGAGAACCCGTACAACTTCATCGACGGTGACATCTTCTTCTTGTGGATGCCAACAGTCAAAGTCGGTCACCATAGCCACCGTCGCGTAACACATCTCGGCTTCTCGGGCGAGTTTGGCCTCCGGCATGTTCGTCATACCAATCACCTGACAGTTCCACGAGCGGTAAAGCTCCGATTCAGCACGTGTAGAGAACTGTGGGCCCTCCATTACCAAATATGTGCCGCCACGAATTGCATTGATCCCGCATTTCGCCGCGGCCTCAACGAGATGATCCCCTAGGCGACCGCATACTGGATCGGCCATCGAAACGTGTGCTACCAGGCCAGGCTCAAAAAAGCTCTTCACGCGTGCGAATGTTCGATCGATAAACTGATCGATGATAACGAACATGCCTGGCGTCAGCACTTCATCAAGAGACCCGACGGCAGATAGAGATATTATTTCTGTGACACCGCTGCGTTTCAGCGCGTCAATATTGGCGCGGAAATTTAGATCGGTCGGTCCGACAACATGCCCCCTGCCGTGCCGCGGCAGAAAAACCATTTCTATGCCGTCAAGATCACCAAAAAGGAGGTCGTCGGACGGCGCGCCGAAGGGTGTTTCAACGGTTTTCCAACGCAGATTGTTGAGGCCATCGATATCATAAATTCCGCTACCGCCGATTACGCCGATAACCGGTGGCGCGCCGTGTTCAGCCATGGATGTGATTCTCCTGCCGGCTCGTCACCGCTCCGTTCATGTCTAAAGCCGCCGACTGAAAGCTAGCGCCAGCCGAAACGAACATTTGAAGACAACTGGATCGCATGGAAAATGACTCGGCAATTGCACTGAAGGCACGACTGCGAAGCAATACGAACAGTCCTATTTGACGTCCGCCCAGACCTTGCGTTTCACTGCAATCAGCATCGCCGTGAAAACGAGAAGGAAAAGAATTACCTTAAACCCCATCGACTTGCGTTCATCGAGATAGGGTTCTGCAGTCCAGGTCAGGAACGCGGAAACATCCCGTGCCATTTGATCGATGCTCGCCTTCGTTCCATCGGCGTACTCCACACCATCCTCGAACAGAGGCTGCGGCATAGCGATCTGCTGGCTTGCAAAATAGGTGTTAAAGTTCATCCCATCCGGCAAATCTACGCCCTCGGGCGGATCGACATAACCAGTCATCAGAGCATAGATATAGTCAGCACCGCCTTGACGCGCCTCGGCAATAAGAGACAATTCCGGCGGCAATGCACCGTTATTTGAGGCGCGCGCTGCCTGATCGTTTGGAAACGGGCTGACAAAATGATCAGATGGCCGAGCAAGACGAAAATACATTTCGCCCTCGTCATCCGGCCCATCTTCAATCTCATACTCTGCGGCGAAGGCCTTCACCTGCTCATCGTTGTAGCCAAGCGCCGTTAGATTGCGATAGGCGACATGCTTCAAACCGTGACATGACGAACAGGCCTCAAGATAAACTTGTAACCCGCGCTGCAATTCCTGCTGATCGAATGTTCCGAATATGCCCTGCCAACTCCATTCCTGGGCCGGCAGTTTGGGTGTTTCCGACGCGTATACTGAACCAGAAAAAACAATCGAAATTGCCGTACCAAGCCCAAATAATGATGCTCTCATCATTGGTTTCCCCCCGACGCTTGGGCGCCTGGAGACGGGTCATTCCCTGTAGCGAGTACAGGTTGACTTATGCTGGTCGGCGGCGTCCGAGGCGTTTCCAACAGCCCCAAAGCTGGTATCACCACCAAGAAATGTAGAAAATAATATGCAGTACCCGCGCGGCTCAAGATCAACCAAACGCCCTCTGGCGCGTTCGCTCCACACGCACCTAGAAGAATCGAGTCGGCGACCAGAAGCCAGAAGAACCACCTGAACAGTGGACGATAGCGCGCGCTACGGACTTTCGCGGTATCGAGCCAGGGCAGGACAAAAAGAACCAAAATCGACGAGAACATCGCAATGACGCCAAACAACTTGTCGGGTATCGCCCGCAAAATTGCGTAGAACGGCAGGAAGTACCATTCCGGCACGATATGAGCTGGTGTTTGCAAAGCATCGGCTGGAATAGTGTTATCGGGATGATTGAGATAATTTGGTGCGTAGAAAACCAACGCTGCCAAAATTAGTAAAAACACACCCGTTCCAACAGAATCCTTGGCCGTAAAATATGGATGAAACGGCACAGAGTCTTGAGGGCCCGTTAAATCGATCCCGTCCGGATTGTTTGAACCGTGAACATGAAGGGCGATCACATGTAAAATGACGACACCTAGTAGAACGAACGGTAGCAGATAGTGGAACGCGTAAAAGCGGTTGAGCGTTGGGTTATCGACTGAGAAACCACCCCAGAGCCATGTGACAATCGCCTCGCCAATGCCGGGAATCGCTGAAAACAAATTGGTAATGACAGTTGCCGCCCAAAAGCTCATCTGGCCCCATGGCAACACATACCCCATGAATGCCGTGGCCATCATGGCGAGCAGAATGACCACGCCCAGTATCCACAGCAGCTCCCGCGGCGCCTTGTAAGACCCGTAGTAGATGCCCCGAAAGATGTGAATGTAAACGACGGCAAAAAACATCGACGCGCCATTTGCATGGAGATACTGCAACAACCAACCAAAATTAACTTCGCGACGGATGCGCTCGACGCTGTCAAAAGCGAGGTCGACGTGCGGTGTGTAATGCATCGCGAGCACGATGCCCGTGACCAACAAAAGCACCAACGCGATGGTTGCCAGCGCGCCAAAGTTCCAAAAATAGTTCAGGTTCTTTGGCATCGGGTAATTCTGATACTCTTCATGCATATAGCTGAAGACCGGCAGACGATAATCAATCCACCGGACGATCGGATTCTTAAACTCGGGGGCAGAGCTCATACGAGCGCTCCTAACCTATGCGAACTGTGTTGTCGTCGAGAAATGTGTAGACCGGAACCTCAAGGTTTTTTGGGGCAGGCCCCTTACGAATACGCCCCGACGTGTCGTAATGCGAACCATGGCAAGGGCAGAACCACCCGCCAAATTCGCCGCGCGGGTCCGTCGATTTTTGACCGAGCGGAATGCACCCAAGATGGGTACAGACACCGACCAGTATCAGCCATTCCGGCCGTTGGGCTCGGGCGGCGTCGTCTTCCGGGTCAGGCAAGTTAATGATCTTGATGCTACCAGCTTCGTCAATTTCTGCTTGGGTGCGACGACGGACAAAAACTGGCCGACCGCGCCACTTGATCGTGACACTCTGACCTTCCTCAATCGAGCTTAAATCAACTTCAGCTGACGAAAGTGCTAATACGTCGGCAGCCGGGTTCATTGAGTCAATTAAAGGCCACGCAAAAAGTGCCGTTCCAAGCGCGCCGACCGCAGTCGTCGCTAAAATAAGAAAATCCCGCTTGGTCTCGTCGTCACCTTGCGTTTCGGGCGCTTGAGCCGTCTCCGCCATCACTCTCCCCTATACTTTGCTCGCAAACGTCGACCAACCAGCGACTGTTGCGCGTAATCTCAACTAGCCAGCGCCAAGCAAATATCTAGAGCCTGTCGTCTAACTATACCGAGATCGACAATACTCAATATAGCGCAAACTCGGACACATGGCATCGGCTGACCGTATAATGTAATTCTCGCCGAATGCAAAGGGTGTCGGCACAACCACAGTCAATTGAGAAACCTGCGATGCGATTGGCCCTCTATGAACCAGACATCCCACAAAATGTTGGCACCATCCTGCGCCTTGCGGATTGCATGAACGTCGCTGTCGATATTATCGAGCCCTGTGGATTTATTTGGAGCGATCAACGCCTCAAGCGCGCGGGAATGGACTACCTTGACCGTGTTCAAGTCGTGCGCCACACATCTTGGCAAAAATTCTTCGCCGACTGTAGCAACCGACTGGTGTTACTTTCCACAAAAGCATCATTGCGGCATATTAATTTTGCGTTCCAACCCGACGACATATTGCTCTGCGGAAGTGAAAGTAGTGGCGTACCACAACCCGTACATACGGCGGTGGACGCAGAAATTAGAGTTCCAATGTCTCAAGACGCCCGATCGTTGAATGTTGCCGTTGCTGCCGCCATTGTATTGAATGAAGCTCTGCGGCAGACGGACGAATATCCAGATGATCAATAGTTTGAAGAAGACTACACGATGAGCGAACTAGCTGAACGGAAGGAACGTGCCCTAATATGGTTCGAGGAATTGCGCAATCGTATCTGCGCAGAATTCGAAGCCCTCGAACAGGAACTTACAGGGCCGCTCGCCGATCAACCACCAGGCACATTCGCCCGCAGTCCGTGGCTGCGCAGCACAGACGACGGAGCCGATGGAGGTGGCGGCACAATGGCTGTCATGCGTGGCCGCGTGTTCGAGAAAGTTGGTGTCAATGTATCAACAGTATTCGGCACATTTACAGAACAGCATCGAAAACAAATTCCCGGTGCGGCTGATGATGGTCAATTTTGGGCCAGCGGCGTTTCGCTCGTTGCCCACATGCAATCGCCACTCGTTCCAGCAGTACACATGAATACAAGGCACATCGCCACAACGAAGCAATGGTTTG
>Ga0302135_10001140_pt1 | contig 15876 bp, 13 predicted proteins | sample CBN3_surface_MG_FD_203119 | JGI IMG/M metagenome (GOLD analysis project Ga0302135, IMG submission 203119) | Marine microbial communities from Western Arctic Ocean, Canada - CBN3_32.1 | ecosystem: Environmental > Aquatic > Marine > Oceanic | place: Canada: Western Arctic Ocean | collected...
AAGGACGACGTCAACGAAGTCAAGTCCGGCTTCGAGTGCGGTATCGGCATTGAGCGTTTCAACGACATCAAGGTCGGAGACGTGATCGAGGTCTTCGAGATGGAACGAGAGAAACTCGCGCTCTAGTCGGACGGGTCCCATATGGCTCAGGGCTACCGTCCCGCTCGCATCGCCGACCAGATCCGCAAGGAACTCAGCGTGCTCCTGAGTCGTGGAGACGTGCACGATCCTGGAATCGGATTCATCACGCTCACCCGCGTCACGGTGACGACAGACCTACAACTGGCTCGCGCCTTCTACACCAGCCTTGGCGACGAAGCGGCGCGAAAAGAAACCGTGCGCGCCCTCGAACGTGCGACGCCCTACGTGCGGCGCATGATCGGCAGCCGCCTCGGCCTACGGCGTGTACCCGAACTCGAGTTCCGCTTCGATCAGTCCGTGGAGCGGCAAGACCGCATCGAGCAAATCCTCCAGGACCTGAACGAGCACCCGCCAGAGGCGCTCTCCCCGGACCCAGTTGACTCGACCGATCCGCCCGGGGACCCAACGACCGATGAACGCCGCCGCGACTGATTCAGCCGCCGTGCAGCGCATCGTCGATGCTATAGCCGAACGTCAGCGGTTCGTGATCTCGTCGCACGCGCGACCCGACGGCGATGCGCTCGGGTCTGAGCTCGCGATGGCCTTCGCGCTGCGTCAGATCGGAAAGCAGGTCCGCGTCGTTAATCGAGATCCTGCACCCGCGTCCCTCATAGCATTTCCTGGCGTGGCCGACGTCGAGGTTGCGGATCACATCGACGACCCAGGCGACGCGGCGATCATCATGGAGTGCGGCGACCTCGCGCGCACGGGTGTCGAAGGCCTGGATCGTGGCTTCGTCATCAACATCGACCATCACGTTGGCAACACAGGGTTCGGCGCCCTTCAATGGTTCGACCCGACCGCCGCTGCATGCGGCGAGATGGTGTTCGACCTGGTTCAGGCGCTCGGCGTGCCGATGTCGGCTGAGATCGCCGTTCACATCTACGTGGCCATCCTGACCGACACCGGCTCATTTCACTATTCGACCATTTCTCCCAAGACGTTTGACATCGCGAGACAGTGCGTCGAGGCCGGCGTGGACGCGCCAGCCGTCGCAAGGAGCGTCTACGACAGCAACACGGTCGGGCGCATCAAGCTGTTCGGCTCGGCACTCGACCGGATGGAGATCGACGACACGGGCCGCGTGGCCACTCTCTACCTTGACGACGTGATGCTGCGCTCGTGCGGGGCGACCGCCGACGACTCAGACGGATTGGTCAATCTCCCGCTGACGGCGCGAGACATTCGAGCAGTGATCTTGATCAAGGAAGACGGGGCCGGCCGCTGGCGGATAAGCCTCCGATCGAAGGGTAGCGTGAACGTCAATGCCGTGGCTCGGCTACACGGAGGAGGCGGACACGTGAATGCCTCTGGGTGTGGCGCCAGCGGCCCCCTTGATGCTCTGGCCGCACTCTTGCGACGGCAAGTGATTGAGCAGATCGACACGTCAAATCCATGACCGTGGACCGGCCCCGACTCACGGCCACTGCGCCCTCTGCGGCGATCGACGGCGTGCTCGTCATCGACAAGCCCCCGGGCATGACATCACACGATGTGGTCGTGGCCGCACGGCGCCTGCTGGCACAGCCGCGCATCGGCCACACCGGCACGCTGGATCCGATGGCCACCGGCGTCCTGCCGCTGGCCTGCGGCCTGGCAACTCGCCTGGTGTCATTTCTTACCGCATCGGACAAGGAGTACATCGCGGAGATCCGCTTTGGGCTCACAACGGACAGCTACGATGTGACCGGGAAGGCAACGGGCGGCACAGGTGCGTTCCCCGATCGCGCTACCATCCTCGATGGTCTCCAGGTGTTCTCCGGGGACTACCTCCAGGCGCCCCCGCCAATTTCAGCGAAGAAGATCGGAGGACGGCGTGCCTACGAACTGGCGCGAAACGGCACGCCCGTTCAACCCGCGCCCGTCCCCGTGCATGTAGAAACCCTGAACCTCATCGCATCCGATGGTGCCGTGGCCACCGTTCGGGTCCGCTGCTCGGCCGGATTCTACGTCAGGGCCCTTGCACATGCCCTTGGGCAGCGCACCGGCACAGGCGCCTGCCTCCAGAGCCTCAGACGGGTCAGGAGCGGCGATTTCACTATCTCAAACGCCTTGCCGATCGAAGACCTCCACAGCACGCCGGACAAGGTCGCCTCCCATACCGTTCCGTTAGACAGCCTGCTGCCCCACCTTCCGACCGCCGTGCTCACTGCTGACGGTGAGGTCCATGTGTCGCACGGGCGAGACATCGGACCGGACCAGGTCCTCGGAGCCTGGCTGGGCTCTGGCCTCGAGTCCTCTGGTGCCGCGTCGTGGGTGCGCTTGGTGTCGACCACCGGGTGCCTGTTGGCCATGGCGCAACCAGGCGCCACGCCGGACGTTTTGCATCCGTCAGTCGTCCTGGGGTAAGATGCTAAGTTCTTTCATATCCCGCAGTTAGCTGCAGTAGAACGACGGTCCGGTACACGACAGTTCGTGGCGTCTGGTCCGTTCGTGGAGGTAGACCATCCGTGGCGTTCAGCAAGGACCGCAAGAGCGGCATCATCGGCGATTACAAGACACACGACACGGACACCGGCTCACCGGAAGTCCAGGTAGCGCTCCTCAGCGAGCGCATCACTTACCTAACCGAGCACTTTAAGGTGCACGCGAAGGATCATCATTCACGCCGGGGCCTGTTGAAACTCGTCGGCCAGCGTCGTCGCCTCCTTGACTACGTCAAAAGCAAGGACGTCGCCCGCTACGGACAGCTCATCAAGCGACTCGGGATTCGCAAGTAACCGCCCCCCCTCCCTGAAGAGCCCAAACTTATGCACAACGTGAATTTGCAGCGCCGAGATATTTCAGTCGGGTCGCGAACTATCTCCATCGAAACCGGCAAACTCGCCAAGCAAGCGGACGGTTCGGTCATCGTGCGCAGCGGCGACACCATGGTCCTCGTCACAGCCTGTCACGCCGCCACGGCGCGAGAGGGCATCGATTTTCTCCCCCTCACCGTGGACTATCGTGAGAACACCTACGCGTCGGGCCGCATCCCCGGTGGCTTCTTTAAGCGCGAGGGCAAGCCGACGGAGAAGGAAGTACTGACCTGCCGACTCATCGATCGGCCGACCCGACCGCTCTTTCCATCAGGCTGGCGATTCGAAACGCAGATCATTGCGCTCGTCGTTTCGGCTGACTCCGAGAACGACTCTGATGTGCTGGCAATCACCGGTGCATCCGCCGCACTGGCCCTGTCCGAGATGCCATTTCAGAAGACGATCGCCGCGGTGCGCGTCGGCCTCCTAAACGGTCAATACGTCATCAATCCGACCTTTAGCGAACGCAAGGACAGCACCCTTGATCTTATTGTTGCAGGGAGCCTCGACGGCATCGTAATGGTCGAGGCCGGCGCCCTGGAAGTGTCGGAAACTGGCGTCGTCGGCGCCCTCGAAGCGGCGCACGCCGCTATCAAGCAGATCATCGCAGGCATCGACGAACTGAAGAGCAAACCCAAACTCACCGTTCAGGAAAAACAGATCGACCAGGACCTCTACCGAGAGATCGAACAGCAGATCGCGGAACCGCTGGGCGAAGCGATGCGACTCCCCGACAAGCTGCAGAGCTACGCGCGCACGGATCAGGTCCTCGCGGATCTCGTGGCATCGATCCCCGAGGACGAGCCGCAGCGCAAGAGCGCTGCGAAGTCTTTGTTTTCGAAGATCAAGGAAAACGTCCTCCGGAAAGAGGTGCTCGAACGCAGCATTCGGCTTGACGGCCGACGATTCGATGAGATTCGCCCGATCTGGACGGAAGCAGGCGTCCTCCCGCGGGTCCACGGCTCGGTCGTCTTCACTCGCGGCGAGACACAGGCGCTGGTCACGTGCACGCTCGGCACGGCCGACGACGAACAGAAGGTCGAGCACGTGAGCGGTGAGTTCTACAAGCGCTTTATGCTCCACTACAACTTCCCGCCGTTCTCCGTGGGCGAAGTGAAGTTCCTGCGCGGCCCAGGCCGCCGTGAGATCGGGCACGGCGCGCTCGCCGAGCGCGCGCTCGCGCCCATGATTCCGAGCGCGGAAAAGTTCGCCTACACGATCCGGATAGTTTCGGACATCCTCGAGTCGAACGGATCGTCGTCGATGGCGTCGGTCTGCGGCGGGTCCATGGCCATGATGGACGCGGGGGTGCCGCTCGACTCGGCGGTGGCTGGCATCGCGATGGGCCTCATCATGGACGAGAAGACGGGTAAGTACGCGGTCCTCTCGGACATCGCTGGCGCCGAGGACCACTACGGCGACATGGACTTCAAGGTAACCGGCACGACGCGCGGCATCACCGCTCTGCAGATGGACATCAAAGTGTCTGGCGTCACGTCGGAGATTATGAGCAAGGCACTCGAGCAGGCGCGCCAGGGCCGCCTGCACATCCTGGGCGAAATGGCCAAGACGCTGGAGGCCCCCCGTCAGCAGATGTCCGATTTCGCCCCGCGGATCATCACGATCAAGATTCCGGTGGACAAGATCCGAGACGTCATCGGCCCGGGCGGCAAGATGATTCGCAGCATCATCGAGCGAACCGGTGTCAAGATCGACGTGGAAGACGACGGCCGCGTCAACGTGGCGTCATCCGATGGCGAGTCGGCACAGAAGGCAATCGGCATCATCCAGGAACTCACCGCCACGCCCGAATTAAACAAGAGCTACATGGGCAAGGTGCAGCGCATCACCGACTTCGGCGCGTTCGTTGAGATCATGGCGGGCACTGACGGACTTTTGCACGTCTCCGAGATTGCGAACCACCGCGTCAAGGACGTACGGGACGAACTCAAGGAGGGCCAGCAGATTCTCGTAAAGGTCATCAATATCGACCCAACCGGAAAGATCCGGCTAAGCCGAAAAGCGCTGTTGCAGGAAGACGGCACGGATGCTTCCCAGCCTGCGGTGGCCGTGGCCTCAAAGGACTGAGACGCGTTCGACGATGGGCGGGTCCAACGGACCCGCCCTCCAATTATGATCTTCAACCGCCGCCACGCTGGAAAGACGATTCTCTGCGCGTGGGCATCCCTGCTCTTCGGTCCACTGCCTGGACGCCTCGGTCTCGCGGGATTACGTCCAGTCCTTCGTGGTCAGGAGCGGGCGCCTCGACGCCGTGAGTTCATCATCACGACCAGCGACTACGAGTTCACCCCTGACCGGATCGAGGTCGCTCACGAAGACGTCGTGAAGATCGAACTTGTGGGCCAAGACCAACCCCACGGTTTTGCGATCGACGAGTACAGAATCCTCAAGCGAGTGTTGCCGGACCGCACTACCGCTTTCGAGTTCCGGGCTGACCGGCCCGGAACCTTCTCCTACTACTGCAGTATCAGCACTGACCCCGACTGCAGAGCCATGCGAGGCACCTTTGTCGTCCGAGCCAAGTCCTAGCAGCTCGGGGCTAGAGTCCCGCTGCATTCGACGAGCGACGCACTCCTCGCGCACGGCGTTGCTCCTCGACCGAATACAAGCGGAATTCTCGTTCGTCGTGCCAAGTTCTCGAGGCGCCTCGCTCACTTCAATGCGACGCGGGACGCTGCCCACGGACCGCTAGTCCGGCGGATGCACGGTGGCTACTGGGAGGCGACGACGATATCCGTCTTCACAGAGTTGGCAATAAAACACCCCGCGTGAGCCACCTCGTGCAGATGCGCCTCCTCCGCCGCCGTCGGCGTGCCACTCTCTAGATAGACCGGGTGAGGCGTCAAGACCACGACGCTCACCCACATCCCACCTCGGTCGTTCTTCGCCATCCGGCCGACGGCATCATCGCTATAGCTGATGACATGGAATCCCGCTAGCCGCGCGACGTTCAAGTAGCTCAGCATGTGACAACTTGCGATCGCCGCAACGAACGCCTCCTCCGGGTCCACGCAGGCGTCGTTGGACCAGGGCACGGGGACGACCGATGGAGAGGACGACGCGGGGATGGTCACGCCACCGTCGAAGGTCCAAGTATGCTCGCGCGAAAAGGTGCCCTTGGCAAAAATGCCATCCGTGTGAGCCCACCGAATGAGCGCCTTGTACTCGGCCATGTCACCTCCCCCAAGGCAGCCCGGCCCGCGCCTGCGCCCACGAATTGGCAGCCGCCACGCGCGCGGCAACTGACGGATGTGAGTGGAACAGTGCCTCAACCACCGCCGAGGGCTGCTCCTCGGCGAGGTTCGTCACCCCCAGCCGCCGTATGGCCGACACGAACGCCGGCGCGTTGCCGGTCATTTCGAGCGCGTAGCGATCAGCCCGCCGTTCGTGCGCCCGTGACAGCGCGTTGGCGACCGGCAGAAAGACGAGCGACACGGCGCCAGCTGCCAGGATGAGCAGCGGCATCCCGGCCACGTCGGCTTTTCCTGTCAGTCCGAACGTCGCGGACGCGTATGTGAGGACGAGATCAGCACAGTAGAAGCCGAATGTTGTAAGTAGGATCTCCAGCCCCATGCCAGACCAAATATCCCGATGGACGTGGTGGCCCAGTTCATGGGCTACGATAACCTCGATCTCATCGTCGGAGTGGTCAGCAAGCAACGTATCCGACAACAGGATCCGGCGAGTGCGGCCGATCCCAGCCAGGGCCGCGTTCGCCTTGCGGGTCCTCCCCGCCAACCGCCACGTGAAGACCCCGGCGACTCCGGTTCCGGCACGATCGGCAAGGGCGACCAGGCGCTCATGGAGTTTCGGTCGATCGAGAGGCCCGTATCCATCAAACACCCGCGGTAGCACCACGGGTGCGACATGCGCGAGAGACACGAGCACAAGCGAGAATGAGGCGGCCGCCGTCACCCACCACCAGTCTGGTAGGACGCGCAAGAAATGCCACATCGCCTCGGCCACCCCAACCCCGAACAGCAGAGCCATGCCGCTGGCCTTCAGATGATTCTGCCACCAGTGGGCCGCCGTCTCCGTCGAGAGACCGTAGCGACGCTCCAGCGTGACGAGCTGAAAGTAACGGAGCGGAAGCTGAATCGCGTCAACCAGGAGCGCCAGCCAGATCGTATAGACGGCGACGGTCAGCGAAAACGAACCCGCGGTCAACGCTCCAGCCGCGTCGCGAAGCGCTCCAGACATTCCCGTTGCCAGGACGACCAGGAGGACGAGCGCGGCAGTGCTGGTGCTGAGCACGGAGACCCGTCGACGGATCCGGTGGTACCTGGCAGCCTTGTCCTCGTTCATGGCGTCACCAACCCCGACGCGGCCGCAGGCCGCAGGCGCCCTGCCCAGGCCTCATGCGGTGTCAGTTTAGATTCACGGAGATCAGCTTCGAGACGCCAGGTTCCTCCATCGTGACGCCGTAGAGTCGATTGGCAATCTCCATCGTGAGCCTATTATGCGTAATGAGAATGAACTGGGTGTGCGCGAGCATGCCGCGCAGCATCTCGACGAAACGACCGACGTTGGCATCGTCGAGCGGTGCATCGATTTCGTCGAGGAGACAGAACGGACTCGGCTTGTACTTGAAGATCGCGAACATCAGGGCAATCGCCGTGAGCGCCTTCTCACCCCCTGAAAGCAACTGCACGTTCTGAAGACGCTTCCCTGGGGGCGACGCCACGATGTCGATCCCGCTTTCCAGCGGATCGTCCTCGTCCAGCAGCGACAGCCCCGCCCGGCCGCCGCCGAACAGCGTGCTGAACGTCTCTTGAAAGTTTCGTTGCACGGCGGTGAACGCCTCCTGGAAGCGAGCCTTTGTCGTCTCATCGATCCTAGAGATCGCTTCGGCCGTCTGTGCGATTGAGTTCACCAGGTCCGCTCGTTGCGTGGTGAGGAACGCATGCCGCGTGTCCAGTTCGTCGAACTGATCGATCGCCATCATGTTCACCAGACCCAGGCGATCGATCTTCGCCTTGAGTGCCTCGACCGCCTCGTCCGCACTCATCGAGCCAACTGGGCGCGGGGCATCGAGCGCGGCCGCTGCAACCACCCCGCCGGCGTCGACATCGGTGAAAACCAGGGTGTCTTCTTCGTTCGACTCTGGATCTGGCTCCTCCGCTGTAATCACTGCCGCGTCTGGCACCGCAAGTCCCGAACGTTCGAGCTCTTCCACCTCGGCCACCACCGCCTCGAGTGTGCTCTCGAACGTATCCTCACAGGTCTGGGCCATGTGCACCAGATCGCTCTCGGCCCTTGCGCGGGCGACATCGAACTCGCTGACCTCGCCGCGGATCCCGTCCAGCGCTTTCCTCGCTTCCCTTATGACGACGTCCTGCGCCTCCACGCGCTGACGAAGGTCATTCGCTGCCTCGCCGGTCAGCCGAACCTGCTCGCGAAGGCCATCGAGTGTACGGACCTCGTCGTCGCGCGCGTGATCGTTGGCCGCGATTGACGCCAGCAACGCCTGATGCCTTTCATGAGTCTGCTCGACTTCGGCGTTACGAGCTGCAATCCGCTCCTCGAGTTCCAAGGCACCCTCTTCGAGCCGCACGACCTCCGCCGAGAGCGCCGAGGCGCGCTCCAGAAGACCGGCATGGGCCGCGCCGGCCTCCGCGGCCAGACGGCCCGCCTGCTCGACAGCGTCGCGCACTTCGAGCAAGTGCTGCTGAGCGTTGGTAAACTCGATCTCCGCGGCCTGCTGGTCACCGCGCAGCCGCGTCTCCGACTCGAACGCTTCATTGATCCTCCCCTCGAGGGAGGCGCGTTCTTCCTCCGCTTGCCTGCAGTCGAACGCCACGATCTCGGCCTTGCGTGCAAGGCGGGTCTCGTCGTCCAGGGCACGTGTGACCTGCCCTTCATAGCCCACCGCCGCCTTCTCCTGGCGGTGCTGCTCGGCCTGGATACCGGCGATGGCAGTTGTCGACTGCGCCACGGCCAGCTCAAGGCCAGCCACTTCATCACGGAGTCGAGCGAGTGACTCGCGGTCCACGTCGATCCGCGCACGCAATTCCTTGATCTCCCGTCTCGTCTGCAAGATCCCCCGTGCCTCGGCCTTGGCACCACCAGCAACCAGATGCGGTCCTCGGAACACGTCGCCCTCGATGGTCGCCACCGGTGCGGTGGTCTGCCGAGACACCGCCACGGCCTGCTGGAACGAATCAGCGACGTACGCCTCAGGCAGGACCTTCCGGATCGTAGCGACAAACGGACCCGAGATGCGCAGCAGGTTAGCAACCGGGACAACTCCGGGTACATCGATCGCAGCCGGCGGATGGTACCCGTTCGACTCGGGGTCGATGACTACGAACCCGCAACGTCCCGCGTCGTGCTCGCGGACGAGCGCCAGACCGGCAGCAGCCTGGTCGTGTCGCTCGACGATCACGTGCTGCAATAACTCGCCAAGACAGGCTTCGACCGCCCGCTCATAGCGGCTCTCCACCTCGAGGTAATCCGCAACGGCTCCTTGCTGACCGACATGCCCGTTGGCCTGGACAAGCACCATCCTGGCGGCGTCGTCGAATCCGGCGCGGCTCGCGTCAAGCTCCTGAAGCGACGCCAGTCGCGCCTCGAAACCAGCGAGTTCCTGCTCCCTGGAACGGATCCTTCCAGCCTGACTCTCGTGCTCGGTCCGTGCCACGGCGAGTTCGGACTCGCGCGCCGCGTGCTCGACGCCGAGCGCGCCCATCGCCTGTTGCGCCCGCGCCAGTGCGTCCACGGCCGCAGAGCGCTCCGTCCCGACGACCTCGCCTTCGCGTGCGAGCTCAGTCTGCTCGACCTCCAGTTTGGCCAACGCTTCCGCGACCCGCAGCTTCTGTGCTTCAGCGTGTTCGACCGCATGACGGAGCGTGCCTGCGGAGTTCTTGGCCGCGTACACAGTCGCACGGGCGACCTCCACCTCTCCCTCGAACCGCTCTCCTTGTTGCTGAGCCGACCGGTGAGCCTCGCCCGCCCCGGCTAACGCCGTCGCCGCCTCGTCGCGACGCCGCTTCGCGTCACCAGCCGACGTCCTCCGCGACTCGATGGCAATTCGGGCAGGCTCTCGACGAAGATCGAGGTTACGGATCTCATCGGCGATCTCAACACCCCGACCCACGAGTCCATCCGCCTGCTGCCGATCGAATTCGATCTGCTGCTGCAGCCGAGTAATTGCCATCTCCCTGGCGTGCGCCTCCTCCCGAACAGTGCCCGCGCGTGCGTCACCTTCAGCCTGTTCGATTCGCAGCCGTCCAATCGTGGTTTCGACCTCGGCCAGTCGCGCCGCCGCTCCAGTCTCGCGAGTCCGTGCCTCGCCCAGGCGGGCGCGGCTCGATTCGACCTCATGCGCCAGTTCACGGTAGCGCCTCGCCACCAGGACTTTCTCCCACCGTCGCAACTCGTCTTGCAACCGGCGGTGCCGCCTGGCCTTGGCGGCCTGTCGCTTGAGCGTGCCTCGCTGCCGCTCGATCTCATACACGATGTCATCGACACGGGTGAGGTTCTGCTGGGCGGCCTCCAGCTTGAGTTCGGCCGCCCGTCGACGGGACCTGTATTTGGTGACTCCCGCCGCCTCCTCGATCAACTGCCGCCGATCTGTCGGCCGGGAACTGAGGATCATCCCGATCTTTCCCTGCTCGATGATCGAGTAGGCCTTCGCCCCTAGGCCGGTGTCCATCAACAACTCGTGGACATCCCGCAACCGGCAAGCAGTTCCATCGATGAGGTACTCGCTCTCCCCCGATCGATAGAGGCGCCGGGTCACTTCCACGTCCCGGGTGAACTCGTCCGCGAGATCGGCCAGGCTCTCGGCGTGGGCATCTCCGTTGCCGTCCGAGTGGCCGTTGTCAGGGCCGGAGGAGTGAACCCCTGCAGCGCCGTTCACGTCGAACGGTTCCATACGATCACGAACGGCCAAGGGCTCACCTGGCTGCGAATCGCCTGAGGACTCGGCAACGTTCGCCAGGCCGGTCAATCTCAGCCGAACCTCGGCCGTTCCTCCGGCCCGCCTGGCGTCGCTGCCGCTGAAGATGACATCTTCCATCTTTTCGCCGCGGAGACTCTTCGCACTCTGCTCGCCGAGTACCCAGGTAATGGCATCGGCGACGTTGCTCTTTCCGCAGCCGTTCGGCCCAACGATGGCAGTGACACCCTGGTCGAAGGCAAGCTCAGCCCGGTCTGAAAATGACTTGAATCCTGATATTTCGAGGCGGTCGAGACGCATTCCTCTGCCCCTTTGCAGAACGAGATACCGCCCGACTTATCGCCCAATTTGGCGGCTGGGAGCGCCGAAATTAGGGGAACTTCAATAGGTCGGGTGAGGAGACGGCCAGTCTAGCAAGTGCTAGCTGTAGTGGCAAGACCAAAGTCACACCACTATATTTAGGGCCTAGCCCCCACCAGAGCAGCTATCGCTGCGCCTGCTGGACGGGCGCCTGCTCCAGATCGGCCAGGCGTCGAGCTTCAGGGAAGAGGGTCATCGCGTAGAGCACCTGAGGATCGACCAACGAGAGGCGACGCTTCGCCTCCCCCGCGCCAAACAGGTCGAAGTCGATTTCGTAGCGCAGCATGACGCGGATAAAGTCCAGGTCCTCCTGCCAAGCCGCGTCGTCGACCTTCACCTCCATCTGAACCAGCATCTCTCGAAACTCCTGGAGCATCGCGGCATCGACGACGAAGTCGGCCTGCACCTCATGGCGTTCCTTACTCGCGCCAGGCGGAATGCGCGTATCACCCTGGCGCGAGAACCGCTGCGCGAAGGTGTCAAAGAGCTGCCGCCCGTAAAGGGTCCGCCCGAATCGAGACGGCGAGAACCCATCCACGGGACCGTCCATGCGACGATCCGGCTCGATGCCGCCACCGCTGTACACCTTGCGCCCCCCGTCGGTCAGTTTCAGATCCTCGACGGAGTGGACCTTGTTCGGCTCCTGATCCCGCTGTGTGTAGGTCAGATACTCGTCGAACGTCGTGTCCCACGGGCGTTGGATCAGTCGGCCGCTCGGCGTGTAATACCGCGCGGTGGTCACCGCCAAGCCCGCTCCCTGACTGATTCGATAGACCGACTGCACGAGGGCCTTACCGAATGTCGTCTCGCCAACGATGAGCGCCCGATCGTGGTCCTGCAAGGCCCCCGACACGATTTCCGACGCGCTGGCGCTATTGCGGTTCGTCAGCACGATCATTGGCAGGTCCGTGTAGTCACCCTCTACCTTCGCCACGTGGTGCTGATCTGAATTGGAAACACGCCCGCGCGTGTAGACGATGAGATCGCCCTTCTGCAGGAACCGATTCGCAATCAAGATCGCCTGGTTGAGCGGGCCACCCGGATTGGCACGCAGATCGAAGACGAGGCGGGTCATGCCCTTCGCCGTGAGATCCGCCAGTGCCTGTCCTACCTCATCATCACTGTTCTCGGCGAACTCGGCCAGATGAACATACCCGGTGGTCGAATCGATCATGAATGCAGACCGAACCGAGTGGATGTGGATCTCGTCCCGCATCACGTCGAGCGGAATGAGCGCTTCGTAGCCGAAGCGACGGACGCCAATCGCGACCGTGGTGCCCTTTGGACCCTTAAGCCTGCCCACCGCCTGCTCCGTCGTCCAACCCTTCGTGCTCTCGCCCTCAATCTCGGCGATCACGTCGCCACGGCGAATCCCCATTTGATGGGCGGGAGACCCTTCAAACAACTGCACCACCCCAATCCCGCCATCCGCGACCGTAATGGAGACTCCAAGACCGTAGTAGCGCCCTTCCTGGCGTTCACGCATCCTCGCGTAACTCTTGGGGTCATAGAAACTTGAATGCGGGTCGAGAGTCTGCAAGGTGCCGCGAATTGCGCTGTAGACCAGTTGCTCGGATTCGACCGTTCCGGCGTAATTCGTCTCGACCGCGCTCAGAGCCGCGGCGAAGAGTCGATATTGATCGGGCACCCGATCCTGGGTTGCCAGAGCACTATTGCCGAAGAATCCGCCCACGAGAGCCGACACGACGACCGCCAAGAAAACCGCAGAGAGGAAGCGGTGCCTGCGCATGTTCTGACTCTAGCAGAGTTGCCGCCGCAGGCGCGCCCTGAAGGCGCCGGCCGACGCTTGACCCTCTGGATACAGCTTCTATACTGTAACGAAGCGTTTACCGAGATCGGCCACGCACAAAGCTGTCCGAGCTCGGTGCATTCTGGAGTAATAGCCATGGGGTTTGGTTCGTTGGGAATGTCGGAGTTGGTCATCATCCTGGTGATCGCCTTGATCGTCTTCGGGCCGCGGAAGCTACCTGAACTTGGGCGGTCTCTCGGGAAGAGCATCGGCGAGTTCAAGCGGGCGTCGAACGAACTGCGCTCGACGATCGAGGAAGAAATCCGAGTCGAGGAAACGCGTCCAGCCAAGACGGAGGTGCCTACGCCTCCGACAGAGGCCACGTCTGCCGGCACACCAGGCACCGGCGCCTAGCTCTCGATGGCTCTCGTCCCGTTCTCCAACCAGGCAGCCGACACGGCGCTCGCTGAAGACGATCTCGACGGTGATTGGCCGTCCGGAGGTAGCGGTGGCGGCAAGATGTCGTTCCTGGAGCATCTCGACGAGCTCCGGAAGCGCATCGTGCGCGCGCTTCTCTTCTTGATCGGCGGCTTCGCTGTCTGCATCTTCTTCGTCCAGCAAATTTTTGATTTCATCATGCAGCCGATGCAGGCGCTCCTCCCAGAGGGGCAGCAGCAGTTGGTATACACCGAACCCGGCGAAGCCTTTATCCTCAAGATCAAGATGGCAGCCATCGGCGGGCTGATCCTCTCGTCGCCAGGCATCATGTCGCAGGTCTGGCTGTTCATCGCACCTGGGCTGTACTCGAAGGAAAAGAAGCTGGCCATTCCCTTCGTGGTGCTCTCGAGCGGCTTCTTCGTACTCGGCGCCGCGTTCTCCCACTACATGGTGTTTCCGCTGACGTGGAAGTTCTTCGCTAGCTTCAGTGGGGACTATCTGACCTTCATGCCGCGCATCGCGCCAGCCTTCAGCATGTACCTGAAGCTGCTCCTCGGCATGGGGCTCGTGTTCCAAATGCCGACGCTCGTGCTCTTCCTGGCGCGGATGGGAGTGCTGACGGCCCGGTTCATGCTCAAGAACTTCAAGTACGCGTTCCTGCTCATCTTCGTGGTTGCGGCGTTCCTGACGCCAGGCGGCGACCCGATATCACAGGCCGCGATGGCCGCGCCGATGCTGCTGCTCTACGGGATCAGCATCCTGCTCGCCTGGATCTTCGGCAAGAAGCAGACCGTCCCGGACGACGATCTCGGCGAAGATTAGCGGGCCGTCGTGAGAGCCCCGCGTCGCTCGTCGCATGCGGCGGGACTTGCGTCAACGGCTGCTAGTAACTCTTTGCGAACCAGGCCGTCACCGCAGCCGAGGCGCCGCACCTGACGCAGTTCTGACCGTCAGATGATTCACCGCCAAAGGGGATGTTTCTGATCGTCGCCTGCGTTTCCGTCTTGATCTGTGCCTCGCACTCCGCGGACCCACACCACGGCGACACGACGAACCCAGGCCGACCATCCATGATCTCGCGGAATTCCTCATAGGACGCCGTCGCCGACGTGTGCTCCGTCCGAAACGCCACGGCACGGTCGTAGAGCGCCTGCTGGATCGCAGCCAGTATTTCGTCCACTCGACTTGCTAGTCCGTCCATCGGGACGAAGGCTTTCTCGCGAGTGTCCCGCCGTGCGAGCACGACTTGGGATTTCTCAATGTCCTTGGGCCCGATCTCCAGCCGAAGCGGAACGCCCCGCAACTCCCACTCGTTGAACTTCCATCCAGGTGTTTGCGAGTCGCGGTCGTCGATGTGCACACGCACTCCGGCGGCGACCAGGACATCGCGAATCTCACGTGCCTTCGGCAGCACGGTTTCTTTCCAGTTACCCCGCAGGATGGGAACGATGACGACTTGATGGGGCGCAATCCGTGGCGGCAGGATCAGTCCGCCGTCGTCGCCGTGCGTCATGATGACGCCACCGATCATCCGCGTGGAGACACCCCACGATGTGCCATGTACGTATTGCACGGACTTGTCACGCGCCTGGAACTTGATCTCGAAGACCTTCGCGAAGTTCTGCCCAAGGTTGTGGGACGTGCCAGCCTGCAGCGCACGGCCGTCTCGCATGAGTGCCTCAATCGAGTACGTCCGGTCCGCGCCGGCAAATTTTTCACTCTCGGTCTTCTGTCCGTCCATCACCGGCATCGCGAGCTCGGTCTCGGCAAAATCCTTGTAGATGGCCAGCATCTGTCGGGTCTCGGCCTCAGCTTCCTCGGCCGTCTCGTGCGCCGTGTGCCCTTCCTGCCAGAGGAACTCGGTGGTTCGCAGGAAGAGCCGTGTGACCTTTTCCCACCGCACGACGTTGGCCCACTGGTTGATCAGGATCGGAAGATCGCGCCAGGAGTGCACCCACTTCGCGTACATCGTGCCGATGATCGTTTCCGATGTGGGACGCACCACCAGGCGTTCCTCGAGCTCCTCGTCTCCGCCTCTGGTGACCCATGCCACCTGCGGGGCAAACCCCTCCACGTGCTGGGACTCCTTCGCCAGCAGGCTCTCCGGAATGAGTAGCGGAAAGTAGGCGTTCACATGCCCAGTCGCCTTGAAGCGCTTGTCGAGCGCCTGCTGCATCAATTCCCAGATGGCATAGCCGTATGGTCGAATCACCATGCAGCCTTTGACCGGTGAATAGTCCGCCAGCTCAGCGCGCCTGACGACGTCGATGTACCAACGGCCGAAGTCCTTGGACTGGGGTGTGATCTCGGTGGGAAGGTCTGGGATATCGGTCTCGGCCATGTCGTTTGGGAGGTCTCGGCTTGGTCTGTGGATCGGTTCTGCGGCCAGCGGCGGCTCCGCTCCCGCTACGTCACGCGACGCGTTTCCGCAGCGTGGGTCTTCCAGTGTACGTCGTCGCGCTCAGGAA
>Ga0302135_10001141_pt1 | contig 15872 bp, 17 predicted proteins | sample CBN3_surface_MG_FD_203119 | JGI IMG/M metagenome (GOLD analysis project Ga0302135, IMG submission 203119) | Marine microbial communities from Western Arctic Ocean, Canada - CBN3_32.1 | ecosystem: Environmental > Aquatic > Marine > Oceanic | place: Canada: Western Arctic Ocean | collected...
CTCCTCATACGTGAACGCCTCGGGAATCGCGCCGGTGATCTTGATCAGGAAGTCCTCGGTGTTTGTCACGCCCACGCGGTTGAGGAAGCGATGGGTCCATTCGGCCACCCTGGGCTCGGCGTGGTGGCATTCGATGGTTGCGCCAAGATCCGGCGCTTCGCTCGCGCGGTAGCTGAAGGGTAGCGAGCGGGCGTAATCCTCGATCGGGAACTCAGGCTCCGTGAACGGATAGCGATCGACGACGATCTTCGACCGGAAGAAAAGCCGGTCCGACGGCCTGTTGAAGCTAGCTATCGCGACCGAATTGCTAAATACGTCGTGCAACCAAAGGATTTCTGCCTTCGGCTGAACTGTCAGCCTGGCGTCAACCAACCACAGATCATGGCTGTCGCGCGGGCGGAACATCAAACGATGGTCCCCAAACTTGACCGCCGTCCGATATGCATAGGTCGTCTTATGGTCGACAGTCAGCCGCTGCAATTGGCAGGCTCCGGTGATCGGGGTCTCGCAAGCGCCAACCCCACCACCTCTTCTTCAATACCTTCACGAGGCGGGGCTCTCAATCACGATCCGAGCCGTGTTCAGGGAGGCGTCCCACACACGACACCGCGATTCCCGTAAGATCACAGTTGCTAAAGAATATCGAAAAAGGTGTCTCCGCTGCGTCGAGCCCAGTGCCGATGCGCACCGACCCATCCGGGTTGGTTTGCCCAGTGGGATCGAACAGGTGCCAGCGACCGCCGCAATACACTTCGACCAAAGCGTGGAAGTCTGGCGGGTCCAGGCGCCAAGCGTAGCCGGTCACGTATCGCGCCGGAATACTCAGAGCGCGAAGGAGGGCTATCGCCAGGTGGGCGAAGTCGCAACAAACCCCCGCGCGATGCGCTACAGATGCGCCTCCAAGAACGGGATCATCCGCTCCCACGACTGCGCGGCGCATGCAGCATCGTGGGCTGGACTGGTTTCGTTAAAAAAGCCGTGCTTGGCGTCATAGCGATAGACGTCGTAGGCCACACCGGCCGCACGCATCGCATCTTCTAATTCGTTAACCGCAGCGGGCGTGCACCAATCGTCCTGATTGGCAAAATGGCCCTGAAAGGGAATCCCAATCTTGCCGGGATCGGCAAAATCCTTTGGCGGAATGCCGTAGTAGCAGACTCCGGCGTCGGCTTCGGCAATGTGCACGGCCCCGGCGACGGTTAGCGCGCCGCCCATGCAAAAACCCATCACCGCAACCTTGGGTGAGGATTCCTTGAGGAGTTGAACCGCGCCGCGCAAATCTTGATGCGTCGCGCCGGGAAAATCGAGACCTTCCATCATGTGGCCGGCTTCATCGGGATCTTGAGTGACGCGTCCCTGGTAGAGATCAGGCGCTAGTGCGTTGTAGCCGGCCGCGGCGAAACGATCAGCAACACCCCGAATTTGGTCGTTGAGCCCCCACCATTCCTGAATGACGACGATGCCGGGCTTGCCGTCACCGGCTTCGGCCAAATGCCCCTGGGTAGTGCCGCCGTCCGGCCGGTTGAACTCAACTGTCTGTCCCATTGTTCGTCCTCCCTGTTCCGCGTGGTTCCTGCGGCAAATGCGTCACTGGAGCATGCCTTGTCAAGACACCAACAGTCTCGATCAGCGTCGGACAATGCAGTAGCCTGCCCATCCCCACTTCGCCCTGCCAATCAACCACGGACACTTCAGTGCATATCGGCGTCAATCTAAACAATCGCGAAGCGTTGATCGCGCCCAATTACGACATTCCGGCGTTGCTGGATCTTGCAACGACAGTCGAGGAACTCGGATTTGATTCGATTTGGGTCGGCGACAGCCTTTTTTCGAAGCCACGCTATGAACCCCTGAGCCTGCTATCGGCGATCTCGCAGCGGACCAAAACGGCCAAGCTCGGCACAGCCTGTCTGGTGACCGCGACCCGCGATCCGCTCTATTTGGCATTGGAATGGGCTACGCTTGATGTGATATCCGGCGGGCGTACGATTTTGGGTGCCTGCATGGGGAATGCCGGCATGGAGGAGGGCGTGCGCCGCGAATATGCCGCGGTCGGCCTCGACCACAAGCAACGCGCCACCATCTTTGAGGAAGGCCTGCAGGTGTTGCGCGCGCTTTGGACCGAAGGCCGCGTCTCCTTTGACGGCAGACACTTTCATTACGACGACATCGCGTTCCATTCGGGCACCGAGCCGGCGCCGATCCTGCCGATCCAGAAGCCGCCGCCGATGTGGGTCGTCAGCAATCCGCGCATGATCCATGGACTTAAGGAAACCACGCTCAAGCGCAACATCGATCGCGCGTCACAACGCATCGCCCGCCATGGCGACGGTTGGCTGACTTGTTGCCGAGCCAAACACTCCACCGAACTGGTCGAACAGCTTGTCGCCATCCGCCATGCCCGGGACGCGGAAGGCAAAAGCATGTATGGGTTCTCCGTCGCCTACCAGGTGACCATGAATGTCGCCGACAGTGAGGACCAAGCCCGCGCCGGCCTCGACGAATATATTGCCGCCTATTACCCCGAGATGACCAAGGCGGGCACCGTCGATCTCGACCAGTGGGGACCGGTTGGCACGCCCGATCGGATTGCCCAGTGGTTCGAAGAATTCGCTGCGGCCGGTGTCACCCACTTTGTTTGCCGCTTCGGTGCCCTAGATCAACCTCAACAGGTCGACCGATTCGCGCGCGATGTTTTACCGCGCCTCAGGTCGACTTAGCGGATGGCACGAACGAGATCCCATTGAGGTATTGAAATGAGCGAAGAATCGCCAGGAGCTTACCAGATCAGTTTTGCGCGTAGCGCTGGTCGCATTCGCGTCGAGTTCAATGGCACAGCGATCGCCGATAGCGATACCGGACTGGCGATGACGTTGGGCCAAACGGTCCGGGTAACGGAATCGGGTTGCGAACCCCTGTCTCGCGCACCCCTTGAGCTTGTAGAGAAGTAAACCGCAAATATTGCTATCATCGCGCGCCGGATTCGATCCGCACGCACCGAACAAAAATGAGAGGCCGCTATGCTCTCGCGCGAAGACAACGAACGCATCACCCGAGTTGGACCCGGCACGCCGATGGGCGAATTAATGCGCCGCTATTGGGTACCCGCTGCAACGACCGCCGAACTCGAGGCTGATGGGGCGCCAATCCGCGTCAAGCTGCTTGGGGAGAAACTGGTCGCATTTCGCGATAGCGAAGGCCGGGTTGGCCTGCTCGAGGAATTTTGCGCACACCGGTGCGCGTCGTTGTTCCTTGGCCGCAATGAAGAGAGCGGATTGCGCTGTGTCTACCACGGCTGGAAGTACGACGTTGAAGGCCGTTTAATCGATCAGCCGACCGAACCCGTCGGCAAGGACTTCAAAGACAAAATCCAGCTCACCGCCTATCCGACGGTCGAAAGCGGCGGACTCGTTTGGGCCTTTATGGGACCCGCGGAAAAGATGCCGCCGGCGCCGGACTTTTGCTGGGCGGTGGTACCCGAATCCCACCGCTTCACCGAGAAAAGCTGGGAAGAGTGCAATTGGTTGCAGGCGCTGGAGGGCGGGGTCGATTCGTTCCACGTTGCCACCCTGCATCGGACGATGGGCAATCTCGAGGCCAACGCCGGCGTTACCGGAATATGGACCAAACCGCACGCCGTCGAGGACGAGGTCGAGCGCACCGACTATGGCCATATCTACGCGTCGTCCCGGCCCATGCCGGACGGTCGCAAATGGGTCCGGGTCTACCATTTCGTCATGCCTTTTCATGTTCAGTTCGCACTCGAACTCGGACACGGCGAAACCGAGGAGGAAAACTATATGCCGCAGGCCAGCGGCAATGCCTGGGTGCCGATGGATGACGAAAACACCATGTTCTACACCTGGACCGCGCGTTTCGGTGACCAGCCGATTACCGAAGAGGACCGGGCCTGGCGCGCCCGCATCGGCGGTCGCGGGCCCGGCGAGCAGACCGCCGATTACCGCAAAGTGCGCAACCAAGACGTCGATTGGATGATCGACCGGGAAAAACAGAAGACCGAGACCTTCTCCGGGGTCGACGGCATTGCTACCCAAGACCACGCCGTTCAGGAAAGTATGGGACCGATCGTCGACCGCACCGGTGAGCACTTAGGCACCACCGATCGCGCCGTTGTGGTCATGCGCAATGTCCTGCTCGATGCCGTGGCCACGGTTGAGGAAGGCGGCGACCCGCCTGGCGCCGACTCCAGCTATTACGACGTATTCCCGACCGAGCGCATCATCGCCGGCGACGCCGATTGGCGCACCGAACTGGGGCCGCTTTATTATCGCCAAGCAGCTGAATGAGCGGCTTAACATTGAGATGAGAAGACGACGCGCAAGTGCGGAGAGATATCTATGACCGGTACCAAGTACGAGATCCCGATTGTCGATGTGAGCCCGCTGATCAACGGTGAGCCCGATGGTGCCGCACGGGTTGGCAAGGAAGTCGCCAAAGCATGCGATTCAGTTGGCTTCTTCTATGCGGTCGGCCACGGCGTTCCGACCGAGGTGATCGACGGTGCATTTGCACAATCGGAGCGTTTCTTTGGCTGGCCGATCGAAGAACGCATGAAGATCAAAGTCGATGAGTTCTCGCGCGGTTATTTTCCGCTCGAACAAATCAGCCACCCCGAGGGTAAGGGCGTCGCCGATCTCAAAGAGAGCTTTGATTTTGGCATCGACGTGCCGCTTGACGATCCGGATGTGATTGCCGGCAAGCTGCATGGACCCAACCGCTGGCCCGACCTACCAAATTTCCGCGACCCCGTAGAGACTTACTTCGAGACCGTCCGTAATTTCGGTTTCAAGCTGCTACCGGCGTTCGCGGCGGCGCTTGATCTGCCGCTCGATTTTTTCCAGAAACTGTATCAGCCGCGGCCCATCGCTTTGATGCGCTTGATCAGGTATCCGCCGCGCCCGGCCGACGCGCCTGAGCGTCAGCTCGCGGCCGCAGCCCACACCGACTACGGCATGATGACAATCCTGGCGCAGGACGCTGCCGGCGGGCTACAGCTCAAGCCGCGCGATTCCGAATGGTTTGCCGCACCATGCATCCCAAATTCGTTCATCATCAATCTTGGTGATCTGCTGGCGCAGTGGACCAACGGGCGCTTCATGTCGATGCCACACCGCGTGGTCCACAACCAGGACAAGCAAAGGCTTTCGATTGCCTTGTTCTATCATCCCACCTTCGATACCAAGGTTGAGTGCCTACCGAGCTGCCAATCGCCTGACAACCCGCCCAAATACGAACCGGTAAGCTTCGGCGAGTACATTCTCGGGAAATACGGTAAGATCTTCGTGCACGAACATCGCGGGAGCGAATGCACAGCGGCAGAATAAGCCGCCGATCCCGCGCGTTTTCGACCGGTCTTGTAGGGAGGCGAGCCCGTAATATGTCAACCAGCACTCTTGAGGCAGACGACCATGCGCCACCTGCTACGGCGGCGGAGTCGAACGCTCGAATCGAACTGCGCACCGTCAGCAAGATATTCGGCACCGAATCCGACGGCGAGGTGACGGCGGTCGCGGATGCAACATTCGCGGTGCGTCAAGGCGAGTTCGTCGCGGTCGTCGGCCCATCAGGCTGCGGCAAGAGCACGGTGCTCAATATGGTTGCCGGTCTATTCGACCCGACCGGTGGGGAAATCCTCATCGACGGCACCGACGTACCGGATCGGCGCCCCTATTGCGCCTATATGTTCCAGCGCGACTTACTCCTGCCCTGGCGCACCATTCGCGACAACGTCGCGCTGGGAATCGAAATCCTTGGCACACCGCGCAAAGAAGCGCGCAAGAAAGCTGTGACGCTGCTCGATCGCTTCGGCCTCGGCGGATTCGCCGACAAGCGTCCACCGCAGCTCTCGGGCGGCATGCGCCAACGCGCCGCGTTGATGCGCACCTTGCTATGCCCGCGCGAGGTGTTGCTGCTTGATGAACCGTTTGGTGCGCTCGACGCGCTCACTCGGGCCAACATGCAGGAGTGGCTGCTGGAGGTCTGGGCGCAAGATAATCGCACGGTGCTGTTCATCACCCACGATGTCGAAGAAGCGTTGTTCCTCGCCGATCGCGTGTTGGTGATGACCGCGCGCCCGGGATCGATCAAGCTCGAAGTCCCGATCGATATTGCGCGGCCACGGTCGCGTAAGGTGACGACCTCGGAGTCATTCAATAAGCTCAAAGAGCAAGTTCTCGACGCGATCCACGACGAGAGCCTCAAAGCGATGGATTCTGAATTCTAAACCAAATCCTAAGATCTAAACCCAAATCCAAGAATCTAAAACAAAGGGAGGACCAACATGTTCCGACGTATCGGATTTGTCATAGGGCTAGCCGCCGTAGCCCTGTTCGCGGTCGCGTCACAGAAAGGTGCGTGGGCCGAAACCAATCCCCACTGCAGCAAGCCGCCCGAAGTCAAGCAGATGTCCATGATGATGGACTGGCTGCCTTACTTCAGCTGGGCTCCGTTTGTCGCAGCCGAGGAGGAAGGCTTCTTCGCCGATGAGGGCATTGAGGTCAACGTGATCGAACCCCCGTCGGTGTCCGATCCAATCAAGCTGCTGGTCACCAACAAAGTCAGCTTCGCGATCAGCTACGTACCCGCGCTATTCGCCGCGCGCGACAAGGGCATCCCAGTCAAGGGCATCGCCGCTTTGCAACGCAATTTGAGTGCATCGCTCTATTGGTTGCCCGACACGGCGATCAAATCGGTCGCCGATCTCAAGGGCAAGACGATCGCGTTGACCGCCAAGCTCGATGAGCGCGCGTACGTTAAGGCCCTGCTGGCCAGCGCCGGCTTGACGATGAAGGATGTCAAAACCGTCAATCCCGGCTACGCCTCGTCGCGCCTGCTGATCGACAAAAAAGTCGATGCAACCCACGGCGTCGTGACCAACCCGGCCAGTATTGCCGGCCTTGGCGGACCGAGCTCGGTCAAATCGTTCAAGTATCGCGACCACGGCGTACCGAACTACCCGTGGCTGGTGATCTCATCGACCGATAGTTTCCTGGCAAAAAATCCAGCGGCGACTTGCCGGTTTTTGCGGGCGGCTTCGCGCGGCGCGGATGTCGCGGTTGGCCGGCGCAGCAAGACCCAAGCTCTAGCAACAACAATCAACAAGATGAACCCGAGTTACTCGACCAAAACCCTGATTCATCACGCGCGTTTGATGGCGCCCGACTTCCACGATGAGAAAGGCCGGTTTGGTACGCTGGTCATTCAAGATTGGGAAGCCGCGCGGGGTTGGATGGTCGAAAACGGCATCATTCGCAAGGGTTCGAAGGTTACAGCGAGCGATGTCGCCACCAACGCATATATGCCCGGCGACTATCCCTCGGGTCTATTGAAGAAGTAGGTCTGCTGAAAAGTAAGCGTATTAGTCGGCTAGCCGGATGGGGGCAAAAGGTAAGTCACGTCTCCGCCGGCTAGCTGCTTTTTGGCCGGCGCTGGTTCTCGGCGTCGGCGTGCTCGCGTTCTGGGAGCTCTTCGGCGTTATTTTCGGCTTGCCGGCCCATATCTTGCCGCCGATGCACGAGGTGCTGACCGCCGTCGTCGTCGATGCCCAATCGAAATACATCCCCGCCGGTCTGATCACGCTGCAGGAGATCGTTCTCGGTTTCCTATTCGGTACCGGCGGCGGCATCATCGCCGCCGCCCTCATTACATCGACCCGGCGGCTCGACGCCGCCATTATGCCAACCATGGCCGGGCTTCGCGCCGTGCCGATCCTGGTGGTCGCGCCCTTGTTCGTTATCTGGTTTGGGTTCGGGATCGAACCGAAAGTCATGGTTGCCGCCTTCGTCTGTTTTTTCCCGGTGCTTATCAGCACCGGTGTCGGCCTAAAATCGACGCCCGACGACGAGATCGCGCTGTTTAAGTCGTTGATGGCGTCGCCCTGGCAGGTCTACCTCAAGCTAAAGATTCCCAACGCACTGCCGCACATTTTCGTCGGCGTAAAGAACGCCGCGGTGTTGTCGGTGATCGGTGCGATCGTCGGAGAATGGGTCGGCGGCGGTAAGGGCATCGGCGTCATATTAATTCGCGCCAACATTGCCAACTCATCGGTCGAACTGCTGGCCGGGGTGATCTATATCGCCTCGGCAGCCGTGGTGCTCTTTCTCATCATCGAACTGATCGAGCGTGTTGCGTTGGGCTGGTACTTCGAATCGCGCGCCGCCGAGGAGAAGCCATGAAGTGGTCTCGCTTCGAGCGGCCGGTGTTGACCATCGCGGTATTGGCAATCGTGGTCGGGGCCTGGGAATTCGGTGTGTGGATCACTGAGATCCCAAACTACCTCTTGCCGTCGCCAAGCGAATCCGTGGTGGCGGCATTCACCGAAGCCGATGAGATCTTGATCCCAGCCGCGCTGCTCACGCTCGAGGAAGCGTTGTGGGGGCTGCTTGCCGCGACCATCGTCGGCGTCACGATCGGGATCGGCTCCGCCGAATCCAAAACCTTCGAACGCGCAATAATGCCCTATGTCGTAGCATCCCAAGCGGTGCCGATGTTGGCGATCGCACCGCTGCTCATTATGTGGTTTGGTTTCGGGCTGGCGCCAAAGATCATCGCCACCGCACTGATCTGCTTCTTCCCGATCGTGGTGAACACCTATGCCGGCATGCGCTCAATCGAACGCGATATCGGTAATCTGATGACCTCGCTGCAGGCGACCCGGTTGCAGGTGCTGGTCAAGGTCAAGTTTCCAGCCGCCGTCCCCTTCATCTTTGCCGGCTTCAAGAACGCGGTGGTGTTTGCCGTGATCGGCGCGCTGGTAGCCGAGTGGGTGGGTGCGACCGGTGGCCTTGGACCGGTGATTATTACCGCGCTAGGTGTGTTCGAAACCCCGCTAGTGTTCGCGGCAATCCTCTACATCGTCGCAATGTCGATCGCGCTGTTCCTGATCACCACGGTGGTCGAGCGCGGCGTCAACCTATGGCTCTACGGCCGGCCCGACTAAGACTTAGCCGCGCGATCGGTCGGCATCGAGGCTCGCACTCTATACTTCGCAAATGCGCGTTCGACCGCCGTCTTGGTTTGTGCCCGGGCGGCGCCCCGCCACGGACCGCCATGGGCGCCGATCAGTTGATCGAATTCTAGATTGAGAACCCGATCGAAGTCCGCGCGCAACGAACCCCCTTTGGGTGTTATGAATTTCAGCCATACCGGGCCGACGATCAGTGTCGCCTTGAACCCAATGAATGGCATCATAATGCGCGCCAATAACGAGATGCGGCCGCGGTTAGCCAAGTTCTACAAGGAATTGCAGGTGACCAGGATGCCGCCGGCGCGTTTCATCAGCAGAACGCATTCCGGGCGCTTGGCGTTGGCAAACTCCAAGATCTCGGCATCGGCGATCGGCAGTCCCTGCCCTTCGGCCAGCGTTTGCGTCGGCGCAGGCTCCTTGTAGTGGGTGGAATTCGCTTGGCACCAAAACTCCGCGCTGTAGCGGACGACATAATAGCGGTCGTCCAGACCATGGAAGCTGCCCAACCTGACGACGTGTTTGACCGTACCGAGGTGTTCGAGCGCTGCCTCCCCCGCTGCCGATAGACGCACCGCGTTGACGACGGTGAGCGTGTCGCCATCTCGAATCACGGTCATGTTGCGGCTTAGCCTCATCACCGGGTTGAAGCGTGCACTGCCTTGCACCAAGAAGACGCCGTCGGCGAGTTCCTCCAACTCGCCATGCGGCTGCGGTGCCGGGTAGCCTGATAGAGGCCATGGCGGCAGCCATCGTCCTAGGCCTTGGCTCGGATTGGTCCCTGATATATGGCAAGCCGAGTCACCTGGCCCTCTTCGACGGTAAAGAAATCGGCGACCGCGTGGACCTCGTCGCCGTGATGCGCGTCGACCTCGAAGGCAACGACGTTGCCGAATTGCATCAGCGGACCCGGATGCGGGTCGGCGCCACCATGTTTCTCAAGAAACTTGCCGTAAAACTCTACGATGTTCTCGCCGCCGGATAAGTGCCCGGCATTGATCGATATCAGCACCATGTCATCGGCGAAGATCGAACGCAGCAGATCGAGATCCTGCGCGCGCACCGCTTTGAAGTAAGTTTCGACCACCTCGATTGGGGTCATTGGATCAGCCATGGGTTCCTCCTCTTAGCCTGGGTTGGTCTGGTTCAGGCTGCATTAATGCCTATATTGATCAGAATGGGCTACCTCGCGCAGATGTGGCTCGTCGCCGAAAATCCCCGCCCTGCCCGTTTCGCATGCGAGCATAGGGAAGCGGCTTCCACCGGGTCAACCGCGTGGCTGGCAGCACCAACTTTCCTTGTTATCCTCACTGACCAGCGTTGCATCGCCTACTAAACCAACCGGCGAGAGGTATTTCGAGTGGATCTCCCTTTAGATAAGAAACTCACCTTCGGCATTCAGACCATCCACAGACGCTCCGAGCCCGCTGAAGGCGCATGGCTGCCGGACGAGCGCGACGGACGGACGTTCGTAGAACTGGTTGACCGGCTGGGTTTCGATTCGATCTGGTGTGGCGACCACGTCGCCTTTGCGATCCCAATTCTCGACCCCATCGTTCAGCTTGCCCAGGCGGCGACCTATAGCGATCGATTGGCGATCGGCACCTGTGTCTACCTTTTGCCATTGCGCCACCCGGGCCCCGTCGCCAAACAGATAGCCACACTCGATCTGCTCTCAGGCGGCCGCCTTATTTTTGGCATCGGAGTCGGTGGCGAGTTCCAGTCCGACTTCGACGTTTCTGGTATTCCGAACGAACAGCGCGGCGCGCGTCTCACCGAGTCGATCGAGGTATTGCGCACTCTATGGCGTGGCGAGCCCGCCTCCTATACCGGCGAGCACTTTGACTTCGAAGACATCACCATGCTGCCGGCGCCGCATCAGCCCGGCGGACCACCAATCTGGTGCGGCGGCCGCCAGGATGTGGCACTCAAACGGGCTGGTCGGCTGGCCGATGGGTATATCTCTTACGTCATTACGCCGGACCGGTTTCAGCGCTCGCTAGAAACGATCGCCCCGGCCTATGCCGACGCACACCGCGACGAAACCTCCTTCGGAACCGGACACCTGCTGTTCGCCCGGCTCGATAAAGACTACGAAACGGCACTCGATGTCGCGGCCCACCATTTGAGCGTTCGCTACGCCATGGATTTCCGTGACGCGGCCAAGAAATATTGTGCGCTCGGCTCACCAGCCGACGTGGCCGCCGATATCGTCAAGTTTTACGAAGCGGGCTGCCGCACGATCGTGTTCGACCTGATCGGACCCTATGAGGAGCGCATCGAACACACCGAGGCGATCGCAAGCGACGTTCTGCCGCTTCTGGCGAGCTATCGTCACTAATTAGGCAACCCATGAAAAAGGCCGGGGCACCGATGGGCCCCGGCCTCAATCTGCGACTACGTTTTTACTCTAGAAGTCCTTAATGAAGAACAGCACGCTGGCGAGGGCAAGCAGCCACACCGCCGGGTGTACGTCACCAATTCTGCCCGTGAAGACTTTCACCACGACGTAGGCGGTAAAACCGATCGCGATGCCATTGGCGATACTAAATGTGAACGGCATGACGACCGCGGCCAGGACGGCTGGGCCGTATTCGGTCATGTCCTCCCACTCGAGGTCTTTGAGGTTCTTGGCGAAGAACGTGGCAACGAATACCAACGCCGGCGCCGTTGCCCATCCGGGGATCGTCTTGGCAAGCGGTGCTAGGAACAGACACAGCAGGAAAAGCACCGCCGTTGTCACCGCGGTTAATCCGGTGCGGCCCCCTTCCTTGATGCCGGCACCGCTTTCGATGTAGCTCGTCGTGTTGCTGGTGCCGGCCAGGCTGCCGACGACCGTGGCTGTCGAATCAGAAAACACCGCGCGGCCGATGCCTTCAACTTTGCCGTCCGCATCCACCCGGCCAGCCATATTGGCAACCGAGGTCAGCGTACCCGCAGTATCGAAGAAATCGACGAACAGGAACGTCAACACGACAATGATCAATCCGAGCTCAAACACGCCCGCGATATTGAGCTTGAACAATGTCGGCGCAATGCTTGGTGGCAGCCATGCGCCACCGCCCCAGGTAGCGTCGCCGGTGATCAAGCCGATAATTGTGATGCTCAGAATACCGATCACGATCGCGCCTGGAACCTTGCGCACATCAAGCACCATCATCACGACGAAGCCGAGGCACGCCAGCGCAGCGGTGGAACTTGTCAGATCGCCAAGCTGAACCAATGTTGCCGGGCTATCGATGATGATACCGGCATTGCGCAAACCGATGATCGCCAGGAAAAACCCAATCCCAGCGCCGACCCCAAGGCGCAGGCTCTTGGGCACCCCTTCAATGACCCACTGACGGAACTTGGTGGCGCTCAATATGACGAACAAAATTCCCGAGCAAAAGACTGCACCGAGCGCGATCTGCCAGGAATGGCCCATGCCAAGCACCACCCCGTAGGTGAAAAATGCGTTGAGGCCCATGCCAGGTGCCTGCGCCACCGGCCAATTCGCCCACAAGCCCATGATCGCGGTGCCGACGACAGCGGCCAAAATTGTGGCCGTGAAAACCGCCCCGAAATCCATGCCGGCGTCTTTGAGAATCAAAGGGTTAACCACGATGATATAGGCCATCGTGAGGAATGTCGCGATGCCGGCGATGATCTCCCGCCGGACGGTGGTTCCATGCTCTTCAAGCTTGAATTGTCGATTAAGAAAATCCACTGAACTTCTCCCCCAGGGATTGGAGTGCTGAACGACGCAGGACGAACGCTTGCGATCGCGCGGTTGGATCAGAATGGAGATGGAATATTTTGGCGACGCTTAATGAGCGCCGGGGTGGAGCGCACGAAAACAAGCGAATTCCAATGTCGTTGGTCAAAAGACATCGGGCCGAACGAGCCCGCCGTAGTTACGTTAGAACGTTATCGTAGCCAATAAAGACCGTTTTGCGAACTATATATTGAAGCTCGATCAAAGAATCTCACCACATCTATACAAGCTGCTCTGGCGGCACGGGAGTTAGGAAAGACCCTCGTTAAGGAGCCGGGTGAGGTTTTCGGGCGTCATTTCGGCGAGCCCGAGGTTCTCCAGTGTGCGTCCCTGTTGGCGCAGATCGCCACCGACAATAGCTGACGCCATCGCCAGCAAGCCCGACGCGATCGGGCACTTAACACCGGCCCAATCTGCGACTGACACCAGAAATGCGAGGCCGAAAAAGACATCCTCGGTCATGTAACGGTGGGCCTGGAGGTCTATATTTTCACGCCAATCGCCGCTATCGGTGAGCTTGGCGTGCGCCCTGCGGCCATACATCCATTCGTCGCCATCCTCGGCATAGTGATCGGCGAGCGGAAAATGAGGTAGCCGATATCCGAGTGCTTCGCGCAGCGCGATGCGCTCACCGTCAAGCGCGGTGGTCACCCGGCGAATGCTGGGCTGGGTTCCTTCATTGTGGATATCCCAACGATCGAAATGCTCGAGCGGACCGGCATTCATCAGGATCAGCGGCGTGTGAATGATCGGCCCTGCGTTCATGAGCGCGCCGCTCAGCGCATCGTCGATGCGCTCGACCGACGGGTAGGCCGACGCAATGATCGGCAGAGCACGATCGGTGAGGTCAGCCGGAAACACGCCCGTCGGCAGCCGCGTCGCGCGAACTGAAATCGCAATCTCGGCCGCACTGTGCTTGCGCGCGAGATAGGGAAGCGTCCCGGTTTCCGAAAAAGCGAGGTCGTCGATTTGGGCGATCGCCCGAATGTCCTGCGCCATCGTGAAACTGCCGAAGCTGCCGGGGGGTAGGAAAAAAACCTGGCCGGCCCGCAGGTAAGGCGCGACGGCTTGGGCAATGTCGGTTTGCGCAAAGGCGGGGCCGGGCACCACGATCAGATCAGCGCCAGCGACGACCGCACCGATATCGTCGCTCGCCAATGACAGCCCAATAGTCCGGCTGCCGGCGGCATCGGTCAGCGTAATCTGTTGGCTGTCGCGAACCGGTGCGAACGCCGCCGTGTCACGACGCCACAGCCGCACGTCGTGTCCTTGCTCAGCGAGATCGGCGGCCGCGGCATAAGCGCCGTGACCACCCCCCAAGACAGCGACTTCGCTCATGTCACGGCCGACGTTTCACCCGCCAGCCGAACCCGCCGCCGGGTCATTTTTTCAGCCAGCCGCGGCGCGGTGCCCGGCCGGCTCCAGGGGCAAACGGCAAGGCAGATGCCGCAGGCAAAGGTCTCATTGAAATACGGGACGCACTTGTCGAAGTCGACGTACCACTTTTTCTCGCCACGTACCCATTGCTTGTCGTCGTGGATCGCGTCGGGCAGGCAAGCATTGCGGCAAACCTGGCAATTCGTACAGAAATCATCGGCGCCAAAAATTTCGGATTGGTTAGGAATTAGTGGCAGATCGGTCCGAACACGGGAGAGGCGGATGATCGAACCATGCTCCTTGTTGATGAGGGAGCCGTGTTTGCCGAGCTCTCCCAAGCCGGCGCTAACCGCCGCCGGGATCAACAGCATCTCGCCCGATGCCGGCCCACCCTGTTTTTCCGCGTTCCACCCTTGACCGCGAATACAATTGGCGAGTTTTCCGGCGGCACGATCGACCTGATTGTAGATTTCGCCGACTTCAAGAGCAGAGATCGAATTCTCAGCCGTCGGCGGCACCTGCGAAAACCGCTGCCAATCCATGACCACGCCGATGACAACCACCCACGGCAGATCGGCCCGCTCGGACTCCTGGTAGAGCCAATTGGGATCCACGCGCGCGACACCGACTAGGTCGGCTTCGTCGGCGAGGGCGAAGGACTTGACCCGGTTGGTCCAACTCTCGGCTGTATCTTCGGTCCGCTCGGCGGCCACCTGATCGAGTTTGCGCGGGGCGCGATTGGGCCAATCGGTAAACGCCGCCGTAACGTCGGGCGCATACTTGGATTGGTTGGATTGGAAGTAATCGACCAGGGGACCGAACGGGATCGACGAGGTGTCGTTACGGTTGGGCCAATACACGATTGTGGGGCGACGAACGTCGCGTTCGCCCAAGCCGTTAATGTCATTGCCGGAAACATCCGGCCACAACGCGCGTTGCGCGTCGGGAACCTCCCACTCGCGGTCGCCTCGGTCTACCACCGCCTCAACTCCATGCTTTCGACAGGCGCAGCGTTGCATTGTAGGGGATCGATGGGGTTCATCCAGGGCATTCCGCAGCGGCAGAATTTCTCAACTGCCTTCATCGTGATGCATTTCACTTGGTGATCGGCCGCCTACACTACAGTCACCGCATTAAGCGGCCTGGCGAGCCCATAAGTCCCACAACACCTTCACAGGAGTACCCCCATGGAAAAAGAAATCATTCGTGGCGACAACCACATCACTCGGATTGTCGACCAGCTCCATGCCCCCATCTCAGCCGTAATCAAGGCCGGCGATTTCGTGTTCGTCTCCGGTACCCCGCCGATCAATGAGGATGGTGATTTCGTCGCCGGGGATATCCGTGTCCAAACCGCGTTGGTTCTCGACAACATCAAACTGTTGCTGGAATCGGCCGGTTCGTCGCTCGACAAAGTGGTCAAGTGCACCTTGTTCTGCACCAACGCCCCGTATTGGGGTTCGATTAACGAGGTCTATGCGACCTACTTCCCCAACAATCCGCCGACCCGCACCTTCTGCACCGTTGGATCGTGGCCACAGGAATTCGACGTCGAAGCCGAGGTCATTGCCCTTGTCTAGATAAGCGGCCAACCCGCGCGCGGAGGCGGTCAGCGGTTGCAGATATCACCCTGACAATCGATCGCCTCCGGCGCGCGGCCGATGGCATGCATCAGCGCCAGCGTCACGGCGATCCCGACGACCACGCCGACGACGAGCGCGCCGAACAATGCCCACTGGGTCGGGTCGGTCGAGG
>Ga0302135_10001143_pt1 | contig 15863 bp, 19 predicted proteins | sample CBN3_surface_MG_FD_203119 | JGI IMG/M metagenome (GOLD analysis project Ga0302135, IMG submission 203119) | Marine microbial communities from Western Arctic Ocean, Canada - CBN3_32.1 | ecosystem: Environmental > Aquatic > Marine > Oceanic | place: Canada: Western Arctic Ocean | collected...
CTGACGCGTCTCAGTGAACGGAGTGGGTTTCCTACCGTCACAAGCATCCGCCGTACCTGTCGCTTACGGCCCTCACGCAGGGTGATGCTGTACCAGTGACCCTTGGTGCCATAGACCTTAATCACTTTCGCGGGTACTGTGACCTGCTCGTCAATAATCACGCCCTTTTGCAAAGAGGCAATTTGGGCTGCGGTTAATTCGTCATCGACGAGGAAGTGGTACTCCTTCTCGAACTCGTAGCGAGGGTGGGTGAGGTGGTAGGCAAGGTCGCCGTCGTTGGTCATGAGAATTAGCCCTGTGGAGTCTTTGTCGAGCCGACCCACAGGGAACAGTCGTAGGTGGCTGTAGGCTTTGGGGACAAGGTCAGACACGGTCGGTTGCCCACGACTGTCGGATACAGCAGACACCACACCCAGGGGCTTGTTTATCTTCAGGTAGACATGGGTTTCAACGGCCTCAACCCGCTGGCCGTCCACCATGACCACATCTTTTTGTTCGTATATTTCCAGCGTAGTGCCTGTGGCGGGAATACCGTTCACGGTCACTTTGCCTTGGGCTATGAGCTGAAAACAGACTCTCCGTGATCCGTGGCCTGCGCCTGTTAGAAACTTGATAAGTGATGGCATAGCTTCCTACTACATTGTTGTGTGCAACTACCGATAACAGTGGCCTTTGGGTTGGTATTTTCAGTCGTCAGTCGTTCTGGGTGTGGGTAACCCCACCCTAGATTCTTCGTCACTTGCGTTGCCACTCCTCAGCATGACAGGTGCTACTTCCCGCTGATAACTGTCAGGTCATATGGGTGCAGGGATTACCCTGCCTGATCGGGAGAAACCCAGGCATCGTACCCGCCGAAGCCGTTCGCCTCGTTCCATTTTAGCGCGTCAACCGACTCCCCAGTCGTGCCGGACGCATCCTGCTGGGCAAGGAACAACGCCCCGGGAATAGTGTGGTCTGGCCGAACAGGGAGCTGGCGACGCACACGACCAAGCTCTTGCTGCAATCGAGTCTGCTCATCGTAGCCGGTGCTGCGAGTGCCGCCGGGCATCAGGGAGTTCACCGCGATGTTGTGCTCCTTGAGCTCTCCCGATAGCGATTGAGTCATGTTGTTCAAGGCGGCTTTGACTGCCCCGTAAGGCTGGTTTCCCGGCCTGCCCTGTACGCCTGAGCTTGAGAAGATGTTAATGATGCTTCCCTGCTTGGCTTTCAGCATGGGCTGAACGAATCGACGTATCACCTTGATGGTTCCAAAGAGGCTGACCTCAAAGGTGCGCAGCCACTGGTCGTTGTTGGTGTCCAAGATGGTTATCACCGTGGAGGGATCCACGTCCCGCATACGGATAGAGGCGTTGTTGATGAGGACGTCCACCGTGCCAAACCTATCGATTACGGTTTTATAGGCTTCATCGATATCGGCATCGCTGGAGATGTCACCGCTGAGTGTTATCACTTCCTCGTAGGAGCTCAACTCCTGGGAGAATTCTTCAGCGCCCTTCCATGAGAGGTCTAGCGCAACAACCTTGCATCTCTCTTTGAGAAAAGCACGCACGTACTCCTCTCCCATCCCGCGGGCGGCTCCTGTGATGACAACAACCTTGCCTGTGAACGCCATAGCATCCTCCTGATACAGCCTGTACGGGCTAGTGTAACGCTGCGCTGCACTAGAGGCTAGAGAAGCCGTAGTTGGTGAATATTTAATAAATTGACAATTTGGCAAATATTTGAAGAAATCCGAGACAATTCGGAATGGAAAGTTGCAAGCGTTCACCGTTGCGCATCAGAAGGAGGTGGGAGAGGGCCAACCGCCGTTGGAAGGGTTCTTGAATCTGTTAGGGGATTCCTTCACCAACATTTTGACTCAGCTAGGTCTTCCGCAGTCCATGTATGGGGTCTTCCGATCTGAGTCCATAAAACACTCTGGTGGTATCATGCTGCACCCCGGGGTGATGGAAATGTGCTTGCAGCTTCAAAAGATGTTCATCACAATGGGGGTACAAACCGGTAAAGATGGCGAGCACGTTTCAGCGTTGTTGCATCGGTTGAGCGTTGGGAGGCTTTTTGAGGTCGTCGTTACCGGATCAGATAACATCATTCCCAAGTCGTCTCCTGATGGGCTGAACTGGATATGCGGACAACTGAGAGCTTCTCCCTCCTCCACCTTCTATCTGGGAGATAGTCCGTACGATATGAAGGCCGCAGTTGCGGTAGGCGTCAGGGCCATAGGGTGCAGTTGGGGAATAGCGCCACCTGACGAGCTCATGGGGAGCGGTGCGGAGTATATCGTCGAAAGTCCTCAGGAGTTCGTTGAATTGGTGAGGACAGACCAATGCTGCTAGCAGAAGGAATGTTGATGGAACACACTAATCAGATGCCGATAGAGACCGTGGGGCACCGGCTTGCCGCCTCAGTCAGCCTGCCGGGCTCAAAGAGCATATCTAACAGGGTACTGTTGCTGGCCGCGCTGTCAGAAGGCGTTTCCACCCTGACGAACATCCAGGTTAGCGACGATACGCTGGTGTTTGTCCAGGCACTCAAAGACCTGGGTTTCAATATCCAACAGATAGATGGCGCAAGCTGCGTGGTCACCGGCTCAGACGGACGGATTCCCAACGATTCCGCTTCCGTGTGGTGTGGAAGCGCGGGGACAGCAGCTAGATTCTTGCTAACCGCTGTCGGCATAGGGGTGGGCACGTACCGCTTTGACGCAACGGAGCAGATGAAGCGCAGGCCTATGCACACCCTTATTGAGGCACTGATGTCCCAAGGTGTTCAGATTACGTCTGAGACAGGAACGTTCCCTCTGAAAATAATTACAAAAGGGATGGCTGGAGGGCACATCCAACTGGACGCCAGTGAGAGCAGCCAGTTCACCTCTGCAATGTTGATGGCGGCGCCCCTGGCCCTGTCACCATTGGAAGTGCAAGCAGACGTCAGGGTGAGTAGACCATACATAGAAATGACGACCACGCTGATGGCGCAGTACGGCGTGCAGGTGGCGAAACCGCAGGACGACCTCTTTGTGGTGCCTAACTCCGGGGGATACAAGGCCCGGGACTACGCCGTGGAGCCGGACGCTTCTACTGCTTCTTACTTTGCTGCGGCTGCGGCAGTCGCGGGTGGCCACGTCACCATAGAGAACCTACCGCTGGAAGCATCTCTGCAAGGAGATACCCAGTTCCTACGTGTTCTGGAGAGTATGGGGTGCACGTTGAGTCAACATGGCTCCAGCACCACGGTTACAGGGCCTGGGCCAGGTGGATTGAAGGGCATAACCGTGGACATGGTCGATATCTCGGACACCATGATGACGCTGGCATGTGTTGCCCCTTACGCCGATTCCCTTACCAAGATTACAAACATTGCACACGTACGTGGCAAGGAGTCAGACCGCGTCCATAGCGTAGCGGCGGGTCTTGGGCAGATGGGAATACGGGTTGAGGAGACAGAAAGCTCCGTAACCATCTTCCCCGGCACTCCTGTAGGCGCGACGATTGACGCCTTTGGCGACCACCGTATCGCGATGGCCTTCTCCATCATGGGGTTGGTGACTCCCGGTGTCGTGATTGATGACTACAACTGCGTTGCAAAGACCTGCCCGGAGTTCTTCACCCTTCTTGAGGCTATGACTTCCCAAACCCAAGAGAGGACTGGCAGGTAAGTTGATGGATAGCGTCAACATCGCTGTAATCGGTTGCGGCTGGGTGTGCGAGAAGGTTCACCTGCCTGCTTTGGCCCTGGACCCAAGAGTCCACATTGCAGGGGTGTATGCCAGCGTTGATGTGCGGACTGCAGAGCTTGCTGAACGATTTAGCGTCCCCAGGTTCAATGACTTGGATGCTCTTTTGAAGTCTGACGCGAACGCTGTGCTCATTACGACACCGCCGACGTCACATTACAATGTAATCAAGAGTTGTTTGCTTGCTGGCAAGAACGTTGTCTGCGAAAAACCCCTCGCCCTGGCGCATGCCGATGTCATTGACGTTGTGAAGCTCGCCGATGATTTAAACCTAACCATCCAGTGCTGCATGTCCAACAGACACCGCCCAGACGTTGCTTTGATGAAGGACTTGGTGGGGCGTGGAGCTATCGACAGGCCGCAGTCGTTGCGCGCTACATGGTTCAAAGGCCAGGGCATTCCACGCACTTCCAGAGGGCTGGAGTGCGGAGTCATCTGGCACCTGCGCGTGCATGGTGATGCACTACGTGGAAGGCCATGAGGCGAAAACCGTCGGTGATGCTGCATTGGTAGGCCGTGAGCTAGAAAAATTACACACATTACCGTTGCCGGACTTCGCCACCAAGAAGAGTGACATGGGACTCTCAGTGACGTCACTAAAGAGTCGCCCCAGGTGAGATGAATCCGCTGTTAGCGCTCAACCCCTGGGAGCTGGCCGATCAGCTAGCTTCTGGGAATTGAGCTACAGGGCTGACCCACGGTGACTTCATGCCGGACAACATACTGGTTGACCACTCTGGCGCCACCCTTCTGGATTTTGGAAACATGGGGCGCGACTGCCTTGGGGCTGACGTGGCACGATACTGCCTGGGGTTCTGCCTCACTCACCAGATTATAAACGCAACATTACTGTATGAATCGTTTTTGGAAGGATACGCCACCATAAAGCCGTTAGACGGTCCATTCGCGAGGAACCTTCCTAAGCTGATTTATCTAGCCGGATTCCGCATTGCGCTCTGGTGGTATTCGCACAAGGAAACTGGCTTGTCATGGCGAGACTCGCTGCGAGTTGGCGCTGCATGGCTTACCGGGGACATCCACGTGCGGGGGAGTTAGTCATGATTGTAGAGATATGCTGAATAGACGGCAGCGGCAAGAGCACCTTAATAGACAACCCGCACGGCCGTATCCACGCGGAATCTCCGTGTTGGGCTTATGAGCGCGTGTTTCGCTTCCGTACCAAGCGATTCATGGACTGGATAGCGCAGTCAGAGGGGGGAAGCTACAGCGAAGTCGCTGCTCCCCAGCGATACAGTGCAACTGGTTCAGGCGTTTGACCTTGTGGAAGAAGCCGTACGGGAGTTCCACTACGACACCGTAGATTCCCGGCAGGTCTACTTTGTGACCAACTATCGGGCTAGCGGGCTTGCTGAGGCATACGTTGCAGCCTCAGCGCTCCTAGAACCTATGACCAGGGTCTATGCGTTGGCTCCGGTGCCAGCACTCTTACTGTATTTGAAACTGCCGCCAGAAGATGCCCTGGTTCGTATACAAACCCGACCCCAGGGCGACCAGCTTTTGCGTGCGGCCTCGCCGCTGGATGCGCTTACCAGCTTGAGTGGAACCTTTGATTGCGTTATTGAAAGCACGACATATCCCCATGTGACTCTTGACGCCACGATGCCTGAGGCGGACTTAGCTGAACGCGCTTTTGATGCGATACAGCAGGTCAATACACATTTGGTCGCAGCTTTCTAGCCAGCCGTTACTTTGTCAGGGGCATGACGTGGGTGGCGAAGCGCTCCATGCCTTCTAGCGTCTCTTCCAACGTTGGTTTTTCAAACCCCAAGACCAGGTCTTTAAGTCCCAACACTTCAAAGGCCTTGATGTCCTCCGCTACCTGCTCAGGGACGCCTGTGAAGCTGCGACGAGTACCATCAGGTAGAATCGTCGCCTCGCGGTCATTGTTCCACGTCGCGTTGTACGCTACGCCTATTTCAGACGGGTCTCTGCCAGCTTCTTCCGCATAGCCCCGAATGCGCTCAATTGAATTCGCCATCTGCGCCAAAGTGCCCACAGGGTAGGTGGGATTGCTGCCGATGGGGTACCAGGCATCGCCAAGTCGGGCAGCTCTGCGAAGGGCAACGGGACTTTCTCCACCTATCCAGATTGGTGGGTGGGGCTTCTGCACGGGCTTTGGTTCAAAGTGGATATTGGAGAAGCTGCTGAACTCCCCTTCAAAGGTGGGGGTGTCACTGGTCCAGAGTTCCTTGAAAGCAAGGATGTACTCACTGGTGACAGTGCCTCGACGGTCAAAGTCAGGGGCATTAATAGCCTCAAACTCCTCTCGGAGCCAGCCTGCACCGCACCCGACAACCACGCGACCCTTGGAGAGCACGTCTATGGTGGCAAGAACCTTGGCCGTCAGCACCGCAGGCCGATGGGGCACGACCATCACGGATGTAAGCAGTCGAATCTTGGATGTGATCCCTGCCAGGTAGGCAAGGATGGTCAGGAGTTCCATTGTCTCTGCGCCACCGCCAAACGTGCCAGACTCGCTGTACGGGTAGGGGGAGTTGGCGACTTTAGGCATCACCACGTGGTCGCTGACGGAAACGATGTTATAGCCCATCGCTTCGCCCTTCTGTACAAGGGTTGCCAACGCATCAGGGGTTGCCAGCGGGCCACGTGAAGGCGCACGAAATCCAAAGTTCATAATGGTGTCTCCTTGCTAAATTGGGCAGGCCCATTATAGATCGAACGAGTCAAAAAAGAAGGATGGGCGTTAGAGTCCATCCTTCTTGCCATTGCTAATTGGTTGCCTAGGCCGTTGTTTTTGCCTTTGCTGCTCGGTCACGTCGAATCTGCGCGTAGTCCTCTCGACGCCACCGATAGGGAAGGTGCACCACGGTACCGGGTTCTGTGGCCGTCTCCAGTATCTGCAAGGCATCCTCCAGGATTACCCGACTCTGGTCAGGGTTGCTGGGCTCTCCCATTGGGCGACCGAAGGGGAACCGGACGCGGGCAACCCGTGGGGGTTCCAACACGTCTGCCATGCCGCTGTTCATCATTACAAGCACCGTAGCAATCCCCTCAGCTTCCAGGGCGCGGGCTATCAGTCCACCGGACCGATTGCAGATAGGTCAGGTGGCGGTAAGCACCACGGCGTCTACACCATCGGCCTTTAGAAGCCGAGCTACTTCTGGGGCAGTCTCGTTCGCCAGGAGTTCCGGGTTCATGATGAAACCCATAAAGGAATAGTAGGTGTCTGACAGACTGCCGATGACCCCGTCCTTGACCAGTTCCTCCGCGCGGTCAATGGGGAAGACGCAATTGCGGTCTTCCTTTGGCCCGGAGAGGTCATAGTGGAGGTGAGCGACCTCAAGTTTGTCAGCCGGGGTGTTCCGGGGGATGGCTCGGAAGGAATAATCGCCTTTGTTTTCCGGCCCGTCGGTCTCATAGGGTTCCTGGCCTGCCACGTAGAACCCGCCGGTTGTCACCAAAGCCACCTTCGCCTGGCTGATGGGGATGCTTAGCGGTTCCCACGGTGTCGCACCAAGCTCAAAGGGAGCCCGTGCACGCTCTGCTGCCGCTGCCATGCCCTGCTCTTCCCATGACTCCAGGAAATCGAAAAGGGCCTCTGCGTTCTTGGCTTCTCTGGCCTCTACCGATTTGGCGAAGAGACCCTTCAGGAACTCAACTTGCTTTTCCTCGCCCATCAACTGGCCTATGTAGCGGACTCGGTTGAACGCTGCATCTCTGGGGATGGCCAGTAATTCCTTGAGTAGCTCTTCAGACTCCATGTGCCCCCCTTTGGTTGTTGCTTTAATGATTTGTATCAATTGGGATGCTGCGTTGGCTGATTTGATGCGCCTGGCATAGTTTGGGCGTCTAAGCCCAGTTCGCTAATGGGCTTCATGCTAGTCGGTGCGTTCAAGCGATGCAACAAGCATCTACCAAAAGAAAAATTCACCCCTCGTTCATCCGCATGGGCGATATTCGCACTTCCCATCAAGCTGTCACTATGGCATTACTCGGAACAGTGAGCATAGTTCTTAGCCAGGGGATGAGTTGTATGCGGAGTTGGATACACGTGTACTAACTGCGGAGCTGATCATTCCGCCTCCGCTGGAACCCGCAATGGTTCTGATGCTGCGCCAGTGGCTGATGGAAACCGCGGAGGGCAATGTAGAGAAGGTGATTCCTTCTATGACTCGTGATACGGTGATTGTTGTGCAGCTGGATCAGGCAATTCCTCTCTGGCGGATGATGCGGGAACTCCCCTTTGTTGTGGATATGACCGCTGACCCATACGCTGAGAACGCAGAGGAACAGACAAAGCGTGACCGGTCTCATCGCAGGTTCGAAGTTACCCTCAAGTCATCCTGACCTAACTCCCTAGCCTCGTCCTATATGATGGATGAAGAGTCGGCATACACGCCACAAGGGTGAGCCCATGAAATTAATGATGTTCTACTCCATTGGTAGCACCGTCATTGGGATAGTGATGGGGGTGATGGGCTTTAAAATGGAGGTCGTGATTGTTGCATCAATGATTGCGGCACCTGGTTTCCACCTCCTGTGGATTATCGCCCGGATGAAGGGTATTGTTCCGTAGCGTTTCCCCCTCATAACCACTTCTGCACCAATCCCTCTTCATTAGCGTTATAGACGCCCATCGCTTGCTTTGCTACCCTACTGTGCCTATAGCGGTTCCACTACTTTATTTATGGAGGCACATTTATGACTCAAGCACAACCACTTAATTTCCAGCAACTTCTTGACGAGCATGCTCCAGAGCTATCGGCCGTTATTGGCAACGCCCGGAGTTCCATCATGGACGAGGGCGCGCTTTCCACCAAGGTGAAGACACTGATGATGTTGATCTGCGATTCACTGTTGAACCATGAGAGTGGCGTGACCAATTTGGCCAACCGAGCCCGTGCCCTGGGCGCATCCGAGGCAGAGATTACCGAGGCTGTGGGTGTGGCGTACTTGATGGGCGGACTGCCGGCAGCGGTTGCAGGCTCCAACGCCTATCGCAACATCCAGAAGGGCTAAGCCCTTCACCCAAGCTCCCTGACGGATTGAGAAAGGCCCTGCACCTTTAGTTTGAGGTGTGGGGCCTTTGCCGTTTGAATGGGTGACTGTCCCATGGCTTGATTGACACCCTGCGTACAGGAAACTAGCATAGCGCAATTCCAACCGAGGTAGGGGCACAACCCCCCACACCCCTTGCCAAGGGGAATTTCCCTTGTGTACACCCCCGAGAAACGGTGGGGTGAGTCTAAAAATCTACAACGATGAGGTGTGTTATGGCTGAGGTCTATGGTGAGAACGGATTTTTCTATGAGTATGTGGACGGCTGGGGAACGCTGCCGGACGGTATGACCTACGTGGAGTGCCCCGGCGTGGCTGTGGACTCCAAGGACAACGTGTACATCCTGACAAGGGGTGAGCACCCGGTCATTGTGTTCGATAAGGAAGGCAACTTCCTGCGCACCTTCGGCGAGGGCCACTTCAGCAACAGGACGCACGGTCTGTACTGCGCCTTTGACGACACGCTGCTCATCGCCGACGACGGTATCCATACCATCCAGAAGTTCTCGTCCAACGGCGAACTGCTGATGGAAATCGGCGAGCGCGACCATCCGTCACCGCGTTGGGGCGGCGAACCGTTCAATCGACCGACATCGGCGGCCATCATGCCCAGCAACGGCGATATCTACATCTCCGATGGCTACGGCAACGCCCGTATCCACGTCTACACCGGAGACGGCAAGTACAAGTTCTCCTGGGGTAGCTCCGGCATTGATGCAGGCCAGTTCATCCGACCGCATAACATCGCTATCGACGAGAATGACAACGTGTACGTGGTAGACCGGGAGCCGCATCGCGTGCAGGTGTTTGACGCCAAGGGCAACTTCAAGACCATGTGGAACAACATCCACCGCCCGGATTCCATGATGCTGTGGCAGGATCACATCTACATTGGTGAGTTGAACGGCATTGCTGGCGTGGACGATGCGCCGGGACTGGGCCACCGTGTGGGCATCTATGACCTTGATGGCAATCTGGTGTGTCGCTTCGGAAGCCCAGAGGAAGGCAGCGGCCCAGGTCAGTTCATTGCGCCCCACGGCATCACTGTGGACTCAGAGGGCAGTGTGTACGTGGCGGAGGTCTCCTACACCATTCGTGGTTCACACATGACCCCGCCACAGGAGCTTCGGAGTATTTCTAAGTACACTCGCAAATGGTAGGTAGGGTTTACCCCTGCACCCTTCTGTCACGAGTTGATTTGACCCGGAGGGGCAGCAGAGGGCAAAGGTAATAGAGTGAATGAGAAGAAGGGCTGACAATGTGCCAGCCCTTCTTTGTTTGGTGTAACTCAGTATGCGATGAACGCGACTACCTTGGCGATTCCCTGGCGTAAGCTTGGATACGGGGAGTCGCCTTGGACCCAAGCTTACGATAGTATAAGTCGGTTTACAGTCGTACTTCCTAAAGTAATTAAAGAATAGATATCGGATATTGCAATTAACACCTTTCACATCCGTGCTGCGACTTTTGATGATGCTCCGCTGATTTTGTCGTTCATCAAAGGCTTGGCAGCCTTTGAGCGCTTGAGCGATGAGGTCACCGCAACGGAAGCGGGTTTACGGGAGTCGCTGTTTGGTGCGAACCCCGCCGCTGAAGTGGCGATTGGCTTTGCTGGTGATGAACCTGCCGGGTTCGCCGTTTTCTTCCACAACTACTCAACGTTCCTGGGGCAGCGCGGCATGTACCTTGAGGACGTATACGTTGTGCCGGAACACCGCAGCAACGGGCTTGGCAAGCTGCTGTTGTCGCACGTGGCGGGCATCGCTGTGGATCGCGGGTGCGGTCGATTCGAGTGGTCGGTGCTGGATTGGAACGAGAGCGCCGCCCGGTTCTACAAGGAGTTGGGTGCAGAGGTGATGGGGGATTGGCGCACCTTCCGTATAGACGGCGATGCGCTGGGGAAGCTGGCGAACAGCGCTATACCTGAACAATAGGGCAGGTCACGTAGGCGACATGGTTTCTTGCGCGCCCTGCTAGATGATACCGTTCCCATTGCGTAATCGCAGATAGTCCATGAACTTCGTTTCCAGCTTACAGTTCGTCAGGAACGCGCCACGTCTGGCTGTGGTAATGGTGGTGCTGGCACGTTGCTCCACTCCTCGCTGAATCATGCAGTAATGAACCGCTTCCACAACCGCGATGACGCCAAGGGGGTTCAAGCTCTCGTCTATGGCGCGGGCAATCTGCTGGGTCATCCGCTCCTGCACCTGCAAACGGCGGGCAAAGACGTCCACCACGCGGGAAAGCTTGGATAGCCCTGTGATGATTCGACTGTCCGGGTTGGGGATGTAGGCCAGATGCACAACACCTCTGAACGGCGCGATGTGATGTTCACAGGTTGACGTGAACTGAATATTACTCTGGATGACCATGTCGTCGGAGCCCAGGGGAAAATCGTCCCCATCAAGCTGGAAAATGACCTTCAAGTGCTCCTGGGGATCGACTAGGGAACCCTGGGTGTAGGTGAGCAGGGCATCTGCCCATCGTTCCGGCGTGCGATGCAGGCCTTCACGCTCCGGGTCTTCGCCAAGCAACTCCAGAACCTGCCGGAGTAGCGGCTTTAGTTTATCCAGTCGTTCAGAACGTTCCATTAATGCCCCCCCGCCTTTTGCACTCTACTACTTGGCAAGCTACCCCTGGGCATACCTTGTGCGGTCTTTCACCTCAGCCTCGGCGAAGGCTTCCTGCCGCTCTCTACACTTGTTGCAGTCTCCGCAGTGCACACCGTCAACCGGCGCCATGCACGTTAGGCTTAACTCCAGTGGCAAGTGGCTGTGGGTCTTAATCAACTCGGGCTTACTCATGCCACGATATGGCGCTTCCACCGTAATCCGATGAGAGAGACCCTGGCTGAGGGAGGCTGCATAGCTCTCAAAGAAGGTGGGAGCAGCGTCCGGAAAGGGATTGCCTCCTAACGAACCAATGGCAATGCGATGGATATTGTGCGTACTGCACCACACCGCTGAGAGTCCAATGAGTAGCACATTTCGTCCAGGTATGTGAACCGCAGTGTCCGGGGTGTCAAAGCCTGGTACGCCCTCGCCGGAAATACTCCAGTGCTCTCCGTAGACGTCTTTGACCGGCAGCGTAAGCATGATTACCGGGCCAACGTTCTGGTTTCCCAGAGCATTAATAAACGAAGTAAGGGCGGCTAATTCAGCATCTTCCCAGGCCAAGCCCTTACGGACATAGAGCGGGGACACTTTGGCGTCTTCTGCCAAATCAGCTACTAAGACGCAACTATCCATTCCTCCACTAGCCAGAACTGCTACAGCATCCAATCCTTAAGCCTCCCTGTACGTGGCATAGCTGGTTGGTGATTCCCAGAGCCGTATTTCCGCCATGTTCAGCCCCTGACTGCGGGCTTGTAAGTAAATATGTTTTGCTATGTTCTCCGCCGTGGGGTTATCGTCCAAAAGGTAGATGGGCTCCCCCAGGTCTTTGAGCAGCGGCGCTACCGGGTCATCGTGACGCAGTAACATCTTGTGATCCAAATTTTCGTCCACCCAGCTCTTCACAATGTCTCGTACCGCAGTAAAGTCCATGACCATCCCAAGGCTGTCCAGGGAATCCGCCTCAATGTCCACCTCTATCAGGCCATTGTGCCCGTGGAGGTGTTTGCACTTTCCATCGTACTCTAAGAGCCGGTGGCCGTAGCAGAAATCAATGGATTTGGTAATCTTGTGACGCGCCATGAACCGCTCCTGCTTTCTGAGTTAATCTCCGATGCCGGGGCCGGCCAGGTGCCTGCCTGCGTCTACTCTCAGCGTCTCTCCGGTCATGGTCTCACCGCGCAGCATGGTGACAACCAACTCCGCAATCTCTTCCGCAGAGGACTCACGCTTCAACGGAGCCTGAGCAATAACCGCTTGTTCCCAAACTTCCTCGCTGATATCCGGGGGGCGCATTGTTGGGCCCGGCGCTATGGCATTGACCAGGATGCCCTTGCTGGCAAGTTCCACGGCAAAGGCACGGGTCATGAAATGCACTGCCGCTTTGGCAGTGAGATATGGTAAGTATTCAGTATACGGTGTTTCTCCGGCAGCCCAGTCTCCAAAGAGGACAATATGGCCTCGCGTTGGGCCAGGGTTCTTGGCCATCACTCGTGCAGCATGGACGGCCAGGAGGTAGCTGCCTTTAGCGGTGGCCATTGCGGTGTCCCATGACTCTGAATCAAGGGTATCAAAAGGCGTTTTGGGGTAGTCCGAAGCTAGGTTCAGCACGAAGCTGAGGTTGCCTAACTCCTGGCTAGCCGATTGAACTATGTTTTCTACATCTGCCTCGATGGCGAGGTCTCCCTGGATGAGGCATGTGCGTTGAACCATACCCGCCACAGAACTTCGCAGCGTCTCCGCCTCCTTTGCCGAGTTGCGGTAGCTGATGGCAAGGTTGACGCCTTCCTCTGCCAGCCGCCGAGCGACAACAGCGCCGACGCGTCTTGCGCCGACGATGAGTGCACCTTTACCTCCTAGGGTGATCAAGCGATTTTCTCCAATTTGGACTAGAACACACAAGATAAGCATAGTTATCGCGTGAATGCGCTAGCACCTATTATACTGCACCGGGGCGAGCCAGCGTTTACAAGATTAGCAACCCGATTTGCTTTGTATAAGCTCAGCGGGTACAGGATTGAAAGAGGGAGGGAAGGTTTGGTAGAAAACGTGGTGCCGCAACAAGAGCGCTCTCAATGGCGGGTGCTTAGCGTTGTGTCTGTTGCTACAATCCTGGCCCTTTCCATCTGGTTCAGTACCAACGCCATCGGCCCTGCGCTGGAACGTCAAAAGGGGTTTTCCACATCAGACCTGTCATGACTGACCATCGCGGTGCAGGTAAGGTTTGTGGTCGGGACACTTAACAGCGCGTTCTTAAACTTGCCAGACCGCATCCCCGTACGGGTTTTCTTTGCTGGCGCGGCAGGGGTTGGTGCGATCTTTAACCTGGCTGTGATACCGCTGGACGGGTTTGGTTGGGTCTTCCTCGTTCGGTTTGGGACAGGTGTTGCCCTGGCGGGTGTTTACCCCACCGCAATGAAGATTGTGGCCGGGTGGTTCCAGGGAGGACGTGGGGCAGCTCTGGGGGCAATGATTGCCGCTCTGACCATCGGGTCCGGGTCTTCGCACCTGCTACGCTCGGCCTTTGTGGATAACTGGGAGGTTACGGTGTACGGAAGCTCGTTGCTCGCCGCAGTGGGTGGGTTGCTGGTGCTGGCTTTTGGAGCAGACGGCCCTTTCGATGTTCGGGGCGCGCGCTTCAACCCCAGAACCATGTTTGCGGTCCTCACGGACAGGGGGCAGCGATTGACACTGCTCGGCTACCTGGGGCATATGTGGGAGCTGTACGCCATGTGGGCGTGGATTGGGGTGTACCTGGCAGCCGTGTACGGAACACGGACAGTCTTCGGCGGTAGTATCGCCTTTTCTAGCGTCCTGGCCTTTGCCGTGTTCGGTGCAGGAGCGGTGGGGAGCGTGTTGGGTGGCGTGGCCGCGGATAGGTATGGCAGGACGCTGGTGACGAGCGCAGCAATGGTATTGAGCGGCGGATCTGCATTGTTCATCGAGTTTTTGCCAATGGAGTGGACTTTCATCATTGGGCTAGTGGCCCTCGTGTGGGGAGCAGCAGTCATCGCAGACTCTGCCCAGTTCTCCACGGCGATTACAGAGCTAAGCGAGCCCCAGTATCGTGGGACGACGTTGACGTTCCAGACGGGGTTGGGGTTTGCGCTGACGGTTTTCACCATCTGGCTGGTGCCTCAGATTGAAGACGCCGCTGGCTGGGGCGTTGCGTGGGCGACACTGGCTATTGGCTCTGCCCTGGGCACCCTAGCGATGCTGCGCTTGCGCTCGATACCGGAATCGTTGAACCTGGCGAATGGTCGTCGCTGACGGAGGACTGAATGCCTGACTTGGAAACCCCCGACTACATGGAATTCTTTGGTGATGATTACCTGGGAGCGTACCGGGAGGCCATTGCTCCAGAGAACGCGGTTCTGGAAGCTGCATTTATCCATCGTGTGTTGGCTTTGCCCCCTGGCGCTGAAGTCCTGGATTTGTGCTGTGGGCACGGTAGGCACGCGGTGTTGCTGGCCAAAGATGGACTGACGATGACAGGATTGGATTTGAGCAAGGCGTACCTGGAGCAGGCGTCGTTGAACGCAACAGCAGCGGGGGTTGAGCTGGAGTTGGTGTGCAGCGACATGCGACAGGTGCCCTTCACGGGTATGTTTGATGCGGTGGTCAACCTCTTCACATCTTTTGGGTACCTGAACTCGGACGAAGAAGACATGAAGGTGCTGCACCAGGTATCGAAGGCACTAAAGCTTGACGGAGCGTTCCTGATAGACCTGATAAACAGGGAGTGGGTGGTCTCCAACTACGTTCAGGACGAGCGCAAGGCCGTTCCAAACGGCACGGTGTACCAGGAGCATCGAGAGTTGGACTTGGTGCATAGTCGAATCCAGAACAGCTTTACGGTCACCACCCCCGACGGCGCTACACACCACTCTGACGGGCTGACCATCCGGCTGTATACGCTGACGGAGTTGGTTCACATGCTTGCCGAGGCTGGACTGGCGTTCCAGGCGATCTACGGGGGGTACGAATCAGAACCGTACACACTAGAGACTCGACGGATGATTGTGGTGGCAAAGAAAACGGAATAGCGGTCACACGAGCAATTCACCCTGCCACGTAATGGCTGCATACTCCATGTATGGTGAAATTAGGCATCTCATCTAAACAACCATTCACATTATTTGACACGTACCCTGTCTAGATATAAGTTAGTAAGTAATTATGCCAACAATCATCCGCATCCTCAAACTCATTCTCAAGGAATACAAACGAAGACTCGCATTTGGGTATGTCTCAGTGATTGGCGCAGCGCTCACTGCGCTGGCCATACCCAGGATTCTTGGCAGCAGCGTTAATAATGTGCTGGAGTCGGGAGAGCGCGATATCACACACCTCTGGCTTCTGGCCCTGGCTCTTTTATTGGCTGGGGCGGCCCGGGGATTCTTTTCTTTTGGCCAGACATTCTTTGCTGAATCCACCTCTCAGAAGGTTTCCTACGACCTCCGTAACTCCTTCTA
>Ga0302135_10001144_pt1 | contig 15854 bp, 11 predicted proteins | sample CBN3_surface_MG_FD_203119 | JGI IMG/M metagenome (GOLD analysis project Ga0302135, IMG submission 203119) | Marine microbial communities from Western Arctic Ocean, Canada - CBN3_32.1 | ecosystem: Environmental > Aquatic > Marine > Oceanic | place: Canada: Western Arctic Ocean | collected...
ATAGGGACCGAACTGTCTCACGACGTTCTAAACCCAGCTCGCGTGCCGCTTTAATGGGCGAACAGCCCAACCCTTGGGACCTTCTCCAGCCCCAGGATGCGACGAGCCGACATCGAGGTGCCAAACCACGCCGTCGATATGGACTCTTAGGCGTGATAAGCCTGTTATCCCCAGAGTACCTTTTAGCCGTTTAGCTAAAGCGCACCCACATGCCACTTTAGGATCATTAAGCCCTACTTTCGTACCTGCTCGACTTGCAAGTCTCGCAGTCAAGCTCCCTTGTGCCTTTACACTCAACGTCTGATGGCCGACCAGACTGAGGGAACCTTTGGGCGCCTCCGTTACACTTTAGGAGGCCACCGCCCCAGTGAAACTGCCCACCAGGCACTGTTCCTGATCCGGATAACGGACCGAGGTTAGGGGCTCTATATATGAAGGGTGGTATTTCAAGGGTGACTCCACCACAGCTGGCGCCGCAGTTTCTTAGTCTCCCACCTATCCTACACGTCATATACCAAGCACCAATACCAAGCTGCAGTAAAGGTTCTGGGGTCTTTCCGTCCTGTCGCAGGTAGTGAGCATCTTTACTCACACTGCAATTTCGCCGAGTCTCTGGTTGAGACAGTGCTCGAGTCGTTACGCCATTCGTGCAGGTCGGAACTTACCCGACAAGGAATTTCGCTACCTTAGGACCGTTATAGTTACGGCCGCCGTTTACTGGGGCTTAAATTCAGAGCTTCGCCGAAGCTAACCCATCCTCTTAACCTTCCAGCACCGGGCAGGCGTCACACGATATACGTCGTCTTACGACTTTGCATCGTGCTGTGTTTTTAATAAACAGTCGCTCGAGCCTGATCACTGCGGCCCCTATTGGCTTCTAGACGTGAAGTCTATAACCTATATGGGCGCCCCTTCTCCCGAAGTTACGGGGCTAATTTGCCGAGTTCCTTAACCAGAGTTATCTCGCTCGCCTTAGTATTCTCTACTTGTTCACCTGTGTCGGTTTGGGGTACTGGTACCTGACAAGCTCGCTAGAGGTTTTTCTCGGTAGCATGGTATCGGTGACTTCTCCTGAATCGGATCGGCATCACGTCTCAGGCTTGATGAGGTCCGGATTTACCTGGCCCTCGCCCTACTCGCTTACCCCGGGATAACCAACACCCGGGATCACTTAACCTCCTACGTTGCCCCATTGCTGAACTAAACGCAGTGGGTCGGTAGTCCCCGAAGGGATTCCCTTAGCAACTGCGCGTCGTTTTGGACGCTTGTCTGGTAGTACGGGAATATCAACCCGTTATCCATCGATTACGCCTTTCGGCCTCACCTTAGGTCCAGACTAACCCTGGGCGGACGAGCCTTCCCCAGGAAACCTTGAACATTCGGCGGAAGTGATTCTCACACTTCATTCGCTACTTATGCCTACATTCTCACTCGAATAGCCTCCACGACTGGCTTACGCCGCCGCTTCACTGGCTATTCGACGCTCCTCTACCACTCCAGTCTAAAGACTGAAATCCGCAGTTTCGGTGCCATGCTTGAGCCCCGTTACATTTTCCGCGCGGAATCATTCGACCAGTGAGCTGTTACGCACTCTTTAAAGGATGGCTGCTTCTAAGCCAACCTTCTGGCTGTTTGTACAATTCCACATCGTTTCCCACTTAGCATGGACTTAGGGACCTTAACTGGCGGTCTGGGCTGTTTCCCTCTCGACCACGAAGCTTATCCCACGTAGTCTGACTGCTGTGCTCTAACGGCACGGGATTCGGAGTTTGCCTGAGGTCAGTAAGCTTGAAAGCCCCTTCGCCCAAACAGTGCTCTACCCCCGTGTCGAAACACACAACGCTAGCCCTAAAGCTATTTCGAGGAGAACCAGCTATCACTAAGTTTGATTGGCCTTTCACCCCTATCCACAGGTCATCCCCTGAGTTTTTAACCTCAGTGGGTTCGGGCCTCCACGAAGTCTTACCTTCGCTTCACCCTGCCCATGGATAGATCACTTAGTTTCGGGTCTATGACATGCGACTAGACGCCCTATTAAGACTCGCTTTCGCTTCGGTTTCGTCACACGACTTAACCTTGCCACATATCAATAACTCGTAGGCTCATTCTTCAAAAGGCAGGCAGTCGAGACCGTAAACGGCCTCTCCTACTGCTTGTAAATCTACGGTTTCAGGTACTATTTCACTCCCCTCATCGGGGTGCTTTTCACCTTTCCCTCACGGTACTTGTTCGCTATCGGTCACTAGGAAGTAATTAGCCTTACGAGGTGGTCCTCGCAGATTCATACGGAATATCCTCCGTACTACTTGGGAAATCCGAACAGAGATTGCAAAGTTTTCGGATACGGGGCTCTTACCCTCTTCGGCCCACCTTCCCAGGTGGGTTCTCCTAACTTGCAATTTTGTAACTCTGTGAGAGGACTTGACGGTCTCTCTATCGGCTCCCACTACCCCGCTGTTGCAACGTCGTCAAACTATCACACAACAATCGGTTTGGGCTCAACCCTTTTCGCTCACCACTACTAGGGGTATCGATATTTCTTTCTTTTCCTCGGGTTACTGAGATGTTTCACTTCACCCGGTTCCCTTTACCGGTCCTATATATTCAGACCGGAATGACTGGACATTACTCCAGCCTGGTTTCCCAATTCGGACATCCCCGGATCAATGCCTGCTTGGCGGCTTCCCGGGGCTTTTCGCAGCCTGCCACGTCCTTCCTCGGCTCCTAGTGCCAAGGCATCCACCGTAGACTCTTAGTAGCTTGGATTCAAAAATCCTATTTCTTAAGAATACCAAGACGGTAGTGCTCACTATGCAGTTCTCAAGTTGCCAGAGGGCCTCGACCACTTGCGTGATCAAGAACTCCCTCACAACTAAACAGCGTGCCCACTGCCTGCATTGCAGACAGTGAATAACCAATTATCAACTAGAAGCTTGAGGGAGCTAGTGCTCCACTCTGCTTGCTCCTTAGAAAGGAGGTGATCCAGCCGCACGTTCCCGTACGGCTACCTTGTTACGACTTCGTCCCAGTTACCGACCCCACCTTAGGTAGCTTCCTCCCACAAGGGGTTGGACCACTAACTTCGGGTGTTGCCGACTTCCGTGACGTGACGGGCGGTGTGTACAATCCCCGAGAACGCATTCACCGTGGCTTTGCTGATCCACGATTACTAGCGACTCCGGCTTCATGAAGTCGAGTTGCAGACTTCAATCCGAACTAAGGACAACTTTGGGGATTCGCTCCTCATCGCTGAGTGGCAGCCCATTGTATTGCCCATTGTAGCATGCGTGCAGCCCTGGCCATAAAGGGCATGATGACTTGACGTCGTCCCCACCTTCCTCCGAGTTATCCCCGGCAGTTTCCCATGAGTCCCCGGCATAATCCGCTGGCAACATAGGATAGGGGTTGCGCTCGTTGCGGGACTTAACCCAACATCTCACGACACGAGCTGACGACAGCCATGCACCACCTGTTATGGGCGAACAAATCACTCCCCGTTTCAGGGGATAGACCCATAATGTCAAGGCCAGGTAAGGTTCTTCGGGTTGCATCGAATTAAGCCGCATGCTCCGCCGCTTGTGCGGGGACCCGTCAATTCCTTTGAGTTTTAGTCTTGCGACCGTACTCCCCAGGCGGGATACTTAATGCGTTAGCTACGACACGGCAACCGTTGATAAGTCGCCACGTCTAGTATCCATCGTTTACGGCGTGGACTACCAGGGTATCTAATCCTGTTTGCTACCCACGCTTTCGCTCCTCAGCGTCAGTTCCGGCCCAGAAGGCCGCCTTCGCTACTGGTGTTCCTCCCGATATCTGCGCATTCCACCGCTACACCGGGAATTCCACCTTCCTCTACCGGACTCTAGCCACAGCAGTATCGACCGACGGCTTGGGGTTGAGCCCCAAGATTTCACGATCGACTTACTGAGCCGCCTACGAGCTCTTTACGCCCAATAATTCCGGACAACGCTTGCACCCTACGTATCACCGCGGCTGCTGGCACGTAGTTGGCCGGTGCTTCTTCTGAAGGTACCGTCAATTTCTTCCCTTCTGAAAGAGGTTTACAACCCTAAGGCCGTCATCCCTCACGCGGCATCGCTGCGTCAGGCTTTCGCCCATTGCGCAATATTCCCTCCTGCTGCCTCCCGTAGGAGTCTGGACCGTGTCTCAGTTCCAGTGTGGCTGATCATCCTCTCAGACCAGCTATCCGTCGTAGCCTTGGTGAGCTATTACCTCACCAACTAGCTGATAGACCGCAAGGCCATCCCTTAGCACCTGAGTATTTCCTCACAGTGACATGCGACTCTGTGAGAGTATCCGGTATTAATCCGAATTTCTTCGGGCTATCCCGGTCTAAGGGGTAGGTTCCTTACGTGTTACGCACCCGTTCGCCGCTCCGTCAAACCCAAGGGTTACCCCGAGGGAGTGCGTCGCTCGACTTGCATGGATTAGGCGTGCCGCCAGCGTTCGTCCTGAGCCAGGATCAAACTCTCCATCGTACAGTGATGGCGAGTAGGTCTCCGAATAGGAGACCACTCTTAATCCTGTCATAATTTTATTTCTGGGGAGCGCTACCAATCAAGTTGGTAACACTCATCCTTGTTTTTGCCGTCCTATCCGTGTCCCGTGAGGGAAAACGGACAGTCGTTACAAAACTGGTTTTTGGCACACTGTTTAGTTGTCAAGGAGCCTCATGCTCTGATCGCGTTCCACCCAGGCACATCAAGATGTGGCCGAGTAGGCGAAAGGCAAGTCTACGCCTTCCCGGGATCCTTTACCAAATCGGCTCGACTTGCCCGAAGGTGCCGGCCGTTTAGCAGTCGTGGTCGTCGTCGACTTCCAGCGAAAAAGAATTGTAACAGAGGCTATTTTGCGAATGCAACTTCTTAGGCCCGATGATTCGGATTTATTCTACGAGCCTGAGGAACCGACGTTTTCCCACCTGTAACACCACACCAATGAGGTCTCCCCGACTCATGTTGGTGGTACTAATCGGCTCCCGGTTGATCTTTACTGCTCCTTGATCGATGAGACGGCGAGCTTCTCCGTTCGACTTGACCAATCCTGCAGCGGACAAAATTGCTGGGAGAAACACATCCTCGTCCCCCGGAAGAGTCGCTTCGGGTACTTCATCGGGGACTTGATGTTGTTTGAAAATTCGGTCAAACGCGATTTCAGCCTCTCCCCCGCCGCCAGGGTGATACTCCTCCACAATGGACCTCGCCAGTCGTCGCTTGAGTTGGCTCGGGTGGATCGACCCACGTTCCAGATCCTTTATCAGCGAGGACACTTCCTTCGCCGGCACGCTGGTCGCGAGAGTAAACCACGATTCCATGAGGTGATCAGGAATGGACATCACCTTGCCGAACATGTCGTTCCGTTCATCGGTAATCCCTACGTAGTTTGCGAGTGACTGCGACATCTTCTGTACGCCGTCAGTACCGACCAACAGCGGCATGGTCAGAACTACCTGGGCGGGTTTGCCGTACTTCTGCTGAAGCGTCCTACCCATCATGTTGTTCCAAAGTTGATCCGACCCCCCAAGTTCAACATCCGCGTCGACAGCAACCGAGTCCATTCCCTGAAGAAGCGGGTACATGAACTCCATCAGGGAGATGGGTTTGTTTGTTTCGAACCGGTTCGTGAAATCTTCGCGCTCCAGCATCTGGGCGACCGTTACTTGCGATGTGAAGCCCAGAACATCTTGCATATCAAGGGGGGCTAGCCACTCTGAGTTGTACCGAATCTCCAAGTTGTCTGGGAGCAACACCTTGGAAAACTGATCGAGGAGGTCGTCGGCGTACCGTTGGACCTCTTCCTTCGATAGACGCTTTCGTGTTTCGCTCTTACCGCTCGGATCTCCGACCTGTGCTGTGAAGTCACCCACGATCAGCACAGCGGTATGGCCGAGCTCTTGGAAGTCACGCAACTTGCGCAAAACGACCGCCCAGCCGAGCGTTACCGAAGGGGCGGTTGGATCCATGCCCAACTTGACCCTGAGCGGGCGCCGTTCCTCAAGCTTGGCCCGAAGGCCGCCCTTCGGGAGCAGCGTGTCAGCGCCCGCCAATAGCTTTTCGAGTTGTTCGTCAATGGTCATGAAAATTCCTTGTCCGGTGCGACAATAGTGTCGATACAGTCAATGTCAGACGATCATTGCAGGTACACATGCGCCGACGCCTCAACATCATCGCCCTCCTCGGGGGGTTAGTCGTTGTAACAAGCGCGTGCGGAGGTGAAATCCAGCCGCTGGAAGACCCAGGTTATGGGGACGTCAGCCAGACCTCAATCGTGTACGCATCGGATCGAACGACCGTCCTGGCAGAGTGGCATGTGGGTCAGGACCGCGTCTTGGTTGACTACGCCGATCTTCCGCAGGTGCTCATTGACGCTGTCGTCGCCATTGAAGACGAACGCTACTGGTCACATTCTGGAGTAGACCTGCGGGCCATCGCTAGGGCGTTGGTCGCAGACATCGAGGCGGGGGCAGTGGTGCAAGGTGGCTCGACGATTACCCAGCAGTACATCAAGAACGTCATCCTGACTCCAGAGGTCACGTTGGAACGTAAGATCGAAGAGGCAACCCTGGCTGTCCGCCTTGAAGAAACACTCAGCAAGGAGGAGGTCCTCGAGCGGTATCTCAATACTTCCTATTTCGGTGACGGCGCCTACGGCGTCGGGGCTGCAGCGCGACACTTCTTTGGAGTCGACGTGCAAGACCTCTCCCTCGCACAGGCAGCGCTACTCGCTGGGCAGCTACAGCTCCCTTCAGCTACCGACCCTACCGACTACCCGGATCGCGCACTCGCCCGGCGCCGCGTCGTTCTCAACCAGTTAGTGATCCTGGGTTGGGCGGACAAAGAGGAAGCTGCAGCAGCCGACGCTGAGCCGCTCAACCTAGCCCCTCAGCTACCACCCTTCCAGACGCTCTATCCCTACTTCACTAAGGAAGTGGAGAGGCAGTTACTCGCCGACCCAGCGCTCGGTGCCACTGAGGCTGATCGGTACAACCTTTTGTTCAAGGGCGGTTTGAGCATCTACACAACCATCGATCCGGTGATGCAGGAACTCGGCCGACAGGCCATCGCAGCCATCCTCCCCGATGGCGGTCCGAGCGCCGCGCTCGTGGCAATAGACCCCTCCAACGGACACGTCAAAGTAATTATTGGCGGGGCAGATTTCTACGACACTACGGACCCCACAGCGCAGTACAACCTCGCTACACAGGGCAAGCGTCAACCGGGTTCAGCCTTCAAGCCTTTCGTCTTGGCTGCTGCCCTTGAACAGGGGTTCACGCTGGATTCTCAGTTCGGGCGCGGCAGCGGGGTAACTATCCAGACGCCAAGCGGTCCCTGGGAGGTGTCCAACTACAACAACGCTACTTTCCCCGACTTAAGTCTTCTGGATGCGACCCGATTCTCGGTCAACAAGGTGTTCGCGGAATTAGTAGACGCAGTGGGCCCTGCGTCGGTAGCAGAGCTAGCAACCGCAGCGGGCATTCAGTCCGAACTCAAGCCATTCCACTCCATAGCGCTCGGCGCCCAAGAAGTGTCAGTGTTCGAGATGGCATCCGCTTACGGTACATTCGCCTACGAAGGCATCCACATCTCCCCCACGCTGGTAACCCGCATCGATACAGCGGACGGCGTCAACCTGTGGGCCTCTACTCCCATCGTCACCGAGGCAATGGACCGCGAGACGGCCAACACCGTTACAGCGGCCCTTTCTGAGGTGGTCCGCGCCGGCACCGGGACGCATGCTGCGATTGGTCGACCGTCGGCGGGTAAGACCGGGACCACCCAGCAGAACAACGACGCCTGGTTTGTTGGCTTCACCAACGAATTGGTCGCGGCTGTCTGGGTTGGCTACCCCGAAGGCCAGATCTCGATGGTTCCGTCTCTCACCCCGATCGAGGTGACGGGCGGCTCATGGCCCGCCGAGATCTAGAGTGCTTTCGCCGTCAGCGCTCTCTCCGGCACTTCCTTCGGCAGCTTGGCTCAAGTGGAGCCTGGTTCAACGGTTCGCCTCGCCGTTGACACCTCAACCGGGTACCTAGCGGGGCCGCTCTGCCCTGGCGAATACATCGTGCAGCTCGATTTAGATGTGGCGAATGCCCCGACGATCGTATGCCCGATCCACAACACCGCAAATGTTGTGAACGCCGGAGCTGGGGTCGTCCCATCGGTCATTGGGCTCAACATCACTGACGCTGTGACCTCGCTCTCTGACGCAGGATTCAACGTCTTCCTCGAATGGATCAAGATCGATGCGATCGCTGACGGCATTGTCTAGAATCAAGTCCCCACCGCAGGGGCACCGGCCCAGCTTGAAGCTCCGGTGACCATCACCATCTCCGGGTTCGAACCCGGGTCCGTTGTTCCTATAGTGCTCGGATTTCCGCAGGTCGAAGCACTTGCCCAACTGGCTGAGGTTGGGATAGAAGCCATTATCATCATTCAGGCTGAGGCAGATCCAGCTGCCGCAGCCGCAAACTCAGGGACGGTCTGGTCCCAAGACCCCGGACCGAGCGAACCGATTACCGGACCAGTCACCCTTTGGATCAATCCCTAGTTCGGACAGCGACTACTACAACCACTGGGACTTAGAGCGTGACGAGCTCGTATCTCGTTTTATGAGGTCTGGCCTGCAGATGGTGGCGTAACCTAGGACCTCGCCGGTCAGTCCGTCTTGGCTCTGAGTGAAGGTGGCGATGGTTTGGGTCATCCGACTCTCGGTCCAGCCAGGCCGCGTGGCCCGCTCTGTCAGGTCGGTCCGACCGTCCTAGTCGCCAACTACCGCACCGACGGAATCACTCGGGCCTCAGTAATCACGAACAACGACAAGATGGGGAGGCGAAAGTCCGATGAGTTCTGACAGGGGGCAGAAGCCGCCACAAGGGTGTACTCGCTGCTTCCAAACACCGACTACATGGGCTCGGTGACAACATCAGCCTGCTGGGACTCCTGGTGGCTCGTGCCGCACATCGCCGTTAGCGCGGCCATCGCAGACACGGACAACCACATCCGGAGAGTTGGATGGCCCACAACTATTCGGTCCTTCAGCGTACCTCAATGATGGTCTCAGACAAGAGGTGTCAGACAGGAGCATCTACGCAAAACAGTAAGATAGCCTTGATCGCATGGAGGCGGTTCTCAGCCTGATCAAAGACCCGCTGTCGGGGGTGCACCATTAGTTCAGTACTCACCTCTTCGCCTCGGTGGGCGGGAAGGCAATGTAGAAAAATCGCTCCGTCGGCGGCCTGACTAAAAAGCTCAGCACCGACCTGATACCCCTCGAAGGCGCTGAGCCGTTTCTTCGCTTCTGCTTCTTGGCCCATGGACGTCCAGACATCCGTGTACACGACGTCAGCGTTGGCTACCGCTTCGACCGGGGATTCAGTCTGCGTCACCGTCCCAAACTCTTCTGCCGCCTCCAGCTCGGCAGACGGGATCGAGTAGCCGGGAGGGTTGGCGATGCGAAACTCACCATTAGTCCTCACTACTGCGTGCATGAGAGAAACCGCGACATTGTTCCCGTCGCCTACATACGCGACGACGGCACCTTCCAAAGGCCGATTCTCGGCGATGGTGATCAGATCGGCAACAGCTTGGCAAGGGTGAGCAATGTCGCTCAAGAGGTTGATGACAGGCGCCTCGGCAGCGAGGGCCATCGCTTCAAGATCACCATGGAGCTCGACGCGCAGGGCCATCACGTCCACCATCCGGTCCAAGACTCTGGCAATATCGCTTGCTGGTTCTCTCCCCCCAAGCCCGACCGAATCCTGACCCAGCACTATGGGATGGCCGCCCATCTCATGTACACCGAGCTCCGTGGAGACCCGGGTACGCAGAGAAGGCTTTTGGAAAAGCATGGCAACAGCTTTGCCCCGTAACGCGTCCGCGAACAGGTGTGGCTGACTCTTGATGCGGGTCCCAAGCGATACGAGCTCTCGGAGAGCTTCGGGCTCAAGATCGCTCACTCTCAGGAAATCCATCCTACGCGCCCCTCAGCAGTCCGCCGAGGCGCTCCACTGCAGCGATACAAGCTTCACGAATAGGGCTGACATTCTCTTGCGCGAGCGTCTGGCGTGAGTGACGCAGCCGAAGGTGGATGGCCAAGCTCTTACGACCGGACTCGAGGTTGCCCCCGACGAACTCGTCAAACACGTCGACGGCCTCCAGTACGTCTCCGGCTGCTGATCGCAAAGCATCCACTACTGAAGCGGAGCTGACGTCTGCGTCGAGGTCAAAGGCGAGGTCAAAGTCGACCTGTGGGTAGACACTCGGTTCAACAAACTGCCACAAGCCCGGATCGTCAAGGAACGGCTGGAGCTCAAACTCACCCACAACAACGCGACCATCCAACGCCCAAGCTTGGGAAACGCTCGGGTGCAGCTCACCGACAACACCGACACGCTGTTCGCCTATATGGACGCCCGCACCACGGCCCGGATGCAGTGGCATCTCAGAAACTGCAGTGAAGGTCACCTCGCCAAGACCCATACGATCCACGAGAGCGCGCACAATCGCCGTGCCAGAGAACACATCTACATCTCGTGAAGCCTCGTACATGCCTTCGCCACCCTCAGAGCCAACGAGCACAAACGCTAGGTGGTCGGGCTGGTGAGGAATCACGCCGAACTCGGGCGAGTCTTCGTTGAAGAAGACCTTCCCAATCTCGAACAAAGCGACGTCACCGAGACCGTGGCGAACGTTGAACCCAACAGACTCCAGCAGCCCTGGCAAGAGAGTCGTCCGCAGCAGGGACTCTTCTTCTCGAAGTGGGTTCCTTACGCTGATGGCGGACTGGCGCTCGTCGGTATCAGATAACCCTAGTTTGGCTAAGGCTTCTGCTCCATGGAAGGAGAACGTCGCCGCCTCTGAGATGCCAACAGCAGAAAGTATCTCGCGGAGCTTCCGCTTACGCGCCTGCTCTTCTGTGAGTCCTCCGCCGGGACCCGACGGGAGCGTCTCAGGGAAATTATCGAAGCCGTAAAGTCTTGCGATTTCCTCGACTAGATCAATGGGACGCGTGAGGTCTCTCCTGAACGTCGGTACGGTGACCCTCAACATTTCATCCCCGGACACGACCATATGCAAGCGCTCAAGCAATGCACTCGCCTCGGCGGAAGCGAGCGGGAGACCGAGTACGCGCTTCACAAGAGATAGGGGCAAGTCGATGATCCATGGATCGACGGGCTTGGCGACAACATCTACCACGCCCGGTGAAACCGTACCGCCGCAATGGGCAGCAAGAAGGTGGGCGACCCTGTCGGCCGCAAGCGGCGAAAGATTGACGTCTACCCCCCTCTCAAATCGCGCCGAAGCTTCGCTGCGGAGATTCAGTCGGCGACTCATCCGCATGATGAGAGGCGGATCCCAGGCTGCCGCTTCGATCAACACATTTGTCGTAGCCGCTGAAACTTCAGAATCCGCACCGCCCATGGTCCCGGCCAACGAGCTTGGACCTTCGCCATCGGTTACGAGAAGGTCACCTGGGCCGAGCGTTCGCTCGGCGCCATCGAGGGTGGTGAGGCTCTCCCCCGTTACCGCCCTTCGCACACCAATCATTCCCCCGCGAATCTTGTCGTAGTCGAACGCGTGGTTGGGCTGGCCCAACTCCATCATGACGTAGTTGGAGACATCGACCACGTTGCTGATGGAGCGGACTCCCGATGTTGCCAGTCGCTGTTGCATCCAGAGGGGAGACTCCCCCATCGTGACGCCAGTCACTCGTCGGGCGAGGAACCGGTTACAGTCATCTGGATCTTCAACAGTGATCTGCATCGCGAACGTTTCGCCGTCTGTCTGAACAGATGCGTCCGGAAGCTTCACCTCCAGTTGGTAGTAGGCCGCCAACTCTCGAGCCAATCCCAACATTGACATGGCGTCCCCGCGATTGGGGGTGATTGTGAGATCCAAGATTGCGTCGGGGAGGTCGACGATCTCCGAAAAGTCCATACCCACAGGGGTCTCGGCGTCTAGCACCATGATGCCTTCGTGGTTGTCCCCTAGGCCGAGCTCCCTCGCGGAACAGATCATGCCGTTAGAAGTAACTCCCCGAATGTCTCGCGTAGTGATCTTGAAAGATCCGCTGTCGAGCGTGGCACCCGGAATAGCCACCGGGACCACGGCACCCACCTCAAAGTTCCATGCTCCACAAATGATCTCCTGCGGGCCTCCAGTGGTAGTCACTGTGCAAAGCCGCACTTTATCCGCGTTGGGGTGTGGCACGATGGCCTCCACCCGACCGACAACTACGCCTTCGAAAGTCAGGGAGAGGTGCTCAATGCCCTCCAACTCATGTCCGAGCGAAGCGAAGACGGCGCCCAACTCCTCGGCATCTCGAGTGGGTAGGTCAATGAACTCACTCAACCAATTGATGGAGACCTTCATCGGTACTGCCTGACAACACGCAGATCGTTCTCGTACAAGTGCTTTATGTGGGTGAGCCCGTGGCGGATCATGGCCAAACGTTCAACACCCATGCCGAACGCGAAGCCAGTGACCCGATCTGGGTCGTAGCCGACGGCTTCAAAGACATTCGGATCAACCATGCCACAACCCAAAATCTCGATCCAGCCGACTCCGCCGCAAACACGACAGCGTGCTCCGGTTCCCTCGCAGTTGAAGCAGGAGACGTGCATCTCAGCCGATGGTTCGGTGAACGGGAAGAAGTGAGGGAGGAACTGAGTCTTCGTACCCTTGCCGAAGTACTCGCGAGCAAAGTGAGCCAACGTCCCCTTCAGATCACCAAAGGTTATGTCAGTATCAACGGCGAGACCTTCAATCTGATGGAATACCGGAGAATGAGTCGGGTCGAGCGTGTCGGTGCGGAACACCCTGCCCGGCACAACGACGTATACGGGCGGTTCATGATCCTGCATGTACCGAGCCTGCATTGGAGAGGTTTGAGTCCTCAGGAGCATCTCATCTTTGGGATCACCGTAGTCGACATAAAGCGTGTCAGACTCTGCCCTCGCCGGATGATCAGCCCCAGTATTGAGTGCGTCAAAGTTATACCAACCAGTCTCTACCTCAGGCCCCTCAGCTACTCGATACCCAAGTCCCGTGAATATGTCGGACACCTCGGCCATGGTAGACGTCAGTAGGTGCGGCACGCCCACGCTTCGGCCTGCACCTGGCAGGGTCACATCAACCCTGTCGCTCTTCAGATTCTCATTTTCGGATTCCAACGAAAGGGCCGATCGTCGGCTGCCAAGAAGCTCTTGGATGTGTGCAGTGGTCTCCTTGAGTTGCCGGCCCGCTGAAGGCTTCTCCTCGTTGGGGAGGTCTCTCATCGCCGATCTGGCCCGCTGAATCGGAGAACCCTGACCAAGCATCGATTGCTCAACCTCATGGAGGGCTTCAAGGGTTTCAGCCGCACCAACGACTTCGGCTGCGGAGGCTTGGAGGGTACGCAAATCTTGGATCATGAGACCGAAAGGCTAGTCGGAAGGGGTCAATGACATGGCATGGAAGATAATAGATCCGGCGGTTGCCGCATTGAGTGACTCCACCTCGTTGGCAAGCCTGATCTCCAGAGCAGCCGCACAGGAGTCGACGAGCGATCTTGGTAGTCCGTGCGCTTCGGAGCCGATTAGGACCGCACATCGATTCGGCCAACGAAACGTGTTGAGGTCGGTTCCTGCGTTCACAACCGATGCAATCATTACCCGGTCAGCCAGCGAATCCCGTAGTGCCGACACATCCTGCATGACGCTGAGCGCGGTTCGGAACTGAGCTCCGGCACCCGCCCGCAGAGCCTTGGGAGACCACGGATCGGCCGCCTGCTCCCCTGCCACGACCACATCGAGCCCGAACGACGCTGCAGACCGGATGAGGGTTCCGAGGTTGCCGGGATCAGACACGTCGACGAGGACGGCGACTCTCGGGCCCAATTCCCTCATTGATGCAGGGATCCCGACGACCGAGACTGGATCCTGGGAATTCTTCGTCGTGCTTAGTCGGTGCAGTACTTCTGGCGTAACAGCAATCACCCTGGCTCCAGCCATCTCAGCCTGTCCAGCTATTGCTGGGCGCTCGGAAGTGAAGACAGTCTGGGGTACGTGCCCTGTCGCCAGTGCCTCTTCAAGCAACTTCGGGCCCTCGATAAGCGTCAGACCTCGATCCCGACGATCGCTCGGTCGGTGAAGGGCAACTGCGTCCAGCACAAACTGGTTTCGAGTACTACTAAGCCGTTCTGCCATGAGAAAGTGTGAGGGGCCGGTTTCCCGGCCCCTCAGTCACAACTCGTTTGCTAGATCGCTGCCTGTTCGACGATCTGGCTGAAAGCGCCCGGATCGTTGACGGCCATATCCGCAAGCATCTTGCGATCGACCTCAATGTCGTTCTCCTTGAGCCCATGCATGAGCCGGGAGTAGGTGGTGCCGTTCTGACGAGCAGCAGCGTTGATGCGTGCTATCCACAGTTTCCGGAAGTCACCCTTGCGCTTACGGCGATGGTCGTAGGAGTCCTGCATTGCATGCATGACCTGTTCGTTTGCAGTGCGGAAGCGACGGCTCTTGGCGCCTTTGTATCCCTTCGCACGTTGCATGACCTTTCGATGCTTCTTGGAAGCATGAACGGAGCGTTTTACGCGTGCCATCTTTACTTCCCCCCCAACAGCTTCTCGATGCGGGGAGCATCGACCTTTGCGACCTCGACTGATCCGTCGAGTCGACGGTACCGGTTCACGCTTTTGGCCAGCTTGAGGTGGCCTCGCCCGGACTGCTTACGGACAATCTTGCCGCTCCCAGTCTTCTTGAACCGTTTCTTGGTTCCGCTATGCGTCTTGACTTTGGGCATCTTCACCCTCCGTTTCTTCAGTGGCTTCAACCATTTCGGTTTCGTCCTTTACTAATACTTCTTCGACAACTTCTGCTGCTTCTTCCACTACTTTTGCAGCTGCTTCGTCCACGCCCATCGGGGCATCGACTAACTCTTCGGCTTCCAACTCCGCCCGTTCGGCCTCCTGTTCAGCCTTTCTTCGAGCCTTGCGGAGCCGTTTCACTTCCGTCATATTCGGGGAGAGCATCGCGTTCATCATCCGACCCTCTTTGCGAGGCGGCTGATCGACGTTCACAATCAGTCCTAGATCCTCCACCAATCGGTTGACCATGTCTACGCCCATCTGAGGACGTTCGTTCTCGCGCCCTCTGAAACGGACAGCCACCTTGACCTTGGCACCTTGATTGACGAATTTCTCGACCCGGCGGAGGACCATCTGGTAGTCGTGCTCGCCGGTGGACGGACGGAGACGTACCTCTTTAATGACCGTCTTCGTCTGGTTCTTCCGGGCCTCGCGGTCACGAACTGACTGTTCGTACTTGAACTTGCCGTAGTCCATGAGACGGCACACCGGTGGGTTCGCGTTGGGAGCAACCTCGACGAGATCCATTGACAGCTGGTTAGCTAGCCAAAGAGCTTCCTCGATCTTCTTGACTCCGATCTGCTCTCCATCTGGAGCAACAACTCGAACTTCCTTGGCCTTGATGTAGCCGTTTACACGTAACTTGGCGGCGATACCGCACCTCCGTTGGGATAAGAACTGAAAAAGAAAAGAGCAGCGACGTGGGTCACTGCTCTACAGGCCGTGCGGCCTGCGCCATCACCAATTACTTCGGTGGAAGGACCTCGACTCACTCGAACGTGGCCGGGTGGGAAGCAACCCGCCTCCGCTTGTTTCTCGATTGTGAACAGCAGGATAACGTGCCCAACTCGAAATAGCCAGATGCCCCTAGAAGCCAGCGCCAGAGTTCTGTGGCCTGAGTTCCCGGATCGCCCTCGCAGCTATCAGAGCGGCCTCCGCGGCTTCAGCGCCCTTATTTCCTGGCCCAGGTCGGCTGCGGTCTATGG
>Ga0302135_10001151_pt1 | contig 15814 bp, 18 predicted proteins | sample CBN3_surface_MG_FD_203119 | JGI IMG/M metagenome (GOLD analysis project Ga0302135, IMG submission 203119) | Marine microbial communities from Western Arctic Ocean, Canada - CBN3_32.1 | ecosystem: Environmental > Aquatic > Marine > Oceanic | place: Canada: Western Arctic Ocean | collected...
ATGGACGTAGCGCTAGACTCCGGCAGCAGCCGTGTTGCGATCACGAGGCCGGTGTTTGGCGGCAACGCGATGGCGGTATATGGATTTACCGGCGACGGAACGCAGATTGCGACCATAAGACCGGGCGTCTTTGACGCAATAGAAGGCGAAGGTTCCGGGGCGATCAAAGAGTTCGACGTTTCTGGAGCGGTCGCCGCAGTACGCTCTGTGCTGGTCGAGACCGTTGTGCAGGAGAGTGAAGGTGTACGGCTTGAAGATGCCGACGTCATCATCTCCGGCGGAAGAGGTCTTGGCGGCCCGGAGCCGTTTGAACAACTACAGGAACTTGCGGACATCCTTGGCGGAGCGGTCGGCGCATCACGTGCGGCCTGCGACGCTGGATGGGTCGACCACAGCTACCAGATCGGATTGACCGGCAAGAGCGTCAAACCGACTGTTTACCTGAGCATCGGTATTTCTGGTGCATCGCAACACATGGCAGGTCTGTCCGGCGCACGCAACATTGTGGCCATCAACAAGGACGGCGACGCCAACATCTTTAAATCAGCCAGGTTCGGGGTCATCGGCGACTGGGAGAAGGTTCTTCCGGCGTTTACGGCCACCATTCGGGATCTCGCCGGTTAGGCACCGCCGGACCCTTCAGTTAAACAACAACCCCCAACTACGGCGAGTTAACTCCCCCAGGTATTCTCGCCGGAGACACTCGAAAGGCAGGGTGGCGATTTGGACCGCGAATTCGGTTTGGATATTGATGCCATCGTCGGACATATCGACGGCGCTCCGACGCTTTCGTTCTTTTTCCCTCGACTGAGGCGATCACTCATCCTCGACATGAGGCAGGGGCCAGAAGACGGCCCGTTTATCAGAGTGCTGCCGATGGCACGCGGGTTGCATGAGCGACTCCGCAGCCTGAAGCGCGCACGGCCGCATCTCCCAAAGGCAACGGAGATCGTAGCGATACCGTGGCCGATCTATGTCGAAAACATGGTCCGGTCCGGCGTATGGGCAAGGGTCATCAAGCGTATCGAGGCAACAGGCTCGACGGACGCCGTAGCGGCCGCAGAGTCGGCGCTAACGGAACTCCGGGCTATCGAGAGCCAAGAGTTGACGGCACTGATCCGTGGAGGCCAGTACGAGACGATCTGGGCACGAGAGTCCAGTTAGTCTTCGGCTAAGTAATTAAAAAGAGGCCGGTCCCGATTGGGACCGGCCTCTTTTTTTTGTGTGTCGTCGCGGGACTAGTTTGAAAAGCGCCCTGAACGCTATCAACCTGTCATCCTGAACTCGATTCAGGATCGGCCGCTGGCTCGGTGACATCTGAAGGGTTCGGTAACAAATGTCCCTTAAGGTTCCGGCGCAGACGCTGACAATCGGATCCTGAATCGAGTTCAGGATGACAGGTTGATGGTCGGGCGATCAGGCGGTTGTCAGCAATCACTACGCAATTGAGGGCAAGCCGCCACCTAGCCCAGCAGCACCAGTCCCCAGATCACCGGAACGCTCACCAACGTCACGAACACCGCCGCAGACGCAAGGTCCTTGGCGCGGCCTGACAACTCGTTGTGCTCAGTCCCTATACGATCCACAACAGTCTCAACAGCGCCGTTCAGCAGCTCCACCAGCAAGACCAGCAGCAGTGGCAGCATGAGCAGGGCGCACTCGACCCCGTTAGCCGCCAGCCAGATACCTATCGGCGCCAGAATTAGCGCACCAACAAACTCCTGCCGGAACGACGTGTCGTTAGCCAGCGCGTGCCGAAAGCCGCGCGCCGTGTAGCGCGCGGCCCTGGCAATCCGCATGACGTTGAAAAAGCCCTTACCTTGATCGGAGTCGAGGCCGGGGCCGGGTTCTGGCACGACTTTCACCCCCTACTCGTACGCCGTCACGATGGCGGCCTTGAATGCGTCTTCGTCGATAACCAACCCGTGTCCGGGATCGTCCTTGAGCGTGATCGTTCCGGTCGCTCCATCGAACTTGATCGGGTCCTGGAACAGGGCCTCAAGATCTGAGCGAGGTCCCGTGTACTCGTGCGGTCGCTCCGGGTGTCGGAGCGTTGAGCAGAACGCCAGTGACGCGGCGTTGCCGATGGACGGCTGCGTCATGTGCGGGATGATCTGCATGTCAGCGACCTCGGCCATCGCGCCGATCCGCATAATCTCCGTGATGCCGCAGCACTTGGTCACGTCCGGCTGGAGCAGGTCTGGCCGTGCGACCTCGATCAGGTCACGGAACTGCCAGCGCGTGTACTCCTGCTCGCCCGCCGATACAGGCACATCCAGAGCGTCAGCGACCTCTCGCAAGCCCTTGTAGTTGTACGGCAACACTGGCTCTTCGTAGTGGTATATACCGAGTTTTTCAAATTCACGACCCTGCGAGATCGCAGCGCTTACCGAGTAGCCATTGTTGACGTCAAAGCTCAACGGTATTTCGTCCGGCAGCCACTCTCGACACACCCGGAACATTTCGAGGTCCGTCCTCAGTCGCCTGTCCTGGTGGTACTGCCAGTCCATTCGAATCTTGAACGCACGGAAGCCCTGATCCCAGCCGTCTTCGACCTTCTGGCGCATCTCTTCGGGCGTGTCACGTGCGCCGCCTCCGATGCTCTTGTACATCTTGAAGGTCTTCTTCGTGGCCCCGCCCATCAACTGGTAGAGCGGCATATTGGCGGCCTTGGCCTTGATGTCCCAGAGGGCGATATCGACTCCCGATATAGCGTTCGGGCCTGCACCCATACCGCCAATTTTGAAGGTGCCGAAGAACATCTCGTCCCAGAGTCGATCTGTATCCCGCGGGTCCTTACCGATCAACCTGGGCTTGAGGGCTTTCTGCACGTAAACGGCGGTCACGTCTGACTGCACAACCGGGCTACATTCGCCGACGCCATCGATGCCCTCATCCGTATAGATGCGGACGAAGACGCTCGTGGTATTGAGGACGTAGGTTTTGACGTCTGTGATCTTCAATGCTGTTCCTGTCTGTCTGGTTAGGTGGTCACTGGTTGATCGCTAAATAGAGCGCTTTTGTACTTGGGACTTCTCCCTCACCCCAGGCCCTCTCGCTGGGAGAGGGGGAGTTTGGATGGTTTCCTAGCTTAAAACACGACCTCTGCTTCCTTGAAAACGGCCTCGTCCAGGACCAGGTCGTGGCCCGGTCGGTCAGTTATAACTACGATGCCATTTTCGGGCGTTATTGGCTTCTGAAACGGGATTATTAAGTATGGCTTCTACGGAAGTGGCCTTCACGGCGAGTTTCCTGTCAAAGCTATGGACAAGCCTGTCACGACCGTTTGCGACGCGGCGCAAGGGTAATGCAAACGCCGCATGCGCGCCGTGCGAGAGCAGGTCTCGTGCGAAGAAATACACTGGGTTCCCCTCGTGATAAAGTGCGGGCGTTCACCGGGAGGCACGATCTCGGTGATGGCCCTTCTATCGAGATGAAAGACTAGGTCTTTCCATTCCTAGCCTCACCCAATTTAAGACTGGTTGATAAATTGCCGTCCGACGGTACGTACGCGTTCATCCCTGCTCGTGAATTAATCCGAATGGTATCGGCACGTGAAGTGTCCCCGGTCGAGTTGACCGAGTGGACGCTGAACCGTATCGAAGAGACCAACGACACTCTGCACGCCTACCTGACGGTGGTCGCAGATAAGGCCATGGAGTCGGCACGCGCCGCTGAGGCGGCAGTAATGCGGGGCGACGATCTAGGCCCACTTCACGGGTTGCCGTTTCCGATCAAAGACCTTGTGCCAACCGCGGGCATCCGAACGACGTTTGGTTCGGCCGTATACGCCGACAACGTCCCGGATAAGGACGACATCGTCGTCACGCGGATCAAGGCTGCAGGGGCCGTGATCGTAGGCAAGACCAACACTCCAGAGTTCGGGCATATTGGATATACATCCAACAGACTGGGCGAAAACTGCCGTAACCCCTGGGACGTGACCCGAGAAAGTGGTGGATCGAGCGGAGGCGCAGCGGCGTCTGTAGCCGCCGGGATCACGCCACTGGCGCAGGGAGGTGACGGCGGAGGATCAATACGTATTCCCGCTTCTATGTGCGGCCTGTACGGCATCAAGGGGTCCGAGGGGCGAGTTCCGCGCTCAGGTGGCGGTAGCGATGCGGCGTGGCACCCGTACAACATGGCTCAGACGGGACCGTTGAGCCGCAATGTTCGTGACTCCGCACTTTTGATGTCAGTCCTCACCGGCCCCGGAGAAAACGCTGCGCCGGGAACGTTGGATGGACCATCGCCCGACTACTCCGGTGCGCTTGGACGTGGTGTTCAAGGCCTGCGCATCGGCTGGAGCCCGGACATGGGCGGCAACGCAGTCGACCCCGACGTGGCGGGGATGTCGGCTCACGCAGCGCGCTCATTTGAGGGGCTGGGAGCCAGTGTTGAAGAGTTCGATTTTGAGATCGACCCCGATGAGATGTGGGCGTCTTTCCGCAACTACTTCGATCTCAAAGCCCTGGTGGGGTACGGCCACTTACTTCGTGACTCACCGGCACTGCTGTCCGACGTCGTGCGTGAAGGGATGGAGCACGCATCAACGCTGACAGCGGTCGATCATCACGAGACGATGGCCTTCATGGCGAAGTTACGTGACTATTTCCGACGGCTATTCCAGCAATTCGACCTTGTCTTGAGCCCGACACTGGCGACGACGGCGTTCCGCGTGGATGAGGGACCGCCGCGTGCGATCGGCGGTCGTGCGATGGATGCTGATCGCGCCTACTGGACGTGGAGTCCGTTCACCTACTCGGTGAACATCTCCGGGCATCCAGCAGCTACGGTGCCCTGTGGTTTTGACCGCAACGGCCTCCCGATCGGCCTGCACCTGATAGGTGGGCCCAGGGATGAGGAAACGGTTCTGGCGGCCTCGGCAGCGTTCGAGGAAGCAAGTCCGTGGGCGTACAAGCGGCCACCGGCGATCTAAAGCACTCCGTTAATTGATCTCACGATCCTCATAAAGAGAATCCACGATGGAGCCGTCAAAAGCACCCCCAATATCTACCTTCTCCTCAAGCACCTCGAACTCGATCAATACGTCATTTAACGTAGACCATTGATCCGGCGTACCGCGCCCCACGCCATCATTCCGCGCTGCGTTATCGATATCGGTGCTAAGAAGAAAACGCTGGTGCTCCGGATCCGCACCAGGCGCATATGTGAGCGTAATATCCACTGCTTCATCCACGTGATCCTCGATCCACGCTACTGCCCGTAACGTGGAACGCAGGTAGCGCTCCACCACGTCGGAGCGGTCCGCCAGCATCTCCTCGGTAACGAGATAGGTCAATCCCAGCGTCGGCACCCCGAACTCATGCGGGTATATGACATTGATATCAACACCTGCCCTACGGATGGTGTCTGGTTCGTTGCCCAGAAACACTGGATAGATATCCACAGCATTTTCGATGAAGACCCGGGGGTCAAACCCAACAGCCCTGAGTTCAACATCATCTACAGTGAGCCCCGCTGTCTTTAGCAGGGCGTGAAGCTCTGCAGGAACCACTCCGGCCTTGAATCCGACTGAGCGTCCAGCAAAGTCGGCGGGGGTCTTGATTCCTGACTCAGCGCGCGCCACGAAACCCTGGTCGCCGCGCTGTCCGAATAGCGCCACCGCCGTCACCGGGACCTCCTCAGCGCGCTGACGCAGTACCTGCGATGCCGTGCCTGTCGTGAACTGGACCTCGTCTTCCAGAAGCAACTTCAGATGTTCGTTCTGACCACTGGAGTGCCGGATCGTTACGTTCAGCCTTTCATCGGAGAAATAACCCTGATCCTTCGCCACGTACGCAGCCACGAAGGGCAAGTTGGCCTGGGCCCTGAACCCCGCCATGAAAACGACATCGACCGTCGATTCATCGTCGGAGGAACCGCTGGAACATGCCGAAGCAACAGCAACAAACAAAAGCAGCATCAACACAGCCGCGATCACTTGCACGGGCAGTCTGATAAAAAAGGTCATTTCACGGTATAGGTTCATGGTTCTCCTGATATCACGAGCCACTTCGGCGTATCTCGGGTCGGGGATTCCTGTTTTGAAGCGCCGTTATGCGCCCAGTGAAGAGTCGTGCCAAAACAAATATTTACGCTCTATAAGGGCCACAGTCGCCGTGAGCACAATGCCCAGTCCGGCCAGAACAAATACAGCGCCGAACAGGGCCGGAGTGTCGAAATCGCCGTTAGCGATCAAGATGAGTTGCCCCATACCGGCTGAACCTGATAGGAACTCGGCTACCACCGCTCCGATCAGAGAAAGCGGAACCGATATTCTAAGGCCAGCGAATACGTAAGGGAGCGATGAGGGCACACGCAAATGCCAGAATATTTGCCACCGGGAGGCGTTAAGCGCCCGTAAGAAATCATGCGCCCGAGGGTCCACGCTACGCAGCCCAATCACGGTATTCACGAGCATCGGGAAAAACGTGATCATGGCAGCGATCAAAACCCGTGGCATGAGGCCGAACCCAAACCAAATAGTGAACAACGGAACAACGGCGACTATCGGCGTGACCTTCAACGCCAGCGCAGGTGGGTATATCGACCGCTCAAGTACCCGGGAGTGCGCCATCGCCGTGCCAAGTATGAACGCACCAAGGCTGGCGATAATCAATCCGCCAATGGCCGCTTGCAAGGACAGGTACGCCGCCTCGGCGAAACGCCCTGGCTCATCGGCGAGGACGCGCAGAACAGCGCTCGGGGCGGGTAACAGGTATTCCTTAACGTCCCTGGCCCTCACCCACAACTCCCAGAAGGCGAGCAACAGTGCTGATATTAGCGCGGGAACCACGATGATCACAACGGTTCCTAGCGTCCGACGTTTCAAAGCGTTCTCGGGTGAGATTGGATCGGGAAAATCAGTCGCCATGCGCCACCGGTTCCGACCACAGCAGGCCCCGCACCCGGGCCACGAGTTCTCGGTATGGCTGAGACTCTTCCAGCGTTCCCAGCCGAGGCCGTTCCAGTGGAATCAAGACCTCTGCCGTCACATGACCGGGCTGGCCGTTCATGACCACCACCCTGTCCGCTAATAGCACCGCTTCACGAATCGAGTGGGTTACGAACACTACCGAGGTCCGCTCTTGCTCCCAGACGCGGAGTAACTCCAGGCGCATCTCCTCACGAGAAAGCTCATCCAGCGCTCCGAACGGTTCGTCCATCAAGAGAAGTTTCGGCCTGTGTGCGAGTGCCCGTGCGAGTGCTACGCGCTGGCGCATCCCACCGGATAATTGGCCTGGGACGAGCCGGGCGAACTCGGCAATGCCGACGCGTTCGAGCAGCTCCTGGGCGCGTTCATCACGTCCTTCCTCTCCGGTGATGTCGAGGGTCAATCGCACGTTTGATGCCACGTTCAGCCACGACAACAACCCGGGATCCTGTGTCACAAGCCCAAGCGCCCGGGCCTGTCTGGCCGAATCACTACTCCCCCCGAGCACTTTCACCTGCCCGGACGTTGGCGACAGCAACCCGGCGATAGTGCGAAGCAACGTCGTCTTCCCGCACCCGGAACGCCCGACCACGGCAACAAATTCACCATTTTTCACGGTCAAATTTACGCCTTCTAGCGCGGTTATCAGACCGTCTCCAACCGGGTAGCGATGTGATAGACCACGCACCTCAACAGCCATTGGCAACGATGCGCTAGAGCGTATAGGAATGATGTTTGAGTACCCGCGGGAAACTGCAGAAGAAGCGTCTTTACGGTCCAGACTGGAACGTTGAACTTAATATTCTAGGTCGCAGAGGTTCACGCCGATACCCAGCGCTATCGTCGGCCCTTATTCCCGGTCTGATGCGCCGCCTACCCGCCCGCATCCTCGACGACCTGCTTCTCTACCTGTGCAGACACCTGGTTCTGTCGTGTCTGGATATCATCCGACCACTTCGACTTGATGTAAGCGAGGACCGCGTACACCTCATCATCACTGAGCGTCCCACGGAACCCTTGCATAATCTGCGCTAGCGGCGGACCGTCCAGCACCCACTCGAACAGGTGTCGGTCTGCGTGATGCCAGGTGTGACCGTCTTCGGCGTGCGACGGAGCTCCTGGGAGCGTTGCCCCCACACCTACCTCGCCGTGACACGCGGTGCAATTAGTGGCGTAGACCTGTTCACCCATAGCGACTCGCTCACTGGTGAGTTCGATCGGGAAGGGCGAGTCGTCAGCAGAATTGCCACCGCATGCCACGAGCATCACCGCCAGCAGGAATCCAGGAATCCAGATCGATTTGAGAGTCCACCGTAACGGTGTCAGCTGGTCTCCTCCATCTCGTCCCAGAATCCCGAGCGGCGGACGGTCAGGCATCTGGGCATAATCGGAGACATTCACTGGATCTAACGGCAAGCGAAGACGTGACAATTGCCCAATCCTAGGATAATACGACCTCACAACCAACCAGACATGCGCGTCACGTGAGATTGCGCCACACCAGGACAAGCAACGCACCGCACCGCCGAGCACGATCCACGCAAAATTTGGACTCGTCTTCCACTCAGTCCGCCGGTTCCAGCACTCTTTGTTGCGAAGACTTTGAAGTGCCGGATCCGCCGTCCAGCAGGGGCAAGTCCGTCGGTATCGCCGTGAACTGCTCCTCGTAGAGCTGCCGGAACAGGCCGGATCGCGAGACCAGTTCGTCGAACGTGCCGCGGTCGACTATACGGCCGTTCAGCACGACCAGTATCTGATCGGCGGCGATGATGGTGGACAGGCGATGTGCGATGGCGACCGTGGTGCGTCCATCCATCAACTCCCCAAGGGCGCGCTGAACAAGCCGTTCAGACTTCGTGTCCAAGCTGCTTGTGGCCTCGTCCAACAACAGGACGCGCGGGTTAGCCAGGACCGCGCGTGCGATGGCGACGCGCTGACGCTCGCCGCCGGAGAGTCGATAGCCACGCTCACCGACTATCGTGTCGAACCCGTCGGGAAGGCCGGCGATAGTGTCATAGATCTGCGCCGCCTTCGCAGCCGTGACTAGATCTTCTTCCGTGGCAGACGGGTCCCCGTATCTGAGATTGTCGCCAATAGACGCGTGAAACAGGAACGGGTCCTGGCTCACCACGCTGACGAGCGTCGACAGGTCTCGTAACGCCATCTTGCGAATATCAATATCGTCGATGGAGACACTTCCCCTATCGACATCGTAAAGACGTGACATCAGGTAGCCCATTGTGGTCTTACCCGAACCGCTTGGGCCGACCAGCGCCGTCAGACGACCGGCCGCAGCAGTAAATGCCACACCCTCAAGCCCAAAGCTATCCTCAATCCCACGGGCAGCGTCGTATTGGAAGCCGACGTCGTTGAACGCGACCTCTCCCCTCACCGATTCCCGCGTGACAAGAACAGGGTCCGGAGGATCCTCGATTTCTGGCTTAAGGTCCAGGTACTCAAATATTCGCTCGAAGAGGGCCAGGGCGCTCGTCACATCCACCCCACGGTTGAGCAGTCCGGCGAGCGGGAAGAGCAGGCGAGCCTGAATGGCTGTGAAGGCGACGATGTCACCGGTGGAGAGTCCTCCGCGGTCGTGGAAGAGAAGCCAGCCGCCGAAGGCCCACACGATTGCAGGAGCCATGCCGAAGAAGGTCTGCACCAGGACGAAGAAACCTCGCCCCGTCATCTGCTGCCGTACAGATACCCGGGTCAGCTCGTCGTTGGTGGCGTCGAATCTATCGAGCTGCTCACGCTCTCTGCCAAATGTCTTGGCCAGCATCACACCGGACACTGACAGCGTCTCGCCTGCACTCGCCGTCAGCTCGGCAACAGCTTGCTGGGCCTCGCGAGTGAGTCGGCGGCGTCTCCGTCCAACTTTGACGGTGAAGAACACGAATATTGGCGTGACGCCGAGGGCAACCAGCGAAAGTTGCCACGAGATGATAGCCATCGCAATGACGGAGGCGATCACGATGGCGGCGTTGGACACAATGGTGCTTATCGTGTCCGTGAGCACGAGCTGGGTGTTCGTTACGTCATTGGTCAGACGTGACTGGATTTCACCCGTACGCGTTCCCGCAAAGAACGAAACAGGCTGCCGCTGAAGGTGACTGTACAACCGACCACGCAGGTCCCGCATCACCGAGAGTCCGACCCGTGTGTTTAGGTGCGCCTGCAGCAGGCTGAAGCCGCCAGAAACAACGGTCACGGCGATCATGATCCCGGCGATTGTGAATAGTTGGTCCGTATCGCCGTTCGGTATCGCTTCGTCGATGAGCGTGGCGACGAGAAGCGGCGGGATGATCCCCATTCCTGCGTTGATCAGGACGGACGCGATTACCCCTGACAGACGGCGTCTATAGGGCCGATACAGGGCAAAGGTGCGCCACAGCGTGTCACGCTTTACCGGGCGTTCAGGCGGATCCGAAGGAACGCGATTGAAACCGCTACGGCCGCCGCCATGTCCTGCTTGCATCGTCATAGGTGTGTGTAGAGCATCGCACAATGGCGAATTGATGGTCGGAAGAGCGACACATTGTTACAAGCCTAACCGCGCAACGTACGCAGGCGGCTCATACGCTAAACCTGTAGCAAGAATCCGGGCGGGCGATGTTCTTGATTTCAGGCAGGAAAGTCCGTACAAAAAGTAACGCCCGGTGGTCGCAACTTGTGCAACCACCGGGCGTTTATATTCAGTTGTCGCCGACCACCAGATCCGAGAGATTATGCCGTGTGACCCTCAAGGGCGAACCGGCTATCGGGCGGTGATACCAACCTGGTCCTGCGGCGACAGTGAGTGACCTGATCCAGGAGTGCTACCGCTGGTGTCAATCGTGAACAATGCGCCGCCTTCGACCGTAAGTGCGTACACATGTCCGCCTTCAAGGTTGAACTGCTGAGGAGCGTTCTGGAGCGTCAGGATGTCGGCGGTGGTATTGATGTCGCCGCCCGTAGCATCCAGCGCAGAGTCGAAACTGCCGGATACGACGCCAGAGTTCTTGAACGGTTGTGACGAGCAGGCGCCCACTGTGGCTTCACACAGGACGTGCACACCGACGGTCCGGTCAAGTACGTGTAGTTCTTGACCAACTCGTTCGGGTTGGTGGTAATCAACTCAACAAACGCCGAGGCTGACGTCGTAAGACCCTTCAGGTTGCCGATGAAGTGGTTACCCGCAGTTACAGAAGTCGCCGAGTTGAGCGCCGGGGTGCAAGAAGGGTTGCTGTGTCAGACGTTGCGGCGAACGATACGACAGAAATTACTAGACGCCGACGATGCCGATGCCGATGCCGATGAGAGTAAGGACCAGAGCTTTTCTGTGGCTCACCGATGAGATTTTAATATTCACTCTGAGTTACCCCGTACTGATTGAAGAGGCCTCGGCTATCCGCCGAATCCACCCATCGAGATCAGAGTGAGACGCACCTTATGTGGTTTCACTCAACCCTTCTGGGTGTGTACCCACATAGTGAATCCGGGGCACCAGTTGGAACCGTCCCTAATGGCTGACCCCGATGCGCCATTAGGCTCATACCCGCGACCCATACGGGTCATGGGCAGACGTCGGGATATGTAAAACGCGTGAACATGAATCTGGGACCGAGCCGTCTGGTACGCCGTTTATGTGAAGAGCGCGTGGCCAGATGGACATATTTTCCTGCTGAATTACTGACCTCTCGACCGGGTTATGTCTCGATCGAGGAGCGAATTGCACCCGGATTCCCTCATGTGCACCTAATAAGAGGACGCATGCACTTCACGTGCACGAGGGAAAACGGTCTTCATGCAATTTAAAGAAGAACCCATACGTGGTGAAGGATTGGAAAGTGGTAAACTTCCGTCGATCGCGTCCCGTAGCAGATTCTCGGACGCTGATGGGTACTTGGCTCCCGCGGGCTCCTATATGGGCGTACTGAACAGATCAATTGATGACACCAGACCCACCGGCACAGGTGGTCGACTGGCGTCATGGAAAAACTCTTCCCACATCAGAGAGTTCGCTCTGGTGGGTGGTGCTTACCTTCTTTACATGCTCATCCGGCAGTTGATTGCTGCGGATATTCAGGGCGTTGCGTTCATCCACGCGGAGAAGGTGGTGAACCTTGAAAAAGACCTTGGCCTCTTCTGGGAGCCCGCCCTTCAGAAATGGGCGATGGATACCTCACATTTGCTCGTGGTCTTCTTCAACTGGGCCTACATCCTCACCTTCTATCCGATAATCCTGACGGCCTCAGTCTTCCTGTATTTGAAGTCCCGACGCCGTTACCGTCACTACCGCAATGTGGTGCTTATCTCATTCATAATTGCGTTGATTGCGTTCGCAATATTCCCACTTGCGCCGCCACGTATGCTCACAAGAGATTTTGTGGACACGATGGCGATGTTCGGACCGTCTATCTACTCAGGCCCAGAAGGCGCTAGCTTCTACAACGCGTTTGCCGCTATGCCCAGTCTGCACTTTGGCTGGAGCGTGCTGTTCGGCACGATATTCTTCCGGTCCGGAAACCGAATACTCCGGATCTTAGGGTTCGTTTACCCGACGATGATGCTATTCACCATCATCGTCACCGGAAATCACTACCTGCTCGATGCCGTCGCAGGTGTGGTGGTTATCATCATCTCTTTTGGTCTGGTGAACTTCATTGGAGCGATGTGTAGCCGAGGCCTGGTTTCGATAGACAGGCTCAACCCCAACCGTTCTCTATCTGCCATCAGAAAGATGTGCCTACGCCAACCGTACCGCGGTATTTTGACCCGTGGTTCTCAGACAGAGAGGCGGATCGGTGGTCAGCGACGCTACCTGTGAGCTGACCGGCTTGGCCTTGTTTAGCCTGGACCTAAACCGTGACTACGCATGTGCGGTCGCTAGCGTGAAAAAGAACGTAGCGCCTTTATCGACTTCAGACTCCGCCCAGATTCGGCCGCCATGCCTCTCGATGATCCGCCGAACGATCGCCAATCCCGCGCCGGTTCCCGGGTAATCCTCAGGACGATCTAGGCGTTCAATCACGTCGAACATGCGGTGCGACATATTCTCAAATGGAAGATCCGTCTGAAGACTTTCCGCGGGCTTTTAATCAACGCGCAGGCTGCAGTTTTCTCAGGAGTCGGTCAGATGTATGCGAAACGAAAAGAGCCCCCCGCCAAAGCGGGGGGCTCAATAATTTCTGGTAGCCCCTACGGGATTCGAACCCGTGATCTCCGCCTTGAGAGGGCGGTGTCCTTGGCCGCTAGACGAAGGGGCCTTGTGGCTGGCGATCCAGGATTCGAACCTGGATTGACGGATTCAGAGTCCGCTGTCCTACCGTTGAACGAATCGCCACCGACAAGCCAATTTTATCAGGCTCTGTCGGTCGCGCACATCATCGGATCCGCCAATATTGTTGAATCCGCCTCAGATCGAGGTCATCCGGAGCCACGGCTCACTGAATCATCACCAAATCTATCTCGGATCTGGTCCAGTGTCGATGATAGAGCGGAATCATCTGAGACGATTGAATCCAGTAGCGATAGCTGAGCCGCCGGTTCCGTCAGGTTCTCGACCCCTACGCCAATCAACCGGACCGGGGCATTCCGTTGTTTCAGGGTGGCATCCAGCAACGCCGTGGCGATCTCCACAATCCGGGCATCGCCATCAAACGATACGTGCGGCGTGTTGTGTCGGGTCAGGGTCGTGAAATCGTTGTATCGCAGTTTCAGGCTCACGCTGCGGGCGTGATTACCAGAGCGGCGGAGCCGGCGGCCAACCCCCCCCGCCAGATCGGCAATTGTCCTGTTCAGGAACTCCCTATCGGTTGAATCTTCGTGAAATGTCGTCTCGGCAGAGATCGACTTGGATTTGCTCTCCGACACTAGCTTTGAATGGTCAATCCCCTTCGCACGTTCTATTAATCTCGCAGACTGGTTACCTATCTCTCTGCGTAACGGACCTTCAGGAAATTCGGCCAGTTGGCCCAGCGTTTGAATGCCCAACCTGCCCAGTTTTTCAGCGGCTTTCGGCCCAATACCGGGCAATTTCCGTACCGCCATCGGCGCAAGATATGCGGCCTCATCCCCGGACGTGACAGTGAACATGCCGTCAGGCTTTCGCTCATCTGACGCTATTTTCGCTACTAATCGAGAAGGAGCAATCCCTATCGACGCCGTCAGTTTCAGTTCATCTTCCACACGCTTCTTGATCTGCATTGCGGCCTGTTCCGGAGGCCCGTAGAGCCTTTCGGTGCCGGTCATGTCCATGTACGCCTCATCGACACTCATCACTTGAACGTCCGGAGTGTAGTCACGAAGAATCGCCATGAACGACTTCGATATCTTTCCGTACAGGCCGTGGCTACTGCTCATCACAAGCGCGTCCGGGCAGAGCCTTAGAGCACGCGACATCGGCATAGCTGATCTGACGCCATACGGCCTCACCTCGTAGGACGCGCATGCAACAACGCCACGGCCACCGCTGCCGCCGATGACGAGTAGCGTTCCTATCAGGTCAGGGTTAACTGAACGCTCGGCGGCGGCGAAGAAGGCGTCGATATCGACGTGAAAGATTTTCCGCTCTGCAACCACGGATGGCCTCCTGTGCCGGTGACGGGGCAATTTAATGGCCCGATTTAATCCGGAAATAGCCGAAACGCGCCGGGTGTCAGGTCACGAGCGTAGCATCACCTGATTTGGACACCAAGTTGCGGTGTCAATTTGTTCCAACTACCGGTCTATACCGGTGGCGAGCAGTCCGACACCTCGAACCAGTCGGTCTTCCGTTGTTGATCGTTATGCCCGGACCATACGGACGATGCGATTCCGACCGGCTCACCCGGCACAACAAACCTGATCCCATATCGCTTGCCCAGCTCGCCCTCAGGGAAGACGCCGGTTGAGGTGACTGTCGACTGCTCTCCCGGTTGAAGGTCGATTTCACCTTCAGAGAAGACCGAAATAAGCCGCTCCTCATCGACGAGTACGATGCAGTAGGGAGCCTGCCAGACAACGCTGTCCTGGTTATTCAGCTCGATGGTGAACGCGCTTTGCTCACCACCCAGGTGCTTATTTGCCGCGCCCAACACATTGACCACACGGTCAGTCTCGTAAGTCCAACCAAATCGGAAGTTGGCGTCCGTATTAATCTCGCAGCCGACGGCCAGCAGGATTAACGTCATGACGACCAGTAAGACGATACCCGGTTTTCGAATCAATCAAGCATCTCCTTCATCGACAAATAAGACCCGTCCCAACGACTCAAGCAGGCTCTGTTACCTACGATAGCCACCGGTGAAACGGATGCCATTTAGGATAGCGATCCCGTTCAGGCGTCTTTTAGAGAGCGAAGCAGGTTTGCCATTTCCACCGCTCCCTCTGCATAGCCAGAGGCGTGGCCAATGCGGGCGAATGCCTGATCCGTCGTATACGTGGTCTGCACCCCGAAAATCACCGGGACACCGGTATCGACAGACAGGCGTGCAATTCCGTCCGCAGATTCTTTGGAAACGTACTCAAAGTGCGCCGTCTCGCCTTCAATGATGGCTCCGATGCAGATCACGGCATCGTACTTATCTGAGCGTGCCATCGCAGCGGCGGTAACGGGCAGCTCAAACGCTCCCGGCACGTGCGCTACCGTGACGTCAGAATCGGAAACACCAAGCTCGTCAAGCCGGGCCAGGGCTGATTCCAGCATCCGGTCGGTGATGTAGCTGTTAAATCGGGCAACTACGATACCAATCCGCAGACCGGATCCGTCCGTGTGTCCGTTCAGTTCTCTTGGCATAATTGCGAGTAGAGCCCCAGACTAATCCCGATTAATTCAGGCTAATCCAGGCTTGCGCCGGACAGCGTGTGGCCCATACGGTCCCGCTTGGTGTCCAAATAACGCTGGTTCTCCGGGTTGGA